>OGRQ01002504.1_pt1 | contig 13338 bp, 7 predicted proteins | sample 1553521 | NCBI WGS metagenome assembly OGRQ01 (sample SAMEA2580088, study PRJEB22360) | human gut metagenome | biome: human gut; feature: human-associated habitat; material: faeces | place: Denmark | collected 2008/2010
GGACTGCACCTTCCTGCCGTATATCCAGTCCGCCACCTCGTACGCCGTTCCCGGCAGCGGTATCAGCAGCGGCCTCTCGTCGGACTCGAACACGGACCGTCTGGAGCCGTCGCGTTTCTGGAACGGACGGGAATTGTACTCGTCCAGCCACCCGCGGACGGCCCCGCGCAGCTCGTCCAGCGACGCGAACGCGCGGTCGCGCATCGCTCCCGCCAGCGCCATGGTCGCGTGCCATACCGTGTTCTCCGCTGACGGCTTGTCCTTCGGCCTGCGCACGCGTCCGGGGATCACCGCGGCGGAATAGTGCTCGGCCATGGAGCGGTACGCGTCGTTGAGCACGACCTCGCCGTCGCGCGGATGGCTGATCACGCCGGTCTTGAGGTTGTCGCACACCAGACGTGGCGTGGAGCCGCCGAACCACTCGTACATCGCAACGTGGCACCGCAGCCAGGCGTTCTGCCCCATGTCGAGCGTCGGCTCCACGAACGCGTACCGGCTGAACGGCAGCACCGCTACGAACAGGTACGCCTTCGAAACGTCGCCGGTGACCGGATCGACGATCCGCATGGTCTTGCCGGCCCAATCGACCTCGATGGTGCGTCCGGCCTTGTGCTCGACCCTGCTCGTCACACCGGTCCTCGCCACATAAGCGGCGTACTGCTTGCAGAAACGGTCGTAACCCATGCGCGGCCTGCCCGCGGCGGCGCATTCGTCGGCGTACTCGCCGTGCAGGATGCGCAGGGTCACTCCGACACGCGCGAGCTCGCGGTGGACCCTGGCCCAGTCGGGCTGCTCGTACACGCTTTCCCGTTCGCCCCTGCCGGGGAACAGCATCGAGTACACCTCGTCGTCCGGTTTCGTCTCAACGTCCGGATAGGCGATTCCCGCGGCCGCCGAGGCGGCCAGCACCTCGGCCACGCTCTGCCTGGCGATCCCCAACGATCTGGCGATCGCCCGCCCGGGCAGACCCTGGTCGTTGAGGCGGAGTATCGCCTTGGCCTTGATTTTCCTTACCATTGTCGGTAACTCCTTTCACCACACGTCCCTCGCATGGTGAAAGGAGCCTAACAACCAGTGGCCTTGATACGCAATAACGGTGGCCTTGAACCGCAATAATCGTCAAAAAGCGCGATCGGCCTTCTTCGGCAATAACAGTGGCCTTGAAACGAGCAAATATTCACTTTCTGGTGTATTTGCTAAAATATGAGATGTTAAAAGGAGATGATCCTTAAAAAATTCTAAAAATTGTCTTATCTTCTCCCTACTGAAATACGCGGTGTTGCATGAGACGCTAACTTTGGCCTCATCGTTAAAATATTGTGCCCTCACTTCAATTGGATAACCATATGAATATGGATACGTGCTTCCTCGGGTTAAGTTTGTTGAAAGTGGAGATACTTCGTTCTTATGGGAAGAGCGCGTTACGTTCAGAAAGAATGTGGGACAAGCTTCTGGATATACATGAGGGGAGTTTGCTCGGAATGAGTTCCAGGCGGTCTCTTGCTGTAACATTTCTTCATACTCCGCATTAAGGACGACCAACTCTTCATCGACTGAATTAAATCTGCCGTGTTGGTGGAAAAATGGAATCGAACTGCTAATCCAACCTGTCATTGAAGGAAGAACAGGACAGTCAACTTGTTCGCGCCCATTTCGAGTTACGTCGATAACAATGTTGTCAAGGTTGAGACATTCTGACGCTGCATTGGTCAACGCTGCTAAGGATATTTTATCTAATAAGCCATATTGTTCCCCATCTCTTTCCTGCAGCAAACGAATAGAGCGATCTCTAATATATAGTGGTGGCGAAACTGCGGGACTATTCCCATCGCTTTCGCGATACCAAGAAGCGGAGAGACTGTCATGTCTTTTAATATCGGGAAGTTTTTCTATCTTTTTTCTTCCTTTGTCGGAGTTATAAAAGTCCTCCAAGAACCCAGCATACTGCAGGAATCCGGGAATCTCTTCTACCGGTTCAAATATGCTGCTTCCAGTTCTTTTTGTTTCTGCCAATTCTTTTAATGCAGACTCGTATTCATGAACGGTCAATGCGTCGCATGCCCAGTGGTGGATAACCAGTACTAATAAATGAGTATCGTGGTTAGTGAAATAATGGAGCACGGCAATAGGGCCGTCCTCAATGTTTAAAATTGAAGCTGATGCTTCAAGAGTCTCATCAATCTTCGACTGGATATCATCAGTTGGACCAAGGTCAATAGTTTTAACCATAATAGGCTCATCAATCTTGATGAGATTCGGATGTTGCTCTCGACCTTTGAAGGATAACCCGTATGAGATTTCTGGGAACTTTTTTATCAGCATTTCAGTACAAACTTGCAGATTAATTATTTTGTTCATTTGAACGCTAACTGCAACACTTTCTACAAAGCTATGTGAAGTAGTTATGTTATGGCTCAGAAATCGTCTTTGAGATGGAAGGACTCTGAACTCCTTCCGACCGGGCGTACAGGTTTTAGGTATGCTAAATGCGTTATCTGTTTTAATAATGACTGTTTTCAGCTGATTTACGGTAGGATTTTGGTAAACATCTCGTACATTTAGAAATTGGCCTAAGCGACGCATCCTCGAAACGAACTGTACAACTTTGAGACTATTCAACCCATGGGCAAAAAGATTGTCATCGCCATCAATCTCTTCGTCCAATAAATTAGATAAAACCTGAGTCATTGTAGGTTTTTTCAATTCTCGTAACTGTGCAAGTTTATTATTGCAATTACGTATGCTCATTTTTTTTCAAATAATTGTTTTTAAGTAAAATTCTATCAATCTTTCCGTTGCTGTTAATTGGCAGTTCGTCCAGCAGTAAAATATTTGAGGGAATTGCGTAGTTTGGCAGTACAAGATTTAAGCGATTTCTGAGGGCGTCGATACTATCAATCGGAGATTGGAGAGCGTTTTTAGGCAAGAAAGCTACAAGCCGGGTTTCGGAATCTGACTTAATCGCGCTCACGCAGGATTCATGACCACCCAAAAAAGCGTTTATATGGTTTTCGACTTCTTCTGTCTCAATTCTGTAGCCATGGATTTTTATCTGATTGTCAGCTCGCCCGATGAAGGATATCTCCCCAGCAGGTGTTAGTGATACGAGATCGCCTGTTCTATAACTTTGAAAGCCAGTAGAGTTATCGGTAAAAAATTTATTTTTTGTTAATTCGATATTATTTATATAACCAAATCCAACGCTAGGGCCCGCGACATATAGCTCCCCAGTACGCTCATTCTTTTTCTTTGTTTGCACCCAGACTTTGGTTCCGGGGAGTGGTTTGCCCAATGTGATTTCTTCACCTAGTTTTAGCTTTTTTGAAAGACAATAGATAGTGGTCTCGGTGGGGCCGTAAATATTCCATATTTGATTGGCTGTGCTCAAGTTTTTGAGTAGTAGATTTGGCACATTTTCGCCACCTAATATCAGAGTGGCGTCCGTTTGGGGTATCCAACCTCCCATTGTCATCATCGTAAACATAGTTGGTGTTCCGGTAAAACAATTAATCTGCCATTTTTTAGTAGTCTGTTCAAAATAATCTGGATTTTTGGGTATTGATTTGTCGGCGATACAAACAGTGCCGCCAGCTACAAGAGGTAGTAGCAGCTCGAAAATAGAGAAATCGAATGCGGGAGATGCTACGGCTAGTAATTTTGTACTATTGGACACATTAAAACGTTCAATACTGTTTTTAAGTACGTAATCCAATGAGGATGCGGTAATAACAACGCCTTTGGGAGTTCCTGTTGATCCTGAAGTAAAAATAAGATATCCACCACCTGAAGGTACAGGGTCTTTTTTAGGGCGGCTTCCATCGTTGAGCTGTGGGACTATTCGAAGAGTAGAGTCTTCGGTTAACTTCGCACTTGCGCTGATATGTGCTTGGTCGCAGACTACTTGTTTACGCTTTTCAGGCCATTCTTCTTCTAATGGGAGATAGAATGATCCTGACATTAAAATTCCCAGTAGAACGACCACTCGTTCTTTACATCTACCGACATCTACATTTATCACTGAGCCACAAAGATGCTGCTCTTCTATTTGTGTTGATATACGTTTGGCTTGTTCAACTAATTGCGAGTATGTAAAAGTTCCATTGCTATCCTTAACAGCCTCGCTATTGGGATGTTTAAGGGCATTTGTCAATATCTTCTCAAGTATGAATAATCTTTGTGGATGCATGTGACTTCTCCTTTAGTGACGGATGATTCTTTGCCCGCGTTTTCCAATTTGATTAGTGACGACTGCGGGTATTATTCCCACCAACGCCAGTGCGCACCAATACCAAGCTGTCATTCCTGCAGGACGTAGTGCCGGAACGATCCAACCGCCAAGGAATGAGCCTGCCGATTCGCCAATGGCTGCAATTATCAGCCGATAGTTCAAAATGTCCACCAAAGGTTTATCTGGCTGTGCCTCTACCAGAGCAATATTGATTAATGGCGCATAGATGCATTCTGCAATGGAGAACACAGCCAAGGATATAATGCATATCCACCAGTACGACGAGACTCCGCAGGCGAATAGTGCGAAGGAAATTCCATAAATCCCTAGGCTTTTGATGATGAATGAGGTGGCATTCTGCCCATTAGCCATGCCTCGCGAGATGAGTTTACTCACGGGCATTTGCAGTGCTATGACCGATATGGCATCAATGGAATAGAACAATCCTCTTATGACTGGGCTATCGGATAACGAGTGGAATTCCAATGCCATTCCCGCAAAAAGCTGACCATTCATTATGCTGCCCACAAACACCGCCAGGATGGCAAGAACCGTACCGGGACTTTTCAACGAGTCTGTAATGGTCTTCACGATGGAAGAGGTATTTTCTTTGCTGCTTTTCTCATTGCGTATGAAGACATGATGAGTCAGCACTATTGGAGTTAGTAAAGCAGAAAAAACATAGAGTCCGACGATGACTATAACAAAGAGCGTTTGTCCGAAAGCCTTATATATGTAATTTGAAGCTAGAGGCCCAATTGCGGATCCAAGATTGGCTGTCATGGTCACTAAAGCAAACAAAGCGGCCTGAGACTTTTTATCCTTTACTCTAGCGATGATATGCCCTCTGAGAGCAAAATTAACCAGTGAGAGACCAAGTCCCAGCAAAGCCAAATCCAAAAAAAGGAAGCCGATAAAACCACCCATTGCCGGCTGCAGCAGCAAAAGTGAAAAAACTATGAATCCGAAACCGGTCTCAGTGAGGGATACCGTTGATGAACGCTCAATCAAGCCACCTATAAAAACAGTACTGCCCCTAGAAAAAAGGGATAAAACTCCAAGTGCTAATCCAACACATAGTGATGACGTTGCAGAAACTTGACCGGTAAGGATAACCGAAAGAAGGGAGAAAAGTCCGCTATATGCAGCACTATTCAAAAAATAATTCACTGATATGGAGCTATTCTTACTATCGCTCGGCTTCTCCATCTGAACGGACCTTCTTTTATGCTTTATAAATAATGTCTCCCCTCATGCTAGTGGTCATATGGGAATTGTTCATTGGTATGTCCAGATGTAGGGGTGTTTGGTTTTGACGTACTTGGGGGTGTCTGTTTCAAAGTTCCTCATCGGCGTGTTATCTTGTGGGAATCGACGGCATGGGGAAGTCGTGCGTTCCTTCTCAGCCGGCCTGCAGCCCCTCGCCGTAGGATGCCTCGAACTCCAGCAGCGGAGTGTCGAAGATCCGCATCACGTATCGCATTCCGGCACCTCCATCAATCGATCTTATATATTCAAATATAAAGGTCGATGGCGGAGATGGGGTGCCGCCGAGGTTGGGTTGCGTGTGGACCGGGAATGTATTACGATATAACTAAGTAGTTACTAAGTAATAGAAACTGCATGACGTACGAAGGAGTGCATATGGATCTTGATTACATCAAGGGCGTGAACCTGGGTAACTGGCTGGTTCTGGAAAAGTGGATGAACCCGGCATTATTCGATGGAACCACTGCCGATGACGAATACTATCTGCCGACGCAACTCGATCCGGCCGTCTACGAGGCCCGCATCAGGACCCACCGCGCCGAATACATCAACGAGCGCGACTTTGCCACCATCAAATCGTGGGGACTGAACTCCGTGCGCATCCCCGTGCCGTACTTCATCTTCGGCGACCGCGCGCCGTTCATCGGCTGCATCGACGAACTCGACAAGGCCTTCAACTGGGCCGAGAAATACGGTCTGACCATCCTCATCGACCTGCACACCGCGCCGATGAGCCAGAACGGCTTCGACAACGGCGGCATCTCCGGCGTGTGCAAGTGGGCGCAGCTGCCCGACGAGGTCGAATTCGTGCTGTCCGTGCTCGAACGCCTCGCCAGGCGGTACGGCCATCGTCGGGCGCTGATGGGCATCGAAATCATCAACGAGCCGAACACCACCACCTGCTGGCCGATGGCGAACGTGACCGAACGCTACAAGGCGGTCGATCCGGAACTCGCCGAAGGCACCGGCCCGATCGCATTCGACTGGCTCAAGAACTTCTACATCACCGCCTACCACCGTCTGCGCGATGCCGACAAGGGCGCATTGCCGGCAGACAAGGCGGTGGTGTTCCACGACGGTTTCGACATCGAACAGTGGAAGGACTTCATGCGCGGCCCCGACGGCAAGCTCGCGCCCGAGTTTAAGAACGTGGTCCTTGATACCCACCAATACCTCATGACCGCCGAAACGATGGGTTGCCCGCAGACAGCGGAGGGCTACGACGACTTCGTGAGGAATACCTATGCGCCGATGATCGCCGAGATGAGCGAATACTTCCCGGTGATTGTGGGGGAGTGGTGCCTGTTCAACTCCGTCGGCTGCGGTGTGGACACCCACGGCGGACAAAGCGTGCTCAACGGCGAGGAAGGCGCGCAGGCCGAGACCCTGACCGCCGAACAGAAGCGCTCGCTGTACCAGGGCGTGGCCGAATCCCAGCTCGCCGCATGGAGCAAGGGCAGCGGCTTCTACTACTGGAACTACAAGCTGCTCACCGACACCGTCAACACCCCTGGCTGGATCGGCTGGGACGCATGGGACCTCGGGCGCTGCATCGCCCAAGATTGGTTCCCCGTCCAAAAGTGATTCCGTCGGACGCAAGAATCGTACAAAGCAACGCGTGATATCAAGAACATTAAGGAACGACAATGCTGCATAATCCGATCTTCAAAGGCTTCAATCCCGATCCGGCCATCTGCCGCAAAGGCGACGACTACTACGTGGCCGTCTCCACCTTCGAATGGTTTCCGGGCATTCCGATTTACCATTCGAAGGATATGAAGCATTGGGAGCTGCTCACCCACGTGCTTACTGATGATACGAATCCGAACCTCACCAAGCTGCCAAGCGCTAAGGGCATTTGGGCTCCATGCCTCACGTATTGTGAGGAAGAGGACATGTTCTACGTGATTTACGGCGTTATGAATTCCATGAATGCACGCTATTTCGACGTGAATAATTATCTGATTAAGTCGAAGAGCATTGAAGGTCCGTGGAGTGAGCCGGTATATCTGACATCTTCCGGTTTCGACGCGTCCATTTTGCATGATGACAATGGCAAGAAGTACATCGTCAGCTTGGAATGGGAGACCCGTGAAGGCTATGAGAAGCCGGGTGTGATCTGCTGTGTGGAATATGATCCGGAAACCAAGCATGTGGTTGGCTATCCGAAGCGTATATGGCGTGGCGCTACTGATCGTGGCTGCATTGAGGCTCCGCATCTGACCAAGCGTGACGGCTGGTATTACATTATGTGCGCCGAGGGCGGCACCGGCTACAACCATTCTGTGACCATGGGCCGTTCCCGCAATGTGTGGGGCCCGTATGAGCCGGATCCGAATGGTCCGCTCGTCACTTCGCAGCCGAAGGAGTCAAACGAGCGTGCTGATGACGATCATTTGAAGCCGCGCTATTTCAACCCGGATTCCGTATTGCAGAAGTCCGGCCACGGCTCCTACGTGGATCTGCCGAACGGCGAGACATATCTTGTGCACCTGACCAGCCGTCCGTTTGTGCCGGAATTGCGTTGTACGCTTGGCCGTGAGACCGCCATTCAGAAGATGCAGTGGACGCCTGATGGTTGGTTGCGTATGGCTGATGGTTCTAATCTGGCAAAGATCGAAGTCGAGGAGCCGAATCTGCCAGATGTGCCGATGCCGGAAATTCCAAGCCTTGACGATTTCGATGGTGAGGAACTGGGTAACTGGTATTACTCGCCGCGTCAGATGCCGAGCACGTTTGCAAATGCTACGGAACGCCCGGGCTGGTTGCGTGTTCGTGGTGAGGAATCGCTTGCCTCGCTGAATCGTACGAGCCTGCTTGCTCGCAAGCTGACGAGCGTGTATGCCACGGTAACCACCAAGATGGAGTTCGAGCCGGAAGTCTACCAGCACAGCGCTGGCTTGACCATCTACTACGACAACATGAATAATATTTTCCTGCGCAAGTATTATTCACAGACGCTTGGCGGCAGCGCGATTTCGATTGTGCGTCTCGAAAACGGTGAAAAGATGGAAATGCTTGACACTCGCGTTGCTGTGGAAGACAAGCCGATCTATTTCCGTTTGAATATCGAAGGTCGTCGTACTTGGTTCGAGTGGGGTTATGATGGCGAGAACTGGACCAAGATTGGCCCGGATTTCGACACTACCACCTTCTCTGACGAATACTGCAAGTACGGCGAATTCACTGGCACCATGGTCGGCATCGCCGTTACCGACGCCGCTCTGCACGAGAAGACTGCCGACTTCGACTTCTTCGACTACGAGGCGGACGAGACGAAGCCGGTCGACTGATCCCGCCCATCCGGCCACGATCATTCCGAAACCCCAATCCGGCCGTGGTCCGATTCCAACCGGCCGCGTGGCTGATTGCGGGACGCATACAATGGGCCAAGGAACGTTGCGTTCCTTGGCCCATTGGGCTGAAATAGGGGTTTGGTTTGGGCTGTTTGGTTTTTGAATGGGCGGAAACGGCAAGTCGGGCGAAACCCCGCGTGGAAAGGCGGTGAGACGCATGGTGCTGGGCATCGACGAGCGAATCAACGGCGTGAACCTCGGCAACTGGCTGGTGCTGGAGAAATGGATGGATCCGGAACCGTTCGTCCGCACTGACGAAGACGACGAAATCTGGATGCACCGCACGCACGGCGCCCTCTGGTCCGAACGGAATCTCGCCGAGGAACTGCGCCGGCACCGCGACGCCTACATCACCCTGGAGGATTTCCGCATCATCGCCGACCATGGGCTCAATCTCGTGCGCATTCCCATACCATATTTCATCTTCGGCGACTGGCCCGGACATCCGGGCTGCATCGCATACCTCGACCGCGCGTTCCGTTGGGCGCGGGAGACGGGACTGAAGATCATGATCGACCTGCATACCGTGCCCGGCTCACAGAATGGTTTCGACAACGGCGGTCTGACGGGCGTGTGCAAATGGGCGCAGAATCCGGACTTGGTGGAATACGCGCTGAATGTGCTGGAACGATTGGCCCGCCGATATCGTGACGAGCCGACCCTACACAGCATCGAAGTGCTCAACGAACCGGTGAGCTGGTCGGTGTTCCATGGCACGTCGAATACGGCGAAGGACGTCCGCGAGGCCTCCGGCAGCACGCATGTCCCACTGCGCTTTCTGAAGCGCTTCTACCGCGACGCCTACACCCGGCTGCGCGCCATACTACGTCCGGAAACCATAATCGTATTCCATGACGGCTTCCGACTGCTCCGCTGGGGCGACTGGTTCCGTCGCGCCGGCATGCGCAACGTCATGCTCGACACCCACCAATATCTCATCGCCATGGAGGAGCCGTTGTTCGCGGGACCGCACGCCGACTGTACCTGCAATCGCGGCACCTGCCATGGCTGTACCGAATGCTGGTGGGTGCGCGCGAAATCGCCATCCGTTCGGCGGCCCGCCATATCCCTGTACTTGTGGGCGAGTGGTGCGTGGAGAACCGGTGGGCCCTGCACGGCCGGAACCGAGCGGACGCATACCGTCAAGTATCGCGATTGCAACGCGCGGCATGGGATGCGTCGGCGGGGCAGGTCTATTGGAGCTACCAGCTTGCGCGTTCCGCGAAACCAGGCAGCGGCGAAGGAAAACCGCCACGTGACCCGCGCAACGGCGGCAATCTCGAAGCATGGAATCTGACCCGCGTATGGCGTCACGGATGGATTCAAGCGGATGCGCCCCACGATGACGTGGCATCGGCGCCGTCAATCAACGACAATCGACGCAAAGGGCATTAGACTCGGAGTCATGGCAGAGGAAGAGACTTCGAAACGTACCCGCAAATCGCCACAAGAGCGTCGTGCGGAAGTGCTGGATGCGGCGGTGCAGCTCATCAGCGAACGCGGATTCAACGGCATTTCCATCCAGGACGTGGCCGATCGGGTCGGCATTTCCAAACAAGGCGTGCTGCGATACGTCGAAAACAAAGACAAGATGCTGGCGCTGGTATATGACGAATACTACGGGCAAACCGGCACTCCGGAGGACTTCTTCTCATCGGGCATGCCGGGCAGCGACCCATCCGCGCCGCATTTCCCCGCATACCTGCACTACCTGGTGAAACACAACTCGCGCCGGCGCATGATGGTGCAGCTGTTCACCGTGCTGTCGGCGGAATCGCTGAATCCGGACCATCCATTGCATGACGAATTCATGGAACGCATGGACGGTATTTGGGAGCACTATTCGAAATACCCATGGGTGGTTCCGCCGCAATTGGGCGCATGGGCCGACAGCATGCGGCCAGTGGTGCGCAAAGCCATGGAGATCATGGACGGCATCCAGCTGTGGTGGCTGCGTGAGCCGGAAGTCGATTTGTGCGGCGAGTGGGCAGAAATGGAGAACATGCTGTTTCCCGCACCATTGTGGGACTCCTATCGCTGATTCCCGCCGATGATCCGCATATGATGATCCGCATATGAATTTGGGGGCAGTTTGATGGCTGCCCCCAAAAAGTCTCCGGTAGTGGCCGACCATCGATGACGATCGCCGACCACTACCAAGCTGGAACCATTCACGCCACGGTGAACGTGGTCCGCTTGAGATCCTTGCGACGGCTCGAATGGCCGATCAGCACCTCGAACTCGCCCGGCTCCACGATGCGGTTGGCGTCCGGGTCGACGATGGTGCAATCCGCGACCGGAATATCGAACCCGACGGTCTTGGTCTGGCCCGGCTCGAGCTCCACGCGCTGGAATGCCTTGAGTTCGCGGTCCGTCCAGCTGTACGAGGTCACGATGTCGCCGATGTAGACCTGCACGACTTCGGTGCCCTTGCGCTCGCCGGTGTTGGTGAGGGTGATTTCGGTGTGCACGGTGTCGTCGGTGGTGAACGTGCCGGAAGCCGGAACGTTCGTGATTGTCGGTTCGCCGTATTCGAAGGTCGTGTAGCCGAGGCCCTCGCCGAACGCGAACGCTGGATCCTGCGTGAGATCGGCATAACGATTGCCGTGCTGGCCACGGATCTGGTTGTAATAGACCGGCAGCTGGCCCGCATGACGCGGGAAGGTGATCGGCAGACGTCCGCTCGGCTCGGTCTTGCCTAGGATGATCTCCGCGATGGCTTGGCCGCCCTTCATGCCCGGATTCGGTGCCCACATGAACGCGCTGACACCATCGGCCGTGGATTCGTCCACGATCACGCCATTCGTGCCGATCACGCATGCCGGCATCACCTGCGGCTTGGAGCTCATCAGTACCACGACCAGCGGCTTGCCGGTCTCGCGGGCCACGTTGGCAAGCGCTTCGAGCATGGCGTTCTGTCCTCCGAGCAGTTCCAGTGTGGCGGTGGAGCAGGTCTCGCCGACCAACTGCACCACATCGCCCACAACGGCGACAACAAGGTCGGAACGGCGTGCGTTCTCCACCGCCTCATCCAGCAGTTGCTGGTCGAACTTGGCGGAGACGGCGAGCTTCGGACGAGGCTGGCCATCCGGATAGAACTCGCCTTCCGGATCGTCCACCAGGTCGATGATGTTCGTGCCGCGCGAATACGCAACTTCGCATCCTTCGGGCGCAAGCTGCTTGAATCCATCAAGGATGGTGGTGATCATGCCGCGCGGCTGGCCTTCCGGCATCCAATTGACCTGGCCGGAATTGCCGGCCCAATCGCCCAACTGTTCCTGGGCGTCGTCGGCCAGCGGGCCCACGACGGCGATGCGCTTGCCCGGAGCGGCCGAGAACGGCAGTGCGCCATTGTTCTTGAGCAACGCCACGGATTCGCGTGCGATTTGCAGGTTGAGCTCTTGATGGGCTTTGGAGCCGATAACCGTCTTGATGCGCTCCTCGTCCGGCAGACGCGGATCTTCGAACAGACCCAGGCGGAACTTGAGTGCGAGAATGCGGGACACGGCTTCGTCGATCAGCGACTCGTCAAGCAATCCGGTGCGTACCGCTTCGATCGCACCTTCGTAGAACTTCGGCGTGGTCATGATCAGGTCGTTGCCGGCCTTGACCGCATCCGCGGCGGCGTGCACGTAGTCGGCCTTGACCTTCTGCTCCCACACGGAACGGCCGACGTTGTCCCAGTCGGTGATCAGCGTGCCCTGGTAGTGCCAGTCGCCGCGCAGCTTGTCGGACAGCAGCCACTTGTTGAAGGTGACCGGTACGCCGTCGATGGATTCGTAGCCGAGCATGAACGTGCCGCAACCCTCCTTCGCCACGCGTTCGAACGGCGGCAGGAACCACGATTCCAGCTTGCGGTGGGACAGGTCCGCTTCGGAAGCGTCGCGGCCGCCCTGCGTTTCGGAATAGCCGGCGAAATGTTTGGCGCAGGCCAGGATTGCGTTCTTTGGCAGTTCCTCACCGGCCTTGGCACCGCCTTGATAGCCCTTGACCATGGCGGAGGCGAGTTCGCCGATCAACATCGGGTCTTCGCCGAAAGTCTCATCCACACGCCCCCAACGGGTATCTCGGGCGATGCACAACACAGGAGAAAACGTCCAATGTACACCGGTACAAGAGACCTCCTCGGCGGTAGCACGGCCGGCGGCCTTGACCTTGTCCGGATCCCAGCTGACAGCCATGCCGAGCTGGGACGGGAAAATAGTGGCGCCCGGCCAGAAGGAGTATCCATGGATGCAGTCATCTCCGATAATCAACGGGATGCCCAGACGCGTCTTCTCATTGACGGTCTTGGCGGCACGAGATAAATCCTCGGGGCTGGTATGCAGAATGGATCCGACATGCTTATTCACGATGAGATCCTCAAGATCGCCGCCGCGGGCGTCAAGCTGCATCATCTGGCCGACCTTCTCTTCAAGGGTCATACGAGAGAGCAAGTCGGCGATTCGCTCACCAGCGGGCAAATCAGGATTCTTGTACGGTAAG
>OGRQ01002515.1_pt1 | contig 13290 bp, 9 predicted proteins | sample 1553521 | NCBI WGS metagenome assembly OGRQ01 (sample SAMEA2580088, study PRJEB22360) | human gut metagenome | biome: human gut; feature: human-associated habitat; material: faeces | place: Denmark | collected 2008/2010
GCGCCATCGGCGTCCCGGTCATCGTGGCCGGGCAGGTGTCCGGTTTTGATCCCAACCTCATCAGCGCCATCGTAGGCCGCCAGCTTCCCTTCCTGTCCGTGATCGTGCCGCTGTGGCTGTGCGTGACCATGTGCGGCTTCAAGCGCAGCATGGAAGTCCTGCCCGCCATCCTCGTGGCCGGCCTCTGCTTCGCCATTTCGCAGTTCGTATTCTCGAACTATCACGGTCCGACTCTGCCGGACATCATGTCCGCCATCATCACCCTCGTCGGCCTCGTGATCCTGCTCCGCTTCTGGAAGCCCGCCACCATCTGGCGCTTCGAGGGCGAAAAGCCCACCGTGCTGACCGGCAAGGGCTACTCCTTCGGTGAAATCATCCGCGCATGGATACCGTTCATCATCCTGGCAGTCATGGTGTTCTTCTGGGGCCTGCCGCAGTTCAAGGCGTTCCTCGACGGCATCAGCGGCAGCATCGCCACCAAGGGCTTCGCGTGGCCCATGCTTGACGGCATGGTCAGCCGCACCGTGCCCGTCGTTCCCGCCGAAACCCCCTATGCCGCATTCTTCAAGTTCGGCTGGCTCTCCGCGGGCGGAACCGCCATCCTGCTGTCCGGCTTCTTCGCCGTGCCCTTCATGCCCAAGTACAGCTTCGGCAAGGCCGTGGCCTGCTTCTTCTCCACGATTTACCAGCTCCGTTTCCCCGTCCTGACCATCGCCACCATCCTCGGCCTGGCCTTCCTCATGAACTACTCCGGCATGAGCACGACGCTCGGCATCGGCTTCACCAAGACCGGCAGCCTGTTCCCGTTCTTCGCCCCGATCCTCGGCTGGCTCGGCGTGTTCCTGACCGGCTCCGACACCTCGTCGAACGCCCTCTTCTGCGGTATGCAGCGCTCCACCGCGCAGGCCGTGGGTATGCCCCCCGAACTCGCCGTAGCCGTGAACTCCTCCGGCGGCGTCACCGGCAAGATGATTTCGCCCCAGTCCATCAGCGTGGCCACCGCCGCCACCGGCATGATCGGGCAGGAAGGCAACCTCTTCCGCTTCGCCCTCGGGCACAGCATCGCCATGACCCTGTTCATCTGCGTGTTGACCTACCTCCAGGCCACCGTTTGGCAGTGGATGCTGGCGTAACCCCTTCCATGAAGTGAACAGCCGCTGAGGGACGCGTTCCGCGCCTTCCGGCAATCCCTTGAAACCCCGCGCTTCCGGCGCTGAAAACAAAGCCGGTTGATCTTCGGATCAACCGGCTTTTGCTCTGTATCCCTCAAAATCGGATACTTCTTTTCCCACTATGAAAAAATGGTATCGGGCATTCGCGTCTCAATACACGTATTGAGACTTTACATGACATTTATTGCGATTTTTTACTCGATTTATGGCGGATTAATGTTTTTTTCCATCTTTGCGGGGCACGATCGAGATCGCGTGGTTTCACACTCTCGGCTGAAAACATCTCCCCGGGCACACAAACATGAACGCGGGAAAGCGGCCGTTGCTGATTTGCCAAACGCCTCTATGGAGTTCCACTGTGCCGTTGAAATAACCCTCTAGAAACACATGCTCCAAGAGGTTGGAGCTCTCAAAATATGAACGAAAAAAACACTGCCTCGCACATCGTTTTTTGCCTTTGCGAACGCTTCGCCCTTTGCCCCTTCCTTACTTGTTTTTGGCAATGCAGATGGAATAATCTTATTATTATCGCAAGATAGAAAAATATGATTTCGGAAAAAGAACAAACGTTAAAATAACGATTTTTCTCTACAGAAAATCACTTTGCAAAGACAAACGAGTAACTATCCGACGCTATGACGTTGTATATGTCTCTATAAAGAGAATAGTCCTCCTATATCGCTTTATAAAACAAAAACGAAAAAAGATGGTTTTTCTTTTCCGTCTATTATAAAACGAAAAGAATAATCTTTCTCCTCCATCGTTCCCTTCCGGAACGCGACCAGACTGGTAAAAAACGTATTTCTACGTTCATTCAAGCTGGTTATCTTATAATGGAGGAAATACATAGCGCATAGGGGAAGAGGTTGAGCCATGAGGTACTCGCCTGAAGAAATCTTCAAAAAGTTCATTAATTCTGTTTTGTCCGATGCGTCTTTGGACTTCTTCGTGAAGAGGGCGGCGGTATTCCTCTCTATGATGATGCCCGTTTCCTCCTTGTTCATTTTCCGATCCGTGGAAGGTTCCATTACAAAGCTGGCCGAATGCAACAAAACACCCGCCATCAATATCAACGACCACTTCGCCATTTCTCCGGAAAGCATGACCCGGTTGAGGACCGAAAAACACTTTTTCAGCGAAGGCGCCTGCAATCTAAAAATCTTTACCGGGCACGAAACCTGTGCGTACGCCGACGTGCACCGCTCTGTCTACAAGACGGACACATCGGCCGTGTACATTCCCTTGAAGTTTAACATGCTGAGGGAAACGAGCGTTACTATGGTTGTGATATCGATGGGTGTGGACAATTATACGCAAGAACATCTCGAGATCTGTTCCTGCATCCAGCCTGTCTTTATCGATAATTTCCTGAACATCCTTTCCGAAAATTCTTCCGACCGCGCTTTTGACCTCCCGTCCCCGAAGAGCAAGCAGGAGCCGAACAGCAAGCGGAACAAGGACAATGCGGAACCATTCCAGACATTCAACGAGGTCACCGTCAATTATATCATCAAGGCGCTCAACCGCACCAACGGCAAAATCTCCGGACAGGACGGCGCTGCCGAACTCCTCGGCCTCAATCCGAGTACCCTCTGGTCGAAGATCCGCAAATACCGCATCGACGTGAAAGGGCTTGAGCGCGAATAGCGATTTCTGACGTGCAAAATACCGCGAAGGCCCTCTCGGATACAGTCCGGGAGGGCCTTCGTTGTGTTGAGGGATGCAGGACGCTTGCCTGGGGGCCCTACTCTGTTGGCTCAAAAAAACTTCTTGGTCGGGCCGCGCAGCGATCCGCCGAAGCCTGCCGGGGCTCAGTCGTCCCCATCCCCGTCTCCATCGCCATCACCGTCATCCCCTTCCTGCCCGCAAAGCCCCTCGCCCGAGGAGAAAAGCGGAGCGTTCTTCCGTGCGTCCTCTTCCCTCTCCGCAAGTTCGTTTTCCGCCATCTGTTTGCGGAAAAAGAACCATCCTGCGACAAGGGCAATACACAGAAAACCGATCCAGTCGAGCCATGCGTCCACGCCATTCCTTCCTGCTGCGATGGCGGCGTTTCATTAATGCGCCGGGACAGGTCCTTCCGGGGCCGTCTCCCGGGAGGGCCGGACATCGGACTCCCGGTGTTCCTGCGTCTCTTTCAGAACGGGTTCCGGGGTGCCACAGATTCCCCTGCTGCGCAACAGTTCTACCGATAAGGCCGAAATGTTCCTGAAAGACGGGAATCGCCCGATTTCCTTGGCTCCGTTTTCCCCAACCATCCGGCAGTGAAAGGGAAGAGGAAGAAGAGCAAGACGGAAAAAACGGACACGGGATTCCAAAACGCCGGACAGGGAATCATCACTGTTTGACACTTGTGTGCAGGGACAATAGATTCCAATGTGTTCCGGAGCCCGTGTTTTTGGATGCGGTCTTTTCCATGCACCGGCGTGGAACGGAAAATGAATGGGGTTTCCTTTCCGGTGCGCAACGCGTATTCCTTCCCGAAGAAAAGGATGTTAGACAAAGAACGCCGGATCGGGGCGACCCGGCGAGGCGGGCGCGCGCCCGTGGCAACCAGCCCTGAGACGAACGATGATCCTGTCCACAAAGAACAAATTGGTACTGCTCGTCGCCGGGTCGCTGATCCTGCTCGCTGTCGGAGTGGGCCTGTTCTCCATGTATAGCGTGAAAAGAACCATGCTGGAGGAGCAGCGCCGGAGCAGTGTGAATACCGTTGCCCTTGCGACATTCAACGTGATGGATCGCTACCAGATCCTGTTCCGCAGCAAAGCGGATCAGGCCGTCGCGCTCCAGCATAACCTCAGCTGGCTGGCGAAACTCATCACCACGCTGGTGCATGATCCATCTGAGCGCTTTAAGATCATGCAAAATTTCCCCTTGCCCGAGGGGATCAGCCTCATGGCGATCGACCCAAGCGGCGAGATCAAACTCGTGCGCGGCGATCTGAAGAAAGACGACAACCCCTACCTCCTCCGCGACATCAAAGACCGGCCCGTGGGCCCCACCATGCGAGCCCTCGCGGAAAAAGGCCTCCCCGCAACCTGTTTCGTCCAGTGGGACGCCGGAGACAAAAAGCAGCGGCTGTACGGAACGCACCTGTACCTTCCCGGAGAGGGAGGGCTGCTCGTGGGCCTGTGGGCCAACATCGACAAGCTCGACGAGCACCAGCAGCGGCTCAAGGAAGACAGCATCCGGGAACTCCAAAACGAATTCGGAAAACAACGGATAGGGCCCTCGGGTTTTCTGTTCGTCACGGACTCCAAAGGTACCCCGGTAATCGGGCCGGAAGGCATGAACACCACCCTCTCCGGCATCAATCCCAAAACAGGCAACACTCTTATCGCCGATATCCGCAATGCTTCGAAAACACCGGAAAATCCCGTTGAAACATCGATCAGGTCATTGATCAAGCGCGCGCCGTCCCGTGACGCCCTGCTTTTCGTGCGCCATGTCAAGCCGTTCGATTGGTATGTCACAGGCGTCGTTTACACCGACGAAGCCAGCGCGCCCGGCAAACAGCTTTCGTTTCTGCTCATCGCGGCCATCCTCGCCGCTACGCTGTTCATCCTGCCCGTGGCGCTTCTTATGGTCACGCGGCTGACCTCACCGCTGGCGAAACTCGGAGATTACGCCCGCAAGCTCCCTGAACAGGATTTCATGGAGGACGCGCGTCCAACGCCCCTGCTCGCCGCCCTCGCCGACGGCAAACACGGCGGAGAAATCGCCAGCCTCGCCAATTCACTGATGTTCATGGATAAAACCCTCCGGTCACGGGTCCGTGAGCTTATGGAGGCCACGTCCAGCCGCGAACGCCTCGAAGGAGAGCTCAGCGCCGCCACCGAAATCCAAATGGGGTTCCTGCCCAAGCCCCTGCCCCCGGACGTGGCCGCCGGGCGGTTCTCACTGGCGGCGAGCCTCGTCCCGGCCCGGGAAGTGGGCGGCGACTTGTACGACTTCTTCATGCTCGACGACAGGCACCTGTGCTTCATTATCGGGGACGTGTCCGACAAGGGCGTGCCCGCCTCATTGTTCATGAGCATGACCTTGACCCTTATCCGATCTAGGGCGGGTTCCCACCCCTCGCCGGAGCACCTCATGGCCGAGGTCAACGAAAACCTCGCCCGCGACAACGCCAAGTGCATGTTCGTCACACTGTTTATCGGCGTGCTCGATCTTGATACCGGAGAACTGCTCTACGCCAACGGCGGGCACAATCCCCCGCTTCGGCTCGGCGACGACGGCGTGGCATGGCTCAAAGGCATCAGCGGGCCTGTGGTCGGCGCGATGGAAGGCATGAACTATACATTGCTTCGCACCGTGGTCCGGCCCGGAGAAACCCTCTTCCTCTACACCGACGGGGTGAACGAGGCCATGAACGCGGAAGGCGACGTCTATTCCAACGAAGCGATGTTCCGAGCCCTCGCCTCCTCACCATCACGGGAACCGGCCAGTGTGCTCAGGCATATGCTTGACGATGTGTCCGTCCATGTCAACGGCAACACTGCCTCGGACGACATGACCATCCTGTGTGTCCGTTATTTCGGAGGAAAGCGCTGACATCCCTCACCGTGGATAAGCGTACTACGCTCGTCGTGGAGGAGATCAAACTGGCCCGCACGATAAGCTTGTTCATAAGGTAAAGGGATGCCCACCTTAACAGAGCTAATCAATGGGGGACGGAGAAAAAGGGACGCTACGGGCGTCCCTTTTTCTTTGTTATTTTTTCCAGAACTTCCACCAAGGGCATAGTGGCAAGGCCCCTCTGTTCCTGTGCAAGGAATGCCCGGACAATATCTCTTGAATGCACCCCAATTCCAAAATCAGCCTGTTGACGGCGTGCTGCATGTCCCGCACGGAAGGAGGTGGATCTTCGTTCACGAGGGTACGCAACTCTTCAAATGCATTCGCCGCGCGCACCATCTCCTCCTCTATTTCCTCCCGCGAAAAGTTTTCTCTGCCTTGGAGACGAGCCTCCAGCCAACGCATCAAAATGTCGTTACCCAAAGCCAAGCACAATCGAGGGATCATTTCCAAGCTCGGCATGTACGTATCGTTTATATTGAAGTAACGCTTGGTGACTGAATGTGACACGCCAAGGCGCTCCGCTATCTCATCTCTGGTCAGGCCGCTTTCTTCCTTGGCGAGGCGAAGTGCGGCCTTGCCCGTCATCATCCCCAAATCCGTCATGCTGTTTTCCTCCCAACAGGTGAATGAAGTGGATGCCCTCTTTCACGAGGATCAATCAGGTCCATTCTTTTTTATACATTGGGAGTATTCTCTTTTGCACATCGTATTAGAGCTTGTATCGTTAATATCTTTTTATATGTGTTGGTTATCAACTCTATACTAGCTATCGCAAACGATGTTTCCATGATTATAGATTTTTAAATATATGTCAGGATATCTTCTCTTCAAAAGAAAGATACCATGACAAGAAAACGGTATGACAATAGGATAAACAACTCTCCATGCTCTTTATAGGAGGAACTATGGGTATCCCACAAAAAAGCCTCGTGATCGGCGCTTGCGAAATCGCCTGCCACTACCCGGAGCTCTCACTCAACGACGCGGCAGGAGATGCGCTCCAACTCGCTGAAAAGATCCGGCTTTGCGGCATTGAGGAAAACCAAAAGAAAGAGACTGTCTTTATCGCAGCTTGCCGTTTTGTCAGTGCAGATAAAGATCTCACGCCTCAAAAAGCGATAGAAAAGGCTTTACGGCTATGGGATATCATTGAAGCATGACGGAAAAGCAATATTGGAAAACGGTAAACCGATGGGAATGTGCTCTCTCATGGGGTTAGGCCGTGGCACAAGATGAAATCGGAGCCCTCCCCACAAAAAAGGAGCCAAAACCCAAAAACATCCCTCCCGAAATGAGTCGAGAGGGATGTTCCGGACATAAAGCGAGGCCCTAAGGATAGCCACCACAGAGTGTTGAGGCCGGGCATCTTCTTTCAATGCATCATTGTTTCAAACGATCTGCATACCGCCCTTAGCTCATTCATACCATATCACTTGTTCCCCCTCGCAAGGTTGCGGGAAACCACCATGAGGGCGGCAAGCATGACGAGCAGCAGGGCCGTGCCCATGAGCAGGGCATAATCCTCCATCTGCAGGATCGTGTACAGCAACGAGTACAGGGCCACGAGCAATACGCCTATCCCCATACCTTCCTTATAATTACGCAGGGCGAAACCGACATAGCACGACACCATCAGTACAATGCATCCCGATGCCGAAAGGTAGGATGTCAGAAAGGCCAGATGCTCGGACAACGACAGCAGGACCAGATAGAACACCACCATCGACAGCCCCACGATGCCGTACTGTACCGGATGCAGCCGCGCCCCAAGACCCATTTCAAATACAATGAACGCAAGGAAAGTCAGGCCGATGAACAGCACGCCGTACTTCACCGAGCGTTCCACCAGCTTATAGTGCGTACCGGCTTGGTACAGATCCACGCCGACGGCAAACTCCGTGAAATGCCTCGGCCACGTGTGCAGCGTGCCAAGATTCGGATACGAGCGCGCCAATGACGGCACGCTCCACACCGCGGAGAAGCCCGTGTCCGAAGTTTCATAAGAGGCCGGAAGCACCTGCCCTTGAAAACTCGGATGCGGCCACGGCGAACGCACCTTGATCTCCGTGGTTTCGCCCGCCGTCGCAAACCGGATGCCGCCGCTGCCGCTCAAGGCCAGCCGCTGCGAAAAGTCAAATGTCCCTTGCCCCGCATTCAGGGCAATGGGAACACGGAAGCCGGACGGAAGGTTCTCGAACGGCTGCGTACCCGGCTCGGCGCTGTACGGGACACCGGCCCAGACGAACGGGCTCGCCTCGCGGAGCGCACTCGGGTGGCTCAGGCCCGTGACCACGAAAGACCGGGCATAATCCACATCAACCAACGCGGGGACGATGCGGGTCAGCGCTTCCCTGGACGGCAATGTGAACTGCCCGGAAATACCGATCTCGGACGTATACACCAACGCCCGGTATATCCCCCTACGGCGGGATTCTGGATCAAGCGTGGCGTCAAAAGACAGACGCGACGGCAGGATGACGAAATAGCTCGCCTCCAGCCTTGTTTCGCGTACCAGCCTGTCCTCGCCCCCCTCGACGGGCACGACGCGTTCCCGCTCCACACGCTCCGTATACGGGACCAGCAGATACGGGCCGGAAAGCTGCTGCAGCCCGCCCCATGTCCGGCTGATGTCCTCCACCACTTCACGGTACAGCGACGAGCGTTCCCCTACGAGGCTTTCCACCATCAAGAGCGGAATCAGGAGCAACAGTGCGATGCCCGCTACGACGGCGTAACGAAACATCATCGAATCCTTCAATTGATCCTGCAACACGGCCTTGTCCGTATTGTTCGGCGTCTCCACAACATCCTCCACGGGCAACTGAGGTTCTCGGGCCTTTTCTGAAGGAGCCCCCTGCTCTCCAGACGTTTCGAACGCGAACGTATCTTCGGCGGTCAGGGATTCTGTCCGGACCACCCCTTTCTCCGCAGCCCCCGGAGGAGGCAACGGCTCCGCCGCAGTAACCGGGGTCTGTCCGGAAACCCGGCGCGTCCGGCGCATGATCCATCTGACTATGGCCACGAAACCGATGCACAACGGGATCAAAATCAACACGAGTACAAGCAGACCGATCAACATCACTTCGAACATACTTTATTTCCTGTCAATGCGACTCAACAGTTCCACCAACGGTGAACACCGGAGGTTCCCTCCCCGCCAATGTGCACTCAACAGGCACGCACAGCAAGCCTTGCCTTCTTTCTCCGGCCATAAGATGTGCCTGTTCCATCCTCTTTATTTTCTACCGCGTCACCCATACCAATGGAGCAGCCCTTCTCCGCACCCGGATTACCGCATAAACGGTATATCCGTACAGACACCAATTACGCCAGCAAGAATCCCCGTGCGAACCCCGAAGGGCTTTCCAAACATAAAAAAAGCCCTCCCGAAATCTCAGGAGGGCTTTGCTCAATCCATAGCAGGGTGGAGCACCACGCGGCCTTCCGCCAATGAGCGGGGCACGTCGATGATACGTTGGTTGCGCGACCCTCGGAACCGGATGATCAAGGACTTCTCCTCCAGTATGAAGGGGCCGTCCACAAGGATATCCAGCTGGCGCAGCAACGGCATATGCCGGCTGTCCGCAAGCAGCTCCTCATACAAATACCCGGTATAGCTCGTCAGATTGTACCCCGCAGCGCGCAGGCGCTCTGCCAGCGGCGCAAGCTTTCCGCTCTGTACGAACGGTTCCCCGCCGCTGAACGTTACCCCGCGCACGATGGGGTTTTTCCGTACGTCCGCAAACACCCAGTCGGGTGAAACCATGCGCCCGCCGTCGAAAGGATGCGTCGTCGGGTTATGGCAGCCCTTGCAATGGTGCGGGCAGCCCTGCGTAAACAGGACGTAGCGCAAGCCCGGCCCATCTACGATGGACTCCTCGACAATGCCGGATATGCGTATTTCGTCGCTCATACCAAAACCTCTGACTTCGCCAAGACGAGGGAGCATTGCGGAAGGGAGGGAAAAGCTTTTCTAAAGAAAGGGGGGAGCACCCCCACGCTTTTCCCTCCCTTCCCAAGGGCTTCTGCGCTTATTGGATCCCTGTTCACAGCTTTTTCAGCTTCAAAACGAAAGAACCCTAGTTACCGCAGCAGCCGATCTTGCAATGCTTCACGCGATCTTCGACTTCGGCGCGTTTGGCGTTGTTGAAACGATCCACGGTACCGACGAGGTATCCGGTAATGCGACGGATACGTTCAAACTTCACGCCTTCGCCAACCAAAACTTTCTTGCTTTCAGTGTTCATCGAACCATTCTCCAATACTTGGTTTAACAATAATGGGTATATCGGAAAATGCGGGCATCCGCACTTTGCTTGCTCATCAGCGCGACATTGACGCGCCTCTTCAATGCATTCCCAGTTCAACCGCTCCAGCTGGGCTGTCCCCGAGCTATACGAATTGATCCAAGGCGTTCCTCTTAGCGAACGGGGATGGAAAAACTCACCCGCTCCAACAGCCGGAACGAACCCCCTCCGCGCGGCCTCCCCACCAGTCAAAAGTCTTAGGAAGGGAAAGGGAGGGGTTTGGGGAGGGGAAGCCCTTCTTTCAGAAGGGTTCCCCTTCCCCTCCCCAATATTCATCTAAATCACCATATTGGGCATCTTGTCCTCGGCTTCGAGGCGTTCCTCTTCGGAACGCACGTCGCGGATGTAGCCCTTGATCTTGCGCAATACTTCGATATCGACGCCTTCGCCGTCGTGACGCCCGCAGCGGGGACACACGTCGCCGATGATGCCCGTGTAGCCGCACAGGGGATCACGGTCCACGGGATGGTTGATGGACCCGTAGCCGACGCCCATGTCCTTCATGGCCCGGATGAGATCCTCGAACGCCTCAAGGTTGTTCACCGGATCGCCGTCCACTTCCACATAGGTGATGTGCCCGCCGTTGGTCATCGCATGATACGGCGCTTCAAGACGGATCTTGTTGTAGGCGCTGATGCTGTAATAGACCGGGATGTGGAACGAATTGGTGTAGTAATCCTTATCCGTAATACCTTCGATGGAGCCGAAACGCTTGCGGTCGAGACGTACGAACTTGCCGGAAAGCCCTTCGGCGGGGGTTGCGATCACCGAGAAGTTGAGCTTCGTCTCGGCGGCCTTCTTGTCCGCCTTCTCGCGGATGAAGCCTACAATCTTGAGGCCAAGCTCCTGCGCTTCCTCGGACTCGCCGTGATGCTTGCCGATCAGCGCCTTGAGGCACTCCGCAAGGCCGATGAACCCCACGGTCAGCGTGCCGTGCTTGAGCACTTCGCGCACTTCGTCGTCCGGGCCGAGCCGTTCCGAATCGATCCAGATGCCCTGCCCCATCAGGAAGGGATAATTCTTGCACTTCTTGCACGACTGGATTTCGAGGCGCTCAAGAAGCTGCTCGAAGACCAGATCCACCATCTTGTCCAGCTCGGCGAAGAAGGCATCGACGTTGTGATCCGCAAGGATGCCGAGGCGGGGCAGGTTGATGGACGTAAAGCTCAGGTTACCGCGCCCGTTGACGATTTCACGGCTCGGATCGTTCATGTTGGCCATAACGCGCGTGCGGCAGCCCATGTAGGCGATTTCCGTCTCGGGATGGCCGGGCTTGTAGTAGGCCAAGTTGAACGGCGCGTCGATGAAGGAAAAGTTCGGGAACAGGCGCTTGGCGGACACGCGGCAGGCAAGCTTGAACAAATCATAGTTGGGCTCGCCTTCCCGGAAGTTGACGCCTTCCTTCACCTTGAAGATATGGATGGGGAAGATGGGCGTCTCGCCGTTGCCGAGGCCCGCTTCGGTGGCCAGCAGCACGTTGCGGATGACCATGCGGCCTTCGGGGGAGGTGTCGGTCCCGTAGTTGATGGAGCTGAAGGGGATCTGCGCGCCAGCGCGGGAATGCATGGTGTTGAGGTTGTGCACCAGCGCTTCCATCGCCTGATACGTGGCCTTCTCGGTGTACTCAAGGGCCTTTTTGACGGCGAAGTCGATGTTCAGGGCGGGGGCGTACTTAGTGAGGATCTCCCGGACGAAGGCGAGGCCCTTTTCATCGAGGATGGATTCGTTTTCCTCAATGTAGGCGCGCAGCTCGGCCTTTACATCATCCTTGCTCTCCATATTGTAGAGATCAAGGATCAGGCACAGTTCCTTGATGAAGGTCTTGGCGACGCCGGGAGCGAGGCCGTATTCGAAATTCGGGATGCTCTGCCCGCCGTGCTGGTCGTTCTGATTGGCTTGAATGGCAATGCAGGCAAGGGCGCTGTAGCTGCGGATATCGTTGGGTTCACGCAGGAAGCCGTGGCCCGTGCCGAAGCCGCCCTTGAACAGCGTCTTGATGTCGATCTGGCAGCAGGTGGTGGTCAGGCTCAGGAAATCAAGGTCGTGGATATGGATGTCGCCGTTCTTGTGCGCGAGGCTGTGCTTCGGGTTGAGGATGTACATCTCGTAGAACTGCTTGGAACTTTCGCTGCCGTAGCGCAGCATCATGCCCATAGCGGTATCGCCGTCGATGTTGGCGTTCTCGCGCTTGAGATCGTTGTCCTTGGCGTCCTTGAAGGTGAGGTCGCGGATGGTGGTCATGAGCCGGGTGTTCATTTCCCGGATCTTGGTCCGCTGGTGGCGGTACAGGATGTACGCCTTGGCGGTGCGGGCATGACCGCTCTTGATAAGGGTTTTTTCTACCAGATCCTGCACCTGTTCCACATCGGGGACGGCGTCCTCGAACTGCTCATTAAGGCGCTCCAGCACTTCGGCGGCTATCTTGAGCGAAAGGACATAATCCTTCCCCCCCTGACTGCTGGCGGCGCGGAAGATTGCCTGAGCGATCTTGTTCACGTCAAAAGGAACAATGCGTGCGTCACGTTTCCTGATAGAACTAACCATTCGTCATCTCACTCGCTTTAATCAAGAAAAAAAGGCTGTTTGCAGTTCGCAACAATATGTACTTGTTACTGAAAGGAAACAGATTCATACATCCAGCATAGCCTATCCGGCGACTCGGGGCTAGTGTCTAACACTCTTTTCCGACAAGTTCTTTTTCGAACCACCCACCGTCCGATTGCCCGCCATCGGGACGCAAAAAAGGACGCCTTAGAGCAACGAGGCCCGTCGCTCTTTCGTTAAACCGGGGAGGCCCACTATCAAAACTTTCTGAATATCCGAGGGTTGATATGCTCACCCCGATATCGGGGGCATACGGCAGCGAACCCTCGCTTGTCCGGGGGGATGTCTCTCTGCGTGAAGAAGGTGTAAACGCAAACCGGAAGAGGATCAACACCCCTTTACATGCCCAAGCGAAAGCTCTCTCCTCAAAAGCCCCGGGAAACAAGGCTTCCGTCGGGATGAAAAATTTTTCAGCTTTTTTTATACTCCGGCGAGTCATATCAAGGCCATTCTGTCAACCGCCAATTTGCAGCTAGTTACGCATAACTTTTTTTAAGTATTGAATTATTTTTTTCTAGAAATATCAAAAAATCCTGCCTCGCCTCCCCTTTCTTCAGCGTATACGGGCCTCCTTTAAAAAGTAACAATTCCTAATTATAGAAAAACCTCCACCCGGGGAAACCCTG
>OGRQ01002527.1_pt1 | contig 13237 bp, 9 predicted proteins | sample 1553521 | NCBI WGS metagenome assembly OGRQ01 (sample SAMEA2580088, study PRJEB22360) | human gut metagenome | biome: human gut; feature: human-associated habitat; material: faeces | place: Denmark | collected 2008/2010
CATCCGGAACAAAGGATGAAGCCATAAACTGATGGGTATGTTCATAAAATAATTCATAATCTATAATGCCATCGGCATAATCACTGCCCGCACAGTAAAGAGACATCTGAAAATTCTGGTTATCAATCGGTATCTGGTGATAAGAGAATTCCGCATAGGACCAGACACTTAAATTCCGCTTCCGTTCCGATCTGTTCTCCAGCTTAACATCCCAGAGCTCAACGGCCTCTCCCCTCGGAATAAAAAGGGTCTGACCGGCCTGAATGTCATTCCGTTCACACTCGTATACCGAGTAGCTCAGACCATGGCGACAGCGATAGCCGCTTAAATCCCCACCGCAGGGCTGCCAGGATACGGACCAGAATTCCCCCGTATCCTCGTCCCTGAGATAAATATAATGTCCCGGCCGGTCCATCGGAACACCGTTTGGCCGAAAGCGGGTGATTCGATGATATTCGGGGCTTTTATAGAAAAGGTAGCCCCCTGCAGTATGATTGATGACGGCACAGAGATCTTCCACACCCAGATAATTCGTCCAGGAGACCGGGACATCCACCCGGTCGATCACATATTCCCGTTTTTCGTTATCAAAATAACCGTACTTCATGACATTCCACTCCTATCCGATAAATTTTGCGATATTTTTTCTTTTCATTTTTATGAAACCAGTAATAAAAACACCGCATTTTTAATGATACGGTGTTTTTACTGAAGGAGGTTAAATGAAATTCTGTTCCGTTTCAGGATGGAACAGATGAATCGCATCCGAACGGAACGTAAACTTTATCTCAGTTCCGTAATTAATGCCGCCCCGCAGCGCTTCCGGCAGGTCCGAAGTCGGCACACGTAAAATAACATCCTGTCCATTACAGGTCACATGCAGATAATATTCGCTTCCCATCATTTCAGAAACTTCCACACTGCCGCTCAATACATTCTCACTGTCGGCTGTGGCAAAACGTATATGTTCCGGACGGATACCCAAAATGACCGTGCCTGTTTCCGCTGCATTTTCAGCCAGGGCTTTCTGCGTTTTTTCTGACAGGGTAATGACCGTGCCGAAAACCTCTGCATAATACGCATTTTCAGATGCTTTTACCAGTTTTGCCTGGAAGAAGTTCATCTGCGGCGTTCCGATAAATCCGGCAACAAAAACATTTTCCGGATGTTCAAACACCTGCTGCGGTGTTCCGATCTGCTGGATAAAACCATCTTTCATAATAACAATACGGTCTCCCAGCGTCATCGCCTCCGTCTGGTCATGCGTGACATACATAAAGGTGGTATCAATCCGCTGGCGCAATTTGATAATCTCCGCCCGCATCTGGTTTCTCAGTTTCGCATCCAGATTTGACAACGGCTCATCCATGAGCAGAACCTTCGGTTCACGGACCATCGCCCGTCCAATTGCCACACGCTGACGCTGACCGCCGGACAGTTCCTTTGGCTTGCGTTTCAGATATTCCGTAATTCCGAGTATTTCGGCAACTTCCTGTACCCGCTGTGCAATCTCCGCCTTCGGCACCTTTCTCAGCTTCAGCGGAAATTCCATATTCTCACGAACCGTCATATGAGGGTACAGAGCATAGCTCTGGAATACCATGGCGATATCCCGGTCTTTTGGCTCCACATTATTCATCAGCTTGCCGTCAATGTACAGTTCCCCCTCGGAGATTTCTTCCAATCCGGCAACCATCCGAAGCGTCGTCGATTTCCCGCAGCCGGAAGGGCCCACCACAACGATGACCTCACCGGGCTTGACGGCAAAGCTGACATTATCCAGAACATTGGTCTTGCCATCGTAGCTTTTCACCAGATGGTCTACGGTCAGGATCGGCTCTGCCATAACAGTCACTTCCATTTCTTTTCGAGGTAACCGGCCAGCAGGCTGATGGGCCAGCAGGCCAGAAAATACAGAACAAACACGGTGAGGTAGATGCCAAACGCCGCGTTGGGGCTGGCGGTGCGGTTGGCCTCAATGATCTGCTGGGCCACCTTGAGCACCTCCACCACACCGATCATCAACACCAGGCTGGTGGTCTTGATCATGCGGGTGATGAGGTTGATGGACAGTGGGATGAGCCGCCGCACCGTCTGGGGGATGATGATGTACCAATAGGTCTGCGCCCGGCTCATGCCCAGCGCCTCGCTGCTCTCATACTGATGCTTCGGGATAGCGATGAGGGCACCGCGGACGAGGTCGCTCATCTCGGCCGTGCCCCAGAGCACGAACACGATGACCGCCGCCGTCTCATGCCAAGGCTCAGGGCACTTTCTGTCTGGATGGGTTCGATGGCTTCCAGCCCGCTGCGGAAGGCTTCGGCCATGTAGCTGCCGCCCAGAAAGGCAAGGCCTGCAATGCCGCAGAGCTCGGCGTTGGTTTTGATGCCGATCTTGGACAGGCCGTAATACAGAAAGAACAGCTGGACCAGCAGCGGCGTGTTCCGGCTGAGTTGGATATAAGCGCCCACGATACGGCGCAGCACCGGCACTTTTTCGTACTGGAGCACGGCGCAGACAAGGCCCACAAGGATGGCCCAGAAGATACCGGCCACACCCAGACGCAGGGTGAGCCAGGCCGCTTTTTCATACTGCGGCAGATATTGCACCATCACATTCCAGTCCATGTCTGTTCCCCTCCTTTTCTCCTGATCTTGCGGATGTTTGTTTCCGTTGGCCGTATGATATACCCATTTCCCTAGAATGTCAATAGGTTTATAGGTTTTTTTGTCACACAAATTCCGGTCAAATTGATAAACAAGCCATTCATCGCTGATTTTTCACTTCTACTTTTCCACGCAAAAACGCCGTCTCTTGCCTTTTTGCACAAGAGACGGCGTTTGTTTTTGGTGGTTTAACTTTGGGTTGCAGTTAACAAGGCCTCGTTTTGTTCACCAATTGTCAGTGTACTCTTCTTTGCTTCCCAATCACCGTTATAAACGATCGTTTTCAAATTACAGTAATCAAATGCATATTTCTCTACGTTCGACAATGTTCCCGGCAGAGTGATCTTTTTCAGGCCACTATGTTCAAATGCGCCTTCTTCAATCCGGATCACTCCCTCGCCAAGCTGCACACTTTGCAGGGCTTTACACCGGGCGAATGTTTGTTTTCCTGTTTCGGGTATTCCAACAATTTCTGCCTGTACCAGTTGATTACAATCGGCAAATACTGCATCCCCCAGTTCTTTGACTGTCGCGGGAACAATTATCTGCCATAGGCCCGTACTTTTGAATGCTCCAAACTGGATTTCCGTCACATCTGCGGGAATTGTGACCGCCCTTAGCTTTGCGTTATTTTCAAAGCAGCTCATTCCAATACTGTACGGCTTTCCCGTCGGAAGGAGCACATTTGCCCCATTCGTAAACTCATAGCTGACCAATACCAGCTTGCCTTGTTCTATTTTCCACTCCGCCTTACAGCCCTCCGGGATTACCATGCCATCCCACGGTTTGGGCGGTTCCGGTTCCGGAAGTGTCTCCGGTTCACTGGAAGAAGCCGATTCCGAGGGGGCGGGCACTTCCTCCGGCTGAGAGGGAGCCGGTACCTCACTGGAAGCAGGCGGTTCCGCAGGTGCGGGGACCTCTCCCCCGCCGCAGGCAGAAAGCAGCACGGTACCGCACAAAAACAGTGCTGTGCACAGAACGGTCCTCCATTTCATAGCGAGCCTCCTATTCTGCCCCGCAGGGGCCATCTTCTTTTTTCAGAACACCTTGCGGCACTCCACCACAAGGCCGACCACCCGCACCTGCACCCGTTTCAGATCATAGATCTGGGGCTGGTGCACAGGGTTGAAGCTTTTGGGGGTCAGGACCACAAGGCTTCCCTCCTGACGGAAATATTTCACGGTGGCTTCATCGCCGTTGACCATCACCACGGCAAGCTGGCCGTTTTCCACCTCCGGCTGCTCCCGCACCAGGATCTCATCGTTTTCAGAGATGCCCACGGCGTTCATGCTGTCGCCCCGGACACGGAGCCAGAAGTATCGTGCCCCGTCCTTCCGGGTGATGGGGATGTAGCCCTCAATGTTTTCTTCCGCATACATGGGCAGGCCTGCACGCACCGTGCCCAGCAGCGGAGCCGTGAGAGCGGGATCGAACGGGACAGCCCCTTCGGGCAGCTTCCGCTCCTCCTGCACCGACGGGAAGGCTTCGCCCAGCAGCTCCCCCACCGGCACGCCAAAATAGGCGGACACCCTGGCCAGCGTCTCGCCCGAGGGGGTCGCCCCGGTGTTTTTCCATTTGGTCACTGTGGAGTTGCTCAGCCCCATCTCCTGCGCTGCCCGGCTGCGGCTGATGCCTCTGGCCTGACACAGGGCCGTGTAGCAGTCATAAAACACAAATTTTGCACTCCTTCTTGTGCAGAACGCCGGTTTTCTAACCGGATTCAGATTTTCCCTTGACTTTCTGAATTTAATCAGATATTATAGCCTCACAAGCTGATTTTGGTTAGATTTTATCCACCAAACCATCTGCGGTCTTTTCACAATCTTACCGGAAACTCTAACCAAAGTCAAGCTTTTTGAACGCGAAAACCACGACAAAAGGAGTGAAACTGTATGATCGAACGTCAGATCCATTTATCCTCGGGCGGCGGGGCTGCTTTGCAGGGGTACGACGGCCTGCTCCGCTTCGGCTACACCAAAAACCGGGGCATCTACGCCCTGCGGGTGGAAGCCGACGGCGAGTGGCAGGGCATGACCCTGTGGGCCTTCTGGCACCTGCCGGATGGGAACGCTGCCCCCTCCACGCTGGTGGCAGACGGCCTTGTGGAGGTACCCGCCCTCATCACGGCTGTGCCCGGGGAGGGGCGCATCACCTTTGAGGGCACCGATGGCACCCGCACCCTGACCAGCGCGGACGTGTGCTACTGCGTGGCCGAAAATTCCGGCACTGAGGACAGCACCCTGCCCCAGCCCGGCACGCCCGCCTGGCAGGCCCTGCTCGACCGGCTGAAAGCAGCTGTGGAAAGCGGTGCATTCCGGGGCGAAAAGGGTGACCCCGGCCCGCAGGGAGAACCCGGCCCCCAGGGCCCAAAGGGTGACCCCAGCGATCCCGGCCAGTGGGAGCTGCTGGAAAAGGTGTCCCTGAGCGCCGCCGCTGCCAGCTTTGAGCGTACCTTTCCCACCGAACTGCAGGCGCTGAAGGTGCTGTTTCAGGCAGGCAATCCAAGGGCACGCTGCACTGGGTGTGCAGCACCAGCGATGGTGCTCAGCTGCTCAGTGCTTCTGCGCCCTGTGCTGCCAGCAGCTCGATGTCCAGCCCGCCCACCCGCACCTTTGCCAGCTTTCAGGCACTTCCCTGCTTCGGGCAGTATCTCTGTTTTGCCGCATCCGGCACCACGGGTGCACCGCCTGCGGTCGTTTTGCCTGCCGGAAGCGGCGGCCAGAATGTGGATGCCAGCAGCTCGGCAGGCTGACCCTGACCGTGGACACCAACGTCCGGCTTGCCGCCGGTGCCACGATCGAGCTGTGGGGCGTTCCGGCCTGAGCGGGAGCACCGAAACCGTTTCCGACAGAGCTTTCGGTAAAATTTCTTTCGCTTTCCATGAAATTTTTGTGTTTTGCCTTGATGCATCTTCCATATTTTGTTATACTGGTTAAAAAGCGGAAAGTGGGGAATCGGCCATGGATGTCCCTGTTCGGTTTATCGATTCGATCATCAACAACCCCCTGCTAATGCAGTTTCTTGTGCATCGGTGGTTTTTCCTGCTGGAATATGACCCCCGTCCGGATCAGCTGCGGGTCTACGATACCCGGAGCCGCACGCTGGAGACACTGGATGCCTACCTTGGCTCCGAGAAGCCGGAGCACGCCACGATCTTCGCGGAGGACCGCTGGAAGATGCGTGCCCTGCTCACCGGCGAGCTGTACGGCCCGCTGGAGATGCGCTTTGTCTCGCCGGAGGGAGTGTATTATTCCCGGGAGGTGGATGCCCGCCCGGTCGAGGACCCCGCCCGCGGCACGCTCTATGTGGGCTACGCAAAAGACATCACCGACCAGAAGAATCAGACCCAGGAGCTGCTGGAGCAGGCCCGCCACGATTCCCTGACCCAGCTGTATAACAACCGCACCGGCAAGGAGCTCATTGACCGCTATCTGCAGTCCAAAGATCCCTATGCCTCCTGCGGAATGCTGGTCATCGACCTGGATTTTTTCAAGAACGTCAACGACTGCTATGGTCATCTGTTCGGCGACAAGGTCCTGCAGGAGTTTGCCCGGCTGCTGCGCACTCTGTTCCGCTCCAGCGACATTCTGGTGCGGTTCGGCGGCGATGAGTTCGTGGTGTTTCTGAAGGATATCCCCAACACCACCCTGCTCCAGAAGACCCGCCAGCTTTCGGAATCCGTGCAGCAGGTGAAGTTCTGGGAAAACGATTACCGGATGACCTGCAGCATCGGTGCCTGCTTCCTGCCCGAAAACACAGCGGGCTATTCCTTTGACCAGCTGTTCGAAAACGCGGACTGGGCCCTGTATCAGGCCAAACAGAACGGCCGCAACCAGTATGTGTTCTGCGATAATCTGCGGCGCTATGCCCAGGCGGTTCCTGCCGCCCCGGAAACGGCTGATATCGATGCACGCTACCTGCACAACGACCTGATTTCCACCGCCTTTGAACTTTTCGAGAAGAACAATAGCTTTGAGACCGCCATTCCCCTCTTCCTGAAGATCGTCGGCATCCGGCTGCAACTGGACCGCATCACCATTGTGGACACCCGCATCCGGGAACGCAGCATCTCCCGGCAGTTCCAGTGGACCTCTCCCCGCGCGGAGCCGGTGCCTCTGAACGGTGAATCCTATACCAAGGAGGACTTCCTGACCCTGTTCCACAGCTATGATGAATACGGTACCACCGTGCTGCAGGCCGACAACATGGGGATGTACTCGCCGCAGGGGCGCGCGCTGCTGATGCAGGGCGGGGCCCAGACAGTGGTCTACGCTGCCATGTACGGCGAGGGCGAGTATCAGGGTGCCATTGCCTATGTGGTGTGCGGCAGCAAGCGGTACTGGACTCCCCAGAACCGCCGGGAGCTGGGCGAGATCACCAAGATCATCAACGCCTACCTGAGCAAGCATCTGGCCGTGAACGCCGTGAGCCGCGGCATGTCCTCTGCCCCCGAGTTTGACCGGCTGACCGGCCTGCTGGCCTTTTCCCGTTTCAAGGAGGAGGTCTTCCACAAGATCATCGGCGGCTACGCCGAGGGCTTCCAGATCTTCTACTGTGACTTCGAGAACTTCAAATACTTCAACGAAAAATACAGCTACGCCACCGGTGATCAGCTGCTGAAAGAATTCAGCAATTTCCTCATCGAGGCGGCCCGCCACTGGGGCGAGTGCTTCCTGTGCCGGGTGGTGGGCGACCAGTTCGTGCTCTACCTCTCCTGCCGCGACGAGAAAGGCCCGCTCCACTATGCAGACACGCTCTGCCGCCAGTTTGAGCAGTATCAGGCCCAGCATTACCCGGAGGTGCGCCTGCGGGTACGGATGGGGGTGTATGCCATTGAGCCCGGCTGCCTGAGTGCATCTGCCGCCATCGACAAGGCAAACTTTGCCCGCAAGCAGGTACACAGCAACACCCGCGTGTCTGCTGTCCAATTTGACAAAAAGCTGGAGGTCAAGCAGACCCTGACCGGTGAGCTGCTGAGCGGCCTGTCGCAGGCGCTTGAGAACGGTGAGTTCAAGTTGTACCTCCAGCCCAAGTTCTCGCCCAAGGATCTCTCTGTCATTGGAGCCGAGGCGCTGACCCGCTGGATCAAGCCGGACGGCACCATGGTCTACCCCGACCAGTTCATTCCCATTCTGGAATCCACAGGCCACATCGTGGAGCTGGATCTGTACATCTTCGAGCAGGTGGCCCAGTTCCTGCAGCGCAATGCACAGGCCGGGCACCGGCTGCTGCCCATTGCGGTGAATGCCTCGGCGGTGCTGGCTCGGGAGGATGCCCCCACCCAGGAGTACAGCGAAATTCTGGAAAAGCACAACATCAGCGCCCGGATGTTGGAGATCGAGCTGACCGAGACGGCGGTGGTCTCGGAGTACGACCGGGTGAAGCGCCTGCTTTCCTCCTTCCAAAGCGATGGAATGCAGACCTCGCTGGACGATTTCGGCGCGGGCGGTTCCCTGCTGAACAACATGGTGGATATCCCCGTGAACACCATCAAACTGGACAAACTCTTCCTGACCCGGTGCAGTTCCAACACGCGGGGCACCGATTTTCTGCGGGAGATCGTGCATCTGGTCAAACGGCTGGGCTACAACGTCATCTGCGAGGGCATCGAGACCGAGGAGCAGGTGCAGCTCCTCCGCTCGCTGGACTGCGACGGCGCGCAGGGCTTCTGGTTTTCCAAGGCCATCCCGGCTGAGGAGTTCGAGCGGCGGTATCTCTGCAGCTGAGACAAAAACCCCTCCCCTTCGGGCGGAGCCGTGCGGCACACGGTCCTGCCCGAAGGGGAGTGTTGCTGTTTAGAAAGAATTATACCGTGGTCTCGACCCGGGGAGCCCCACCGGCGATTTCTTCTGCCGTCAGGGGGGCGGCCTGCGCCGGGGCGTTCAGGCGCTCCTTGGCGACTGCCAGCATCAGCTTGATGCGGTTTTCCTGGTTGACGCGGGTGGCGCTGGGGTCATAGTCCACGGGGGTGATGTTGGCCTGCGGGTAGCGGGCGCGGATCTGGTTGATCATGCCCTTGCCTACAATGTGGTTCGGCAGGCAGCCAAAGGGCTGAGCACAAACGATGTTTTCGTATCCGCCCTCCACCAGCTCGATCATTTCGGCGGTCAGCAGCCAGCCTTCGGCCATCTTGGCCCCCAGGGAGATAATGCCCTTGGGTTTTTCCATCAGTTCACGGAAAGAGCCGGGCGCATAGAAGCCGCTTTTGCGCATGGCATCGTTCATAGCGCAGCCGATGGAATCCATCCAGTCCAGCAGCTTATCCGTCGCCATTGCCTTGACCTTGCTGCCGCCGTACAGCTCCACGTCCAGCGTCATGTTGGCAACACAGTATTCCACAAAGCCCATCAGGCCGGGCAGGTTCACTTCGCAGTCCTGGCTTTCCAGGAATTTTTCCAGATCGTTGTTGCCCAGGGGCGAATACTTGACGTAAATTTCGCCCACAACGCCAACCTTGACTTTCGGCACGCGGGTAACAGGCACCGAAGCGTAAGAAGCACAGATGACGGCGAACTGGCGTTTCATATCATGCACATTGTAGTTGATGCTCTTGTGCATCCAGCTCTGGATGGTGGCGATCCACTTTTCGGTCAGGGCATCAGCGGAGCCGGGCTTGTTCTCATAGGGCTTGGTCTGGCTGCGCAGGGCCACCAACAGGTCGCCGTAATAGATGCAGGCAATGACCTTGCGGATCAGCGGCAGGGTCAGCGGCAGGCCGCTGCCTTTTTCCAGGCCGGAAAAGTTCAGCGATGCCACCGGGATATTACCGTACCCGGCCTTGACCAGCGCTTTGCGCAGCAGCTTGATGTAGTTGGATGCACGGCAGCCGCCGCCCGTCTGGGTAATGAGCAGCGCGGTATGGTCCAGATCATACTTGCCGGAGTTCAGCGCGTCAATAAATTGACCGATGACCAGCAGCGCCGGGTAGCAGGTATCGTTGTGAACATATTTCAGGCCAAGCTGGGCGACCTCGCTGCCGCAGTTGCCCAAAACTTCCACATTATAGCCCTCGCACTCCAGCGCAGCCTGCAGCAGCCGGAACTGGGTAACGGCCATATTGGGGATCAAAATCTTGTGGGTCTTGACCATATCCTTGGTAAAATTGGGAGTCATGTATTCCATAAAGTGCCTCGCTTGTTTAGGTAGGGGTTAGGAAGTAGGAGTTAGGAGTTGACGGTATGGGAAAGCTGCGCTTAAGTGCTTTTGGCAGCCGCTCTTTTCAAGCGCTTTTCCCTGCTTACTCTATCAAATTTTGCCGCAGGCTTTGCGGCGTGCTTTAACTCCTCACTCCTACCTCCTAACTCATCATTGGTCTTCTTTCCGTTCTTCCAGTGCTGCAAACAGGCTGCGCAGGCGGATGTTGACGGCGCCAAGGTTGGTGATCTCGTCAATTTTCAGCTGGGTGTACAGCTTGCCGCCTTCCTGCAAAATTTCGCGGGTCTCGTCGGTGGTAATGGCATCCAGGCCGCAGCCGAAGGATACCAGCTGCACCAGGTCCATATCCGGCTGGGTGGTGCAGTACTTGGCGGCCGCATACAGGCGGCTGTGGTAGGTCCACTGGTTTAGCACGGCGGTATCAAACTTTTCTTCATAGCAGCTGACGGAATCTTCCGTTACCACGGCAGCGCCCTGGCGGATGATCAGCTTATCAATGCCATGGTTGACCTCCGGATCCACATGGTAGGGGCGGCCGGCCAGCACAATAATGTGGCGGTGCTCCGCGCGGGCGCGGGCAATGATCTCCGCTCCCTTGGCGCGCACCTGGGTCATGTGGTGCTCGTACTCATCATACGCGGCATCAATGGCGGCATGTACTTCCTTAACAGGGATGCCGGGGAAATACTGGTCCAGAATGGCCGGGAAGCGCTTGGTAAAGTCCTTGCGGCGGGCCAGGTTGATGTAATCATAAATGAACTTGGTATTTTCCAGTTCCGGGCAGTTGCCGACCAGAACTTCTGGATAATAAGCAACCACGGGGCAGTTATAATGGTTATCGCCCAGGTGTTCGTCCACATTATAGCTCATGCAGGGGTAGAACACAGCGTCCACGCCCATCTTGCACAGTTCGGCAATATGGCCGTGGCTGAGCTTTGCAGGGAAGCAGGCGGTATCGCTGGGGATGGTGGCCTGGCCTTCCTGGTACAGCTTGCGGCTGGAAACCGGGCTGACCTTGACGGTAAAGCCCAGCTTGGTAAAGAAGGTATGCCAGAACGGCAGCAGCTCATACATGTTCAGGCAGAGCGGAATGCCGATGACCCCGCGGGAATTGCCCTCGTTTTCCGGCTTATAATCCAGCAGCAGCTTGAGCTTGTAGGCGTACAGATCCAGATCATCGTTGGTTGCCTTGCCGGTCACCGGCTTATCGCAGCGGTTGCCGGAAATATAGCGCTTGCCATCGGCAAACACATTGATGGTCAGCTGGCAGTGATTGCCGCAGCCGCCGCACTGGACGGTGCTGACCTTCTGTTCAAAGTGTTCCAGCTCGTCCTGGGTCAGCACGGTGCTCATCTGGCCCGCTGCGGCGCGGGCTTTGCCGTACAGCGCAGCGCCGTAAGCGCCCATCAGGCCCGCAATGTCCGGGCGGATAACATTGACGCCCATCTCTTTTTCAAAGGCGCGCAGAACCGCTTCATTATAGAATGTACCGCCCTGCACCACAATGTTGCGGCCCAGTTCTTCCGGGCTGGAAGCACGGATCACCTTATACAGTGCGTTCTTGACCACCGAGATGGACAGGCCAGCGCTGATGTTTTCAATGGAAGCGCCGTCCTTCTGGGCCTGCTTGACACTGGAGTTCATGAACACCGTGCAGCGGCTGCCAAGGTCAACGGGCTTATCGGCAAACAGGCCAAGGGCGGCAAACTCCTTGACATCATAGCCCAGTGCCTGGGCAAAGGTCTGCAAAAAGCTGCCGCAGCCAGAGGAACAGGCTTCGTTCAGGAAGATATTGCTGATGGCCCCGTCCTCGATCTTAAAGCACTTCATATCCTGGCCACCGATATCAATGATGAAATCAACGTTGGGCATAAAGTGCTTGGCGGCAGTAAAATGGGCCACAGTTTCTACCAGGCCGCGGTCACAATGGAACGCATTCTTGACCAGCTCTTCGCCGTAGCCGGTGGTGGTCACGCTGGCGATCTGCAAACCGGGGTGCCGCTGGTACAGTTTCAGCAGCGTTTCCCGCACCAGGGGCAGCGGGTTGCCCAGGTTGGGTTGGTAGCTGGTGAACAGGATATTATCATTCTGGTCGATCACCACCAGCTTGATGGTGGTGGAACCGGAGTCAATACCGATATGCACCGGGCCGCAGTCCGCGCCAAAAGGCACGCAAGGCACCGAGGCTTTCAGGTGGCGGGCATGGAAGTCCTCATATTCCTGCTTATCCTTGAACAGGGGCGGCAGGCTGATGTAAGTTGCGGTGGCGCTGTATTCATCCAGGCGGCTGGCAACCTCATTCAGATCAAACTCCTGGTCTGCATAGAACGCAGCTCCCAGCGCCACGTACAACAGGCTGTTTTCCGGGCAGGTACCGGTCACATGCAGGGTTTCGTCAAAGCTTTTGCGCAGCACGGTGGAGAAAGTCAGCGGCCCGCCCAGGTACAAAATATTGCCCTTGATGGGGCGGCCCTGTGCCAGGCCGGCAATGGTCTGGTTGACCACAGCCTGATAAATGGAAGCCGCAATATCCCCCGCCTGTGCGCCCTGGTTGATCAGGGGCTGGATGTCGCTTTTGGCAAACACACCGCAGCGGGATGCAATGGTGTAAGTACGGGTGGATTTCTGCGCCGCCTTATCCATCTCATCTGCGCTCATCTTCAGCAGGGTGGCCATCTGGTCAATAAATGCGCCGGTGCCGCCTGCGCAGCTGCCGTTCATGCGCACTTCGGTACCGTTGGTCAGGAACAAGATCTTGGCATCCTCGCCGCCCAGCTCAATGATGCAGTCGGTACCCGGCGCCAGCTTGTTGGCGGCCACGCGGGTGGCAAACACTTCCTGCACAAAGGGCACCTTGCAGCTGTCGGCAAGGCCCATACCGGCGGAACCGGAGATTGACAGCTTTGCTCTGCCATCCGGCAGATAGTTCTGCGCGGCGCGGTGCAGCAGCTCCTTGCCTTTTTCCAGGATATGGCTGTAGTGGCGCTCATAGGTGGAATATACGATCTGCTCTGCATCGTTCAGCACGACGCATTTAATGGTAGTTGAACCGATGTCCAAACCAACTCTCATGGGGTTGACCTCCTAGGGGTATGAAAACGTTCTCCGTTTTTGAACTCTGAAAGCGGCATTCTGCACGCGGGGCTGCGCCTTTTTGGAACAAGGCGAAATTCATATTATTGTACCGCTTTTCGGCAAATGATGCAAGATGAAATGCTCCCTTTGCCCTGTATTCTGGATGCAAGAATGCAGTATATAAAATAAAGATACCATAAAGTTTTGAACGTTTTTTGAACAAATTCTTTTTGTAAACGGCATTTCTTGACTTTTTTCATGGTATAATGCTGTCAAAACCATCTCTGGGCAATACCGCATAATTCTAAGTGCCGATACGGCGAGCGAGGTGCGGCAGATGC
>OGRQ01002554.1_pt1 | contig 13074 bp, 10 predicted proteins | sample 1553521 | NCBI WGS metagenome assembly OGRQ01 (sample SAMEA2580088, study PRJEB22360) | human gut metagenome | biome: human gut; feature: human-associated habitat; material: faeces | place: Denmark | collected 2008/2010
CTTTCTGTGAAAGACTAATAATGAATAATACAAAGGAGCAAAGAGAATGCTTAATACTATGAATTACGATATAGATATTACAAAAGAACCGCCTGCGGATGATACTGCCCGTCAGTATTATTTTATCGAAAAAGCAAAAGCTTATGTACAGCGCGAATCCGAAGAACTGGGACGTCCGCTGACATTCTGTGTCACAACATTCGGTTGTCAGATGAACGCCCGTGATTCCGAAAAACTCTGTGGAATCCTGGAAAAGATCGGTTATGTAGAAGCGCCTGAAGATGAGGCTGACTTTATCATTTTCAACACCTGTACGGTAAGAGAGAACGCCAACATGCGTGTCTACGGACGTCTCGGACAGTTAAAACCAAGAAAGAAGAAAAATCCGCATATGATGATCGGTCTCTGCGGCTGTATGATGCAGGAACCGGAGGTTGTAGAAAAGCTGAAAACAAGTTACCGCTATGTGGATATTATCTTCGGAACACATAATATTTTCAAATTTGCCGAACTGATCGTGACACGGTTTGAATCACAACGTATGGTGATCGATATCTGGAAAGATACCGACAAGATTGTTGAAAACCTTCCGAATGACCGCAAATATTCCTTTAAATCCGGAGTAAATATCATGTTCGGATGCAATAATTTCTGCAGTTACTGTATCGTCCCATATGTACGTGGAAGAGAAAGAAGCCGTGACCCGGAGGCAATCATATCGGAAATCCGCCAGCTGGTTGCAGATGGTGTGGTTGAAGTCATGCTGCTTGGTCAGAACGTCAATTCATACGGAAAGAATCTGGAAAATCCGATTACGTTTGCCCGGCTTTTGGAGAAGATCGAGCAGATCGAAGGGTTGGAGCGTATCCGTTTTATGACGTCTCATCCAAAGGATTTATCTGATGAACTCATTGAAGTTATGGGAAGATCCAAAAAGATCTGCAAACACCTGCATCTGCCGGTACAGTCCGGAAGCAGCAGGATCTTAAAGAAGATGAATCGTCATTATACAAAAGAGCAGTATCTGGAACTGGTAGAAAAAATCCGCAAGAATGTTCCGGATGTGTCTCTTACAACTGATATCATCGTTGGTTTCCCGGGAGAGACAGAAGAAGACTTCGAAGAAACTATGGATATTGTAAGAAAAGTGCGTTATGACAGCGTATTCACTTTCATCTATTCAAAACGTACCGGAACACCTGCCGCCGTGATGGAAGACCAGATACCGGAAGATGTGGTCAAAAACCGTTTTGACCGACTGCTGAAAGAAGTACATACGATTGCGGCAGAAGTATGCGCTGTACATGAAGGAACCATTCAGACCGCTCTGATCGAATCGGTAAGTGAACATGACCCATCCATGGTAACAGGACGTTTAAGTAATAATCTGCTGGTACACATCAAAGGTGATAAGGGAATGATCGGACGGCTTGCCGATGTCAGACTGACGGAATGCAAAGGTTTCTATTATCTGGGAGAACTGGCAGAATAAATGTATTATAATTAACCATGAAAACGCTCAAACTATGTAATATCAACAAGATAGTGAGGGCGTTTTTGTATGAAAAAAATCAGTGAGTATTTATTTTTGTGGGGGATCGGTGGCTGGATCTATTATACGCTGGAAATTCTTTTCCGTGGTTTTTCCCATTGGTCCATGTTCGTGCTGGGCGGGATCTGTATGATGTTTTTCTCCTATCAGGGACAGCAGGTACACTGGCAGGATGATTTTCTTCTGCAGGTATTCCGCTGCAGCATCTTTGTAACAGCAGCAGAATTCATTACAGGTATTATCGTAAATAAATGGTTTGCACTTCATGTATGGGATTACAGCTGTATGCCATTTCAGTTGTTCGGTCAGATATGTCTGCCGTACACCATGCTATTTACATGTCTCTGCGCAGCAGGGATCTATCTGAGCGCCAATATTCTTTATCTTCTGTATGATGAAGAAAAGCCTCAGTTTGTGAAAAAATCTATCCTTTTAAATTCAAAATATAAATGCTATAATGAAATGTAAAATTTAAATGATCAGAGGAGTAAAAAAAGTGGCAGAATTAACACCAATGATGCAGCAATATATGCAGACGAAAAAAGAATATCCGGACTGCATCCTCTTTTATAGATTGGGAGACTTTTATGAAATGTTCTTTGACGATGCGTTGACTGCATCCAAAGAACTGGAGATTACATTAACCGGAAAGAACTGCGGACTGAAAGAACGCGCACCAATGTGCGGTGTCCCGTATCACGCAGTGGACGGATATCTGAACAGACTGGTATCCAAAGGTTATAAAGTGGCCATCTGTGAACAGTTGGAAGATCCGGCTGCTGCAAAAGGAATTGTAAAAAGGGATGTTGTAAGAATCGTAACTCCCGGAACCAACTTGGACACGCAGGCACTGGATGAAACAAAGAATAATTATATCATGTGTATCGCTTACGCATCGGATCATTACGGCGTATCTGTCGCCGATGTATCAACCGGCGAGTACATGGTAACCGAGATTGAAAATTCTGAGAAATTGTTTGACGAGATCTATAAGTTCATGCCGTCAGAGCTGATCTGTAATGAAGCCTTTTATATGAGCGGTATGGATTTTGAATTGTTAAAAGAAAAGCTTGGAATTACCGTATATTCTCTGGATTCATGGTATTTCGACGATGCAGTCTGTGAACGTGTTTTGAAAGAACATTTCCATGCCGGTACGATTGAAGGACTAGGACTTACCGATTATGACTGCGGTGTAATTGCGGCCGGTGCACTCATGCAGTATTTGGTGGAGACACAAAAACGAGATTTATCACACATTTCCCACCTAACAATCTATGCTTCCGGAAAATATATGCTTTTGGACAGCTCAACCAGACGAAATCTGGAGCTGTGTGAAACACTGCGTGACAAACAGAAAAGAGGTTCCCTTCTGTGGGTGCTGGATAAGACGAAGACTGCCATGGGTGCAAGAACCCTGCGCAAATATATTGAACAGCCGTTGATTGACAAGAGCGCTATTGAAAAACGACTGGATGCTGTGGATGAATTAGTGAAAAATGCAATTTCCAGAGAGGAGATCCGTGAATACCTTTCACCGGTCTATGATCTGGAACGGCTTGTGTGCAGGATCACATATCAGTCTGCGAATCCAAGAGATCTGATCGCATTCCAAAGTTCTCTTGCAATGCTTCCGCATATAAAATATATCTTGAATGATATGCAGACACCTCTTTTAAAGGAATTGAATGAAGAACTGGATACGCTCGGAGATCTGTGCAAGCTGGTCAGTGATTCCATCAAAGAAGATCCGCCGATCGCCATGAAAGAAGGCGGCATTATCAAAGACGGTTACAATGCAGAAGTGGACAAACTCCGCAACGCCAAATCTGACGGGAAAGACTGGCTGGCAAAGCTGGAAACAGAAGAACGTGAAAAGACCGGTATCAAGAACCTGCGTATTAAATATAACAAAGTATTCGGCTATTATCTGGAAGTTACCAATTCATTCAAAAATCTGGTGCCGGATTATTACACAAGAAAACAGACGCTTGCCAATGCAGAGCGCTATATCATACCGGAATTAAAAGAGCTGGAAGATACGATTCTTGGTGCAGAAGATAAGTTGTATGCTCTTGAATACCAGCTTTATTCCGAAGTCAGAGATACTATCGGAAAAGAAGTTGTCCGCATCCAGAAGACGGCTAAAGCCATTGCAAAATTAGACGCATTTGCCTCTCTTGCACTGGTTGCAGAACAAAATAATTATGTCAGACCAAAGATGAATGACAAAGGACTCATTGATATCAAAGACGGCCGTCATCCGGTAGTCGAAAAGATGATCTCCAATGACATGTTCATCTGTAACGATACATATCTGAATGACAAAAAGGAGCGGATTTCCATTATTACGGGTCCGAATATGGCCGGTAAATCAACATACATGAGACAGACAGCCCTGATTGTCCTGATGGCACAGATCGGTTCGTTTGTCCCTGCTTCTTCGGCAAATATCGGTGTGGTTGACCGTATCTTTACCCGTGTAGGTGCTTCAGATGACCTTGCAAGCGGACAGAGTACCTTCATGGTGGAGATGACAGAAGTGGCCAATATTCTCCGAAATGCGACGAATAAGAGCCTTCTGATCCTTGATGAGATTGGGCGCGGTACCAGTACCTTTGACGGTTTGAGTATTGCCTGGGCAGTGATTGAATATATCAGTAACAGCAAATTGTTAGGAGCAAAAACTTTATTTGCAACACATTATCATGAGCTGACTGAACTGGAAGGAAAAATTGAAAATGTTAACAATTACTGTATTGCAGTAAAGGAAAAAGGTGACGATATCATCTTCCTGCGTAAGATTGTCAAGGGCGGTGCGGATAAAAGTTACGGAATCCAGGTTGCAAGGCTTGCAGGTGTTCCGCAGTCAGTTACAGACAGGGCAAAAGAGATCGTAGAAGAACTGGTACAGGCAGATGTAACCGGTAAGATCAAAGAGATCGAAGTGCAGGGGCAGGAAGCATCCAAACCAAAGGCAAAGCATTTTGATGAGGTAGATCTTGCCCAGATGTCACTTTTTGATACTGTAAAAGATGATGATGTCATCAAGGAGATCAAAGAACTGGATCTTGCCAATCTGACTCCGATTGATGCGTTGAATACATTATATCAACTTCAGAACAAACTAAAAAACAGGTGGTAAACGATGAGTAAAATTCAGGTGTTAGACCCGATTACAATTGATAAGATTGCAGCAGGAGAAGTGATCGAACGACCGGCTTCTGTTGTAAAAGAGCTGGTGGAAAATGCCATTGATGCCGGTGCTACAGCAGTTGTCGTAGAGATTAAGGATGGCGGGATCTCGTTCATGCGTATTACAGACAATGGCTGCGGAATAGACCGGGAAGATGTACGCTCTGCGTTTTTGCGGCACTCAACGAGTAAGATCCGTTCTGTCGATGATCTGCTTCACATCGGTTCACTGGGATTCCGCGGAGAGGCACTTTCCAGTATCTCGGCAGTTGCACAGGTAGAACTGATCACAAAAACAAAAGATCAGACATTTGGCACGTTATACCGTATTGCAGGCGGCAAAGAAGAAACTCTGGAAGATACCGGTGCACCGGATGGAACAACCTTTATCATACGGCAGTTGTTTTATAACACACCTGCCCGAAGGAAGTTTTTGAAAACACCGATGACCGAAGCGAGCCATGTCGGAGACCTGATGACGCGACTTGCACTTTCTCATCCACACATTTCGTTTCAGTTTATTAATAACGGACAATCCAAATTACATACATCCGGTAACGGAAAGTTGAAAGATGTCATCTATCACATTTACGGACGCGAAATTGCTTCAAATCTTCTGCAAGCAGAATACGATACACCAGGACTTAAAATCACCGGATTTTTAGGAAAACCAATCATCTCCAGAGGAAACCGGAATTTTGAAAATTATTATGTGAATGGCCGGTATGCCAGAAACAGTATCATTTCCAGAGCCATCGAGGATGCATATAAGGATTTTACCATGCAGCATAAATATCCGTTTGTGGTACTGCATATAGAGATTGACGGAGAACATGTAGATGTCAATGTACATCCGACGAAGATGGAACTACGCTTTAACAATCAACAGGAAGTCTATAACGCTATCTATTCGGCAGTTGATCAGGGACTTCACGAAAAAGAACTGATTCCGCATGTAGAGATGCCGGAACCAAAGCCTGCCATCCAGTCTACACCGGAACCAAAGCCTGCCGCCCAATCTACTCCGGAACCAAAGACAGTCGTCCGATCTGCTCCGGAACATAATCTGGAATACTTCATGTCCAAAATGAAAGAACGGGTACTGGCAGAGCATGAAGAAAAGAAGAAAAAAGAAGAGGCTGTAACAAAACAGCCGGTAAATACGATACAAACTATTGCAGAAGAAAAAACACCTTACATGCAGAATACTGCCGTCAGACCGCAAATATCAACACAGACAACTGCGCCAGAACCACCAAAACAAATGGAACTTTTCGAAGATCATCTGCTTACCAGAGAGGCCATGCAGAAATATAAAGTAGTCGGTCAGGTATTCGAAACCTACTGGCTGGTAGAATACGATAACAGTCTGTATATTATCGATCAGCATGCAGCGCATGAACGGGTTCTGTATGAAAAAACTCTGAAATCTATGCAAACCAGGGAATTCACCTCGCAGATGATCAGTCCGCCGATTGTATTGAATTTAAGTATGCGGGAAGCAGAATTGCTGAACACTTATATGGACCGATTTACAAGGATAGGGTTCGAGATTGAAGAGTTCGGACAGGACTCTTATGCAGTCCGTGCTGTTCCGGATAATCTGTTCAGTATTGCGAAAAAAGAACTGCTGATCCAGATGCTGGACAGCCTTTCGGATGAGATTGCCCGCAATCAGTCTCCGGATCTCATTGATGAAAAGATTGCTTCAATGTCATGCAAGGCTGCCGTAAAAGGAAATATGAAATTATCCGTGCAAGAAGTTGATGCGTTGATCGGTGAACTGTTATCATTGGACAACCCCTATCATTGCCCGCATGGAAGACCAACCATTATCGCAATGACAAAGAGAGAATTAGAAAAGAAATTCAAGAGGATCGTATAAAATGAAGAAGAAACCACTAGTAGTACTAACAGGGCCTACGGCCGTCGGGAAGACAAAAGCTTCGATCGGACTAGCAAAAGCGATTGGTGGGGAGATTATTTCTGCCGATTCCATGCAAGTATACGAATACATGAATATTGGTTCTGCCAAGATACGCCCGGAAGAGATGAAGGGTGTTCCTCATTATCTGATAGATGATTTGAAACCATGGGATGAATTCCATGTCGTTCGATTTCAACAGATGGCTAAAAATGCAATGGAGCAGATTTATGCCAACGGACATATTCCAATCGTTGTCGGCGGAACAGGATTCTATATCCAGGCATTGCTGTACGATATTGATTTCACCGGTACCGCCCAGGATGACACTTACCGGGCAGAGCTGGAAAATCTTGTAAAGGAAAAGGGGGCAGCATACCTGCATAATATGCTGCGAAAAGTTGATCCGAAATCCGCAGAAGATATTCATGCCAATAATGTGAAACGAGTGATCCGTGCGCTGGAATATTACCGTCAGACCGGGCAGAAAATGTCAGAACACAACGAAGAGGAACGTCGGAAAGAATCCCCGTATGAATTCGTCTATTTTGTTCTGAATACGCCAAGAGAGCAGCTGTATGCAAGAATTGACAGACGTGTAGACCAGATGATAGAAGAGGGACTCGTTGACGAAGTAAAACACCTGAAAGAACTTGGCTGTACGAAAGAGATGGTTTCCATGCAGGGACTCGGTTATAAAGAAATCCTGGCATATCTTGACGGGGAATATGATCTGGATACAGCTGTCTATACCATCAAGCGTGACACCCGGCATTTTGCCAAACGTCAGCTCACCTGGTTCCGGCGCGAACGTCAGGTGACGTGGATTCAGAAAGAAGTGTATGATTATGATGAAGACAGGATCCTAAAGGCAATGCTCTCACATCTGGAGGGAAGAATATGCTGAAGAAAAAGTTAAGAGGAAAATCCAAATTTTTGAGAAAAATGAATGAACTGATGGAAATATATTCACGTAATCAGGACACTGCTTTTGCTTACCGTGAACTGCTCGGCCTGGAATCCATGATCCGGTACGAAGGCGAGCAGGCAATGTTTGATCTTAATAAAGCTTCTCTTTTATATGACATGGGAAGATACCGTGAGGCAGAAACGGTTCTGAAACAGATTCCATCCATCAATCCAACATTTGATGCTATGTGTGAATCCCTGCGTTTCAAGCTGCTGGAAGTCCGTTGATTTTCTCGAAATATTTACGACAAATCAAAACAAAAAATCAGAAAGAAGGATAAATATAGATTATGACACCAATCAACACAATTTACAGCGAAATGGGCATCCGTGAAACAGTCCTTTCGTTCGGAAATACAATAGAAAAAGACATGAAAAAACGTTTTGAAAAAATTGATAAGATTGCCGAATACAATCAGTTAAAAGTAGTAAAAGCAATGCAGGATAACCGCGTCAGCGCAGGATGTTTTAACTATGCCAGCGGTTATGGTTATGATGACCAGGGGAGAGATACCCTCGAAAAAGTATATGCGTCTATTTTCCATACCGAAAGCGCTCTGGTGCGTCCGCAGATCACTTGCGGAACACATGCACTGGCACTAGCTCTTGCAGCAAACCTAAGACCGGGTGATGAGCTTCTGGCACCTGCCGGAAAACCATATGATACACTGGAAGAAGTCATCGGTATCCGCCCGTCAAATGGATCCCTTGCAGAATATGGCATTACTTACTCTCAGGTAGATCTTCTGGAAGATGGAAGCTTTGATTACGAAAATATCAAAAAAGCAATCAATGAGAAAACAAAGATGGTTGCAATCCAGCGCTCCAAAGGCTATCAGACACGACCGAGCTTTTCGGTTGGGCAGATCGGCGAGCTGATCGCATTTGTCAAACGGCTCAAACCGGATCTGATCTGTATGGTGGACAACTGTTATGGTGAGTTTGTCGAAACGATCGAACCAAGTGATGTCGGTGCAGATATGACAGTCGGCTCACTGATCAAGAATCCCGGCGGGGGACTTGCCCCGATCGGCGGGTATATCGCGGGTCGCGAAGATCTGATCGATGCATGCGGATACCGACTGACTTCCCCGGGCCTCGGAAGAGAGGTTGGTGCATCTCTTGGTATCATGAAAGATTTTTACCAGGGATTATTCCTTGCCCCGACAGTGGCAGCAGCTGCACTAAAAGGTGCGATCTTTGCAGCTAATATTTATGAAAAACTGGGGTTCCCTGTTATTCCAAACAGCACAGAAAGCAGACACGATATCATTCAGGCTGTAGAATTTGGAATTCCGGAAGGCGTCATTGAGTTCTGCAAAGGAATTCAGGCAGCAGCACCGGTCGATTCCTATGTGACTCCGGAACCATGGCCGATGCCGGGATATGATTCTGACGTTATCATGGCAGCAGGTGCTTTCGTTCAGGGATCATCCATCGAATTGAGCGCAGACGGACCGATCAAACCGCCGTATGCCGTATATTTTCAGGGAGGTCTCACCTGGCCGCATGCCAAGCTTGGAATACTGATGTCATTAGAGTATCTGGTACGTGCCGGAATTGTAACTTTGTAACCCTCAATATATATAATCATTGCAATATTTGGAAGAATAGATATGAAGAAAATAGCAATCATTGGCGGCGGTGCTTCCGGTCTTGTGGCGGCAATTGCAGCCGCAAGGACGAACCCGCAGGCACAGATCCTGATATACGAAAAGAAAGACAGCGCAGGCAAAAAAATCCTTGCAACCGGAAACGGGAGATGCAACCTGACAAACAAAGATATGAACGCCTCTTATTTCCACAGCGACAATCTTTCCGTTGTAGAAGAAGTATTACAGAAATTCGGCTATGAAGACACCATTGCGTTTTTCACATCTCTTGGGCTTCTGACAAAGGCAAGAGGAAATTACGTCTATCCTTATTCCGACCAGGCTTCCACCGTTCTTGATTTGTTGAAATCAGAACTGGATCGTCTGCATGTAAAAATAACCACTGATGTGACGGTGACGGGTATTAGTCCAACATCTCATGGTTTTACGGTCCTGACAGATCATCAAAAGCAAAAGGCAGATGCTGTAATCCTTGCCTGCGGCGGGAAAGCGAATTCCAGGCTCGGATCCGACGGAAGTGGTTATGCACTTGCAAAGGAGCTCGGACATACGATGGTTCCGGTCGTACCTGCTCTAGTTCAATTAAAAGTAAAGAATCATCCGTTTGCCAAAGCCGCAGGGGTCCGTACGGATGCTGTCGTAACTGCAGTATGCCATGGACAACCGGCAGCTTCCGATCACGGGGAATTACAGCTTACGGCTTACGGCATTTCCGGAATACCGGTTTTCCAGATCAGCCGCTATATTGCCAAATCTCTGTATTTAAAACAGGATGCAAAAGTGAACATTGATTTCCTGCCCGCTTTTACGGAAGAGGCATTTTTTGAGTTCTTGCTGAAACGCAGAAACGGAAGAGAGCAGATGACCTGCGCAGATTATCTTCTTGGAATCTTTCACCGGAAGCTGATCCCAAGATTTTTAGAACAGGCACGCATCCGGATGCATACACTGACAGGTGATCTGTCGGATACACAGATAAAAAGTCTTGTTCAGGTAGTTAAGAATAACGTAGTAACAATTGATACCACTAATGGTTTTGATAATGCACAAGTCTGTGCCGGCGGAATCTCAACAGAAGAAATCACTCCCGGCACTATGGAATCCCGTTATGTCCGGCACCTTTATCTTGCCGGGGAATTGCTGGATGTGGACGGCATCTGCGGAGGGTACAATCTGCAATGGGCCTGGGCGACCGGTTATCTTGCCGGAACTGCTGCTGCAAACGATATATCATCAGATAGATGACAAACTGTAAAGGAGTAAAAACATATGATTCGGATCAACCAGATGAAACTGAACATTGAACATACATCAGACGACTTTGAACGCAAGATTTTAAAAACACTTTGCATAAAAAAAGAGGAACTTCAGGGCTTTCAAATTCGCAAACAGTCGATCGATGCCAGAAAAAAGCCTGTTCTTTACTATGTCTATTCTGTAGATGTCCAGGTAAGAGATGAAGCAAAAGTTAAGAAAACGGTCAAAAATAATCAGATACAGTTCCAGGTTAAGCCGGACAGCTACCATTTCGAAGTAAAAGGGACAAAGGAACTGACACACCGGCCGGTCATTATCGGAACAGGTCCTGCCGGACTGTTCTGTGGTTATATGCTCGCTGCGCACGGATATCAGCCAATTCTTCTGGAACGCGGAGCCGATGTAGATCAGCGTACAAAAGATGTGGAAGCATTCTGGGAAAACGGACAGCTGAATCTTTCATCAAATGTTCAGTTCGGTGAGGGTGGCGCCGGAACATTTTCTGACGGAAAACTGAACACTCTGGTAAAAGACAAATTCGGACGCAACCATGAAGTACTACGTATCTTTGCCGAACACGGTGCTCCGGAATCCATCACCTACGAGAGCAAACCTCATATCGGTACCGATGTGCTCTCTGCAGTTGTAAAAGAAATGCGGAAATATATCTGTGCTCATGGCGGAGAAGTACGGTTTCACTCACAAGTCACTGATATTCAGACACATTCCGACAACGGTCAAAAGATTCTCCGCAAACTTAAAATCTACGATTCGCAAAAGAAGGAAACATATCTGCTCGATACAGATCTTGCAGTTTTTGCCATTGGTCACAGTGCACGGGATACTTTTTCCATGTTATATCAGCACGGCCTTCCAATGCAGCCGAAGGCATTTGCTGTTGGTGTACGAATCGAGCATCCGCAGGAAATGATCAATCAGGATCAATACGGTAAGAATTATCCTTCCTTTCTTCCGGCAGCACCGTATAAACTGACCGCTAACCTCGATAATGGAAGAGGCGTATATACCTTCTGTATGTGTCCGGGCGGATATGTCGTAAATGCTTCTTCCGAAGAACACCGGCTTGCCGTTAACGGAATGAGTTACAGCCGCCGGGATAGCCAGAATGCCAATACTGCAGTGATCGTTACTGTTTCACCCGATGATTTTGGAAGTGATCATCCGCTCGCTGGTGTCGAATTCCAGAGAAAACTTGAAGAAGCGGCATATCTCGAGGGAAACGGTAAAGTTCCGGTACAGTTATTTGGGGATTTCTGTGAAAACAGACCTTCCGTGCAGCTGGGTACAGTCACTCCGCATATAAAAGGTATGTATCAGCTTGCAAACGTCAGAAATATTTTTCCGGAATTCATTGCAGAGTCGCTGACAGAAGGAATTCAGATCTTTGACCACAAGCTTCCCGGATATGCGCGGTGCGATGCCGTCATCTCGGGAGTAGAAAGCCGGACTTCTTCGCCTGTACGACTCATAAGAGACCAATCCCTTCAGAGCGAAATCCGCGGGATCTATCCTTGCGGCGAAGGCGCAGGCTATGCAGGCGGAATTACCTCTGCGGCTATGGACGGAATCAAAGCAGCCGAAATGATTGCTTCCATTTATCATCCGTTCAAGATGGAATCTTAATTTTTTATCTAATCTGATCATTTTATGTAAAAAAATGAAAAGAAGTTTAAGAATTTTTTAATATCATAAACCTATACACTTTTTCTGAAATGTGATAAAATGTATTGAGTTTTTTAGATAGGAAAAACGAGGAGGAGTACATATGAAAGGTGCAGGAAGTAAAAACGCCTGGGCTTTATTTCTGCTTCTGCTGGCAGGAGTAGTTCTTGGTGGCTTTATTGGTGAACTGGCAAAAGGGGTGCCGGCTTTATCCTGGCTGGGCTATGGACAATCTTTCGGGATAGACGATCCGATCGTTCTGAATCTCGGAGTAATGGTCATAACATTTGGTCTGTCAATAAAGATAACCATGGCAAGTATCATTGGCGTGATTCTTTCCATTATCATATATCGTTTCTTATAATTTACAGAATCTGTCTTTTGACTGAGTCTGTAAAAATGTCGTGCGAATCTGAAGAATAATATGAATCAATCAAATACCATAAGAGAAATGCCGAGAGACGAGCGACCATATGAAAAGTGTTCCCGTCTCGGAGCCGAACATTTAAGTGACGTTGAATTGCTGGCAGTGCTGTTACGAACCGGTACCCGCGGTGAAAATGCATTGGAACTTGCAGGAAGAATTCTTTATCATGCCGGCGGAATCGGCATTCTCGGAATTCATCAGTTTAACGCTGAACGTCTGAAGCAGATCAAAGGGATTGGCAATGTAAAAGCAATTCAGATATCATGTATATCTGAACTTGCAAAAAGGCTTGCAAAAGCGTCTTATCAGGATACAGTATGTTTTACCGATCCAAAAACGATTGCGCAATATTATATGGAAGATTTAAGACATGAAAAACAGGAACATATGAAATTATTAATGTTAAACTCGAAGGCAAAGCTGCTTGGCGAAACTACCATTTCCAAAGGGACTG
>OGRQ01002573.1_pt1 | contig 12967 bp, 13 predicted proteins | sample 1553521 | NCBI WGS metagenome assembly OGRQ01 (sample SAMEA2580088, study PRJEB22360) | human gut metagenome | biome: human gut; feature: human-associated habitat; material: faeces | place: Denmark | collected 2008/2010
GGCATAGCCGGCCAGACACACGCCGCACCAAAATACAATGCCATCCCAGTCCGCCTGACGCTCCAGAAAGAGCCGGATGATCTGATAAACGCCGAGATACGGTACGAAGCCCCCGGCCACACTGAGAATCGCCAGTACCACAGACCCGGCCATCTTCCCCCGGCAGGGTGCGGCGAAGGAGAGCAGGATACCGAGCCAAGTTCGTTCCTTCATGTGCAATACTCCTCTCAAAGAAAAATCGTTGTAGTTTGCTTGCGCTAACTACAACGATTATAAGAAATTCTTCTTCCTCTGTCCGCTCCGTCCTGCCGGTCTGGTCCCGTTTGGACGGAAAAATTTATTGGCTTTCCCGCCGGTACTCCAGAGGCGTCTTGCCCTTGACTTCCTTGAATGCGGCGGCAAATTTGCTGGAGCTGTCATAACCTACCCGGCCGGCGATCTCTGCCACTCCCATTTGAGGCTCCTGCTGAAGCAGAAGCGCGGCCTGGTCCATGCGGAAATTACGCATATAGGTGTTGATGGGCTGCCCATAAATCGACTTGAAGCACTCCTTCAGCGCCGTAGCCGGGACAGAAAACCGTTCAGACAATTCCGCAATCGTATAGTGGCGTTCCAGCTCCCCCGTCAATAACCGATGGACGGCCTTCACTTTTTCCACCTGGGATTTATAGAAGTAAGGCTTTTCCGCATCCTTTGGCAGTTCCAGCGCGTCCAGATACAGGAGCAATTCCAGCACCTTGATGCGGAAATAAGGGAGCTTGATCTGCTCCGGCACCGCGTAGAGCTCCTGAAAAATGTGATCGATGGAGGGCGCCCCATGGAGCACCTTGGGATGGCGGCTGGAGCAGAATTTATTCTGGAGCCGGGCCAGATCCACCGGAAATTCCCGTATCCACTCCTTCAGCGATTGGGCGGCCTGGGGGAGCGCAAAGCCAACGGTGATCCCGTGATAATGGGCAAGGGGGAAGGTAAAATGGCCCTGGTGCTCCAGCCGCCGGTCCAGCTTCAGGTCGCCCGCCTCCACATAGGAGTACGCATCCGGGCCGGCAGGGTACTCCATGCGCCCCTGGCGGCAGTAATCAATGCACAGCAGATCCTCCGTTGTATGGAACGCGGAATCATAGCTCTCCATATGGAAATCGTTGTACATCAGGGATACGCCGGGGAACAGGTCGTATTGTGTCATGATTCCCTCTCCGGTACCGCTGTGAAACTGAAAGACCCGGCAGTCTCCGCCCTCCACCAGTGGGACAGGGAATCCGCTGTCTGCCATTACTTGCTCCAGCATGAAATTTCTCCTTTTACAACCGCAGCACCCGGTCACAGGCTCTCTGCATGAATTCCTGGTCATGGGTGACCACCAGAACAATCCGCCCATGCCTTGCCAGACTGCGGATTACCCCGGACACCTCCACCATGCGGGCATAGTCCAAACCGCTGGTAGGCTCGTCAAAAATCAGCACAGGCTTCTCCCACAGCAGGGCCGTAGCCACTGCCAGAGAACAAGCGGAGACTGCCCCCGAACGGCGGGCCTTTACCCACTGCCAGCCTCTGCTTCTGCCCCCCGGAGAGCGACATCGGATGCCGCTCCCGAAAGGACAGCAGGTGGAGGCTGTCCAGCACCTCCGAAATCTGATTGTCAGATGCCTCCGGCGCGGACATCCGGCACTCTCCCCACACGCTGTCGGAGAACAGCTGATGGTTTACATCCTGCATGACGCAGAAAGCCGACCGCTGGCGGCCTTTTCGATCCAGAGGCTTTCCGTTCAGCAGAATTTGTCCCGCTTGTTCTTTCAGCAGCCCGCAAAGGCAGCGGGAAAGTGTGGTCTTGCCCACGCCGTTGGGTCCGGTGATTGCCACCACCTCGCCGGGGCGGGCGGAAAAGGACAGATCCCGGAACACGGGAGCTCCTTTGCGGAAGCTGCAGGTTAAGCCCTCCACAGACAGCCCTTCTTCGCTGCCGGCCGATTCCACAGAGGGGAGCGTGCATACCGCTGGGGTCAGAGTACGCAGCCCCAGGGCCTCCCGCTCCGAGTCTGGCAGGCTGCGAAACTGTTCCCCGGTGAAGATGCGCTCCAACACGCCATCCCGAAGGTAAAACGCCCGGTCAATGAGATCGGTGAGAAAGTACAGACGATGCTCCGCCACCACGATTGTGCAGCCCTGCCGCTTCAAAGCGGAAATCTGGTCGTGAAGGCGGGCAATGGCCTCCTGATCCAGATTGGCCGTCGGCTCGTCCAGCACATAGATTTCGGGGCCCATGGCATAGACGGAGCCAAAAGCCAGAAGCTGCTTTTGCCCACCGGACAGAGAAAAGATGTTTTTTCCCCGCAGGTCCTGGAGATGCAGCGTTTCTGCGACCCGCTCCACGCGGCGGCGGATCTCTTCCGGCGGACGGCCCTCATTTTCCAGCCCAAAGGCCAGTTCGCTGTCGGTGTCCAGATTAAAAAACTGGGACTTTGGATTTTGAAACACAGAGCCTACCCGCTGGGCCAGTTCATACATGGGGGTTTCCCGCGGCACAAGCCCGTTTACCATCACCTGTCCCTCCAGACGGCATCCGGGAGTAAAAGCCGGGATCAGGCCGTTGATCAGCTTCGTCACTGTGGTCTTTCCGCAGCCGGAGGCCCCGCACAGCAGGACGCACTCTCCGCGGGCAACAGTGGCGCTGACCTGGGAAAGCGTTTCCTGTTTTTCTCCATAGCCAAAGGAAACCTGTTCTAAACCTATCATCGTCACTCCCCCTTATTGTACCACAAATGAGCCTATCAGCAAGGCCAGGACCAACAGCATCCCAATCAAGTCCACCGGCATTAGACGCAAGGACACGGCGCTGGTCTTTCGGGCTGGATTTTCGATTCCTCGGGTCACGGCCGCCGCGGAGAGCTCCTCTGCCGTCTCCGTAGCGGACACCATGAGGGGCATCACCGTACACTCCAAGCGGCTGAGTCCCCGGATATTCCGCAGCTTCATCGCGTCCCGGATGTGGCCGATCTCCTCCCGGATAGCGGGGAAGTACCGCAGTGTCACGGATATAGCCACGATCAGCTTCTGGGGAATATGTAACTGCCGCAGCCCTACGATCAGGTACCGCAGAGGGGTGCATTTCAACATCAGCGATCCGGTCATCAGGCAGGGGAACATCCGGCGGGTATAGGTGGCAAAGATGGTGAAGCTGGTGGCGATGATCATAGGCGACGCCGGCAGGATCACCTGTTGAAAGACCAGCAGGGCGCAATATCCAACAGCCCATTTGACCGCCATTGTAAATCTTCTGTGGACAATCATCAATGCCAGCAGCAGAGCGATCAGTGCCAGTTCTATCCACAGAGTATGATCGCTGAACGCGATGATATTGGCGGCAATCAGAATCCACAGTCCGGCTCTCGGATCAAAGATCGATTTCTTCCCGTTCCCCATCTTACACCAGGTCAGCCTTTTCAAAGTGCTTGCGGAACATGGCGAGGGCAAGGATGCCGCCGATGGCCGCTCCAACAACAGGAGCCAGGAACAGAACGATCAGCATCCCATTGGAGGAAAGGGCCGCCAGAGTGTTCACATAGTCCGCCGGCATCCCTTGTTCTGTGATCTGCCGCAGGAAGTCCTCCCGCATCAGCCAGATCGGGAGCGGAGAGCCCACCATGCCCACAGAGAACAGCACAAAGGATACCAGGTTGCCGGCCATGCTCCGGTAGTGGGTGATGACACGGGTAATTTCCGCCAGGCCGCAGGCCAGAACGAAGGACACCAGGATTACAACGGTGAATTGCCCGGTGACATAGTAAATGAGGCCCGTGATGAGTCCCATCAGCAGGACGGAGCCCACCTTCTGCACCTTGGCGCACATCATGAGATATGGAATGCCGGTAAACAGAGCGATAAAGCCCGGCATCAAGATCCACAGCAGCGGGTGCAGCCCGCCCAGAAGCATAAAGGCAAAGTTGATGACAAAGTAAATGGCGGAGAAAATCCCCACGGTAATGACATCCTTGCCGCTCATCCCGCGGCCCTTGACTGGTTCAGACATAATGTTCTCTCCTTTTTGGTTAGATTCTGCTAACTTCGTTCGTGAAAAATAGGACGCCGGGCGTCCATCTCACATGATGTATTTTACCGAGGGCCTCCCTGCCTGTCTATTCCGTTTAGACGACTTTATTCCGTTTGGTTGGAATTATTGATGTTTTCCTATCCGCACAAATCGAAAACGGCCCTTGCTATAATACAAAGGCCGCTTTCTTGCTTGTTCCCTTACTTTTCAAAGCGATAACCATATCCATATACCGTTTGAATCGCATTGATATTTAATTTCTTCCGTATCTTGTAGATCCGGCTGGTGACGCTTTCGAGGCCGGAAGCAAAGTCATCGGGCATCGCATATCGGTAAAGCTGCTCCCGGGTAAAGGTCCAGCCAGGGTGTAAGGCCAGATAATATAGGATATTGAATTCCATCGTGGTCAACTCCACCGCTCGCCCGCTCACAAAGGCCCTACGCTGGTTTGGGTCAATACACAGATTATCATATTGTAGAACAGCCAGTCCAGTCAACGCTTTTCCCCCAAAGTTATACCGCCCAACCAAGGCTTTCCTGCTGAATATGGAACAGCTTATGATACAGACCGTTCTTCTTCATCAACTCATCGTGGGTTCCATGCTCTACCAACCGTCCATTGTCAAGGACGAGGATTTGGTCTGCATCTACAACTGTACGGAGGCGGTGGGCGATCATAATAACCGTCTTGCCTTCCACCAGTTTGGCAATCGCCTTTTGAACCAGGACTTCATTCTCCGGGTCAAGGGATGCTGTTGCCTCGTCAAGCAGAATAATGGGTGCGTTTTTCAGCAAGGCGCGAGCGATGGAAATACGCTGGCGCTCACCGCCGGAAAGAGTGCTGCCGTTTTCACCGAGAACCGTCTGATACCCGTCCGGCATCTCCCGGACAAATTCATCACAATAGGCGGCTTTGGCAGCAGCAATTACCTGATCGTCTGTTGCGTTTGGATTGCCAAGACGGATATTATTCATAACCGTATCATTGAACAGGGTCACATCCTGGAACACGAAAGACATATAAGACATGAGGCTTTCCGGCTCCATACTCTTGATGTCTTTGCCGCCCACGGTGATCTTGCCCTTCTGAACATCCCAAAAGCGGGCAATCAGTTTGGAAATCGTGCTTTTACCGGAACCGGACGGCCCAACGAGGGCAGTCACGCTCCCTTGGGGGATTTTGCAGGAAACATCTTTGATGACATCTTCCTGATTGTAGGCAAAAGTCACATGGGAAAGTTCAATATCGCAGTTCGGGACCGTTTTCCCGTCACCGTCCATTGCAGGAGTGGTGAGCAGGGTACGCATACGACTTGTAACTACATTCAAATTCAGCAGCGAGGACAAATTCGCCAGGATTGCCAAAATAGGGCCATAAATCCGCGTGACCATCAGCAGGAACATGAGCAAAGGCAGCAGTTCAATTTGTCCACTGGCCAGGAGGATAGCACCGACAAAGATTGTAATGCCAATACCTGCCTGCAAAATCATGCTGGCGCTGGACATAAACACGCCGACAGCCATTTCCACTTTGATGGCAATCTTTTTCATAGCAAGCAGAGCTTTATCCAACGCACTGAAATGAGAGCCGGACAGCCCGCAGGACTTGATGATCTTCATGCCTTCCAGGTATTCCTGTACCTGGTCAGAAGCAGCCAGCTTTGCGTCAACCTGTTTTTCAAACAGTTTCTTTTGATGGTTCCGGCTGAGCCAGATAATGAGGAAGGCAATCGGAACCGTGATGAATACGCACAGAGCAAGCCGCCAGTCAAAGAAGGCCAGCAGGATACAGGTCAGGGTCACCGTGATGCCGTTTGCAATCAGCGGAGGGATCGTGCTGCTGAGCAGGGACTCCATGCTGCTGCAATCTGCCATCATATTCGTGGTCAGTTCGGAAAGGTCCTTGGTGTTAAAGAAATTCATAGGGAGTTTCCGAAGATGCTCCGCAATCCGCAGCCGGGTCGTGTTCGACTCCTTATACGAGGCAATATAGGTTTTGCGGTAATCGTTTTTGGCGGCCAGAAATACCAGGATGGCCGAAATAATACCCGCACCCCACAGCATCCAGATATGGTTCCACTGGATGGAGCCACCACTGACAAAGGGCGTCAGGATTTCACTGAAGATCATAACAGTTACACAGAACGGCAGAAGCATAGCGAGGTTTGTCAATGTGCAGGCGAAGATTGCTTTTTTCAGATCTGTGTAACCCTTGTCTGACAAAAAGAGAGCTTTTTGTAATCTGCTCATAGTTACACCGCCTTTCCGCTGATTTTCCAGCCAATCGCTTCTGTATAGTGGTTCCACATTTGCGCATAGCGTCCGCCTGCGTCCACCAGCTCGTCATGTTTTCCTTCTTCGATCAGGTGCCCTTTCTCCATGACAATAATCTTATCTGCATTGCGGATCGTGGAGAGGCGGTGTGCGATGATGATAACTGTCTTACCCTGCATCAGCTTTTCAAAAGCTTTCTGGATCAGGTATTCATTCTCCGGGTCGCTGAACGCCGTTGCCTCATCCAGCACGATGATGGGCGAGTCCTTGATAATGGCCCGCGCAATAGCAATCCGCTGACGCTCACCGCCAGAGAGATGGATACCTTTGGAGCCAACCACTGTATGATACCCATCCGGCAGTTTGGAGATAAACTCGTGGCATTGCGCCGCTTTCGCCGCTGCGATTACTTGTTCCTCACTGGCCGAAGGGTTGCCCATACGGATATTATCCAAGATGCTCTGCTTGAACAGGAAAATATCCTGGAACACAAAGCTGACATGGCGCATCAGGTCATCCTCCGCCATATCGCGCACATCTACGCCGCCGATGGTAATGCTGCCGGAAGATACATCCCAAAACCGAGAAATCAGATTGGCAATCGTACTTTTGCCGCCGCCGGACGGGCCGACAATAGCCGTAATCTGTCCCTGCTTCGCAACAAAGGAAACATCCTCCAGCGCCTTTTCGTGTATGTCTCCCGTGTAGGAAAAGCTGACATCCTTGAAAGCAACATCATCATTGGTGGGTTTCTTGGGATGGCTCGTTTCCGGCATTTCAGGGATGTTCAGAATTTCATCCATCCGAGCCACATTCCCATCAATCTGCATGAACGACTCGGAGATATACATGATCTTATTCAGTACGCCGGAAATTGCAGGTACAAAGAGCAGATAGAAAATGAAGGTCATGGCAAACCCGGCAAAATCATCCGACCTGGAGCCGATTAAAATTCCGACAGGTACAAGGATCAGATAAACATTATTGATGATTGTGGTGAAGGCGGGCATGCAGTTCTGCCAGCCCAGGGAAAATTTCAGGACCCACTCTGTATATCCGGCAATCGCTTCTTTGAGCTTTTTGAAAGAGGATGCGGTCTGGTTGAACGCCTTTACAACCGACATTCCACGAACATACTCTACAGAAGCGTTGTTCATTTCTTCCAGGGCTTTTTGATATTTCCCCATATTCTCTTTCATCTCGCCACTGCCAAAGCCAATGAACTCCGCAACAAACGCCAGAATGATACCGACCAGAGAGGCAAGACCGAACCGCCAGTCAACGGCCAGCAGGATGATGACCATGACAATGGGAGCTGTAATAGAAGCGACAAAATCCGGGAACTGATGAGCAATAAAGCCCTCTACGCTTTCAATGTTTTCATCCATGATTTTCCGCAGACGTCCGCTGCCAATCGTCAGGTGATACCCAAGTGGAATTTTCGTAATATGGTCTGCAAAGAGAACCTTCAGCTCGTACAGCGTTCCGAACGCTGCCATGTGTGAACTAAAAATAGCCAGAAAGTACAGCAGGATATTCGCCACAATCCCGGCGAGCGCCAGCCAGCCATAATTCATGACCATCCCCATATCCAACTGGTCAAGGTTCGGGAAAACACCGATAATTGAGCGGATCATAAAATAGACCGCTATGTACGGGATAAACGAAGCAATGGCTGCCAATGACGAAAGAACCGCGGCTAAGAACACAAGGCCCTTTCTGTCAGAAGCCAATTCCATGCATCGTGCCAAACCCGTCTTTGGTTTTGCCTGTTTCGACTTTGCGTTTGACATAGCATGAACCCTCCTTAAAAAGTGAAAATGGCGAGGTTAGGATTTGCTAACCTCGCCACTCATTTTATCAACCTTTGAAATTGCCTGCCACTCCATAACTCTGTTCCACTGCCCAAAATAGCCCAAAGATACCATGGAGTTAGCCACAACTATATTGCCCTTAGACAATGCCTGCCTTCTGGAAATGCTTTTTGAACACGCCTTTTGCAATCAAAGCGCCGACGATGCCTGCAACGAAGGTCACAACAGCAATGATAACTACCATTGTCCCGTTCATAAAACTATGCAGCTCCGTCAGATACTCGGCGCTGACGCCATTCGACGTAGACATATCATCCACATAGCCGGTCATAATGACCATAGGGAGATAGGTTCCCAGCGCAAAGAACATCATATACACGGAATAGCCAATGGTATTCAGCCAGAAGCTCTTGTAGTGGCCGATACGGGCCAGAAGCTCCGCAATTACAGCACCGGCAATAAAACCGACGGCAACCGCCCAGCCTGCGCCAATCAGAAACTCGATCAGGCCGATCACCACACCGCTCAACAGAACGCTCCCGGCCTTTGGCACTTTAGCGCGCATCAGCATATAGATAATGCCTCCAGGAATTGCAGCAATGGCGCTCCCAAATGCGAAGGTCACCACGGTAGCTGCGGAGGCAAAGATGCACACCATTACCACAGCAAAGAATAACACCGTAAAAATGCCCAGCGTGATAAAATCCTTTGCTTTCATTTTGTCGGATGCCCCGACAGGTTTTGCTTGTTCACTCATACAGATAGCCCCTTTCTATATTTTGTATATAACTAAGATGAAGTCCTTTCATCCACGCGAATGACGCGGGAACAGATCTTCATCAGTAGTTCATTGTCATGGGAAATCACCAAGATGGCTTTCCCTCTTTTGGACAGCGCACTTAAAATTTCTGCAACACTCTCCATGTTTTTGTAGTCCAAGCCGCTTGTAGGCTCATCAAAAATAAGTACCTCTGCATCTCGGAGTGCCGCAACGCCAATCGCGGTGCGCTGCTTCTGACCGCCAGATAGGGACATTGGATGCCGCTCTTTATAAGTCGTCAAATTCAGCTCATCCAGAATATCGTCTATTCTCTTTTCGTCTTTATCCTTCTGGTCAGATAATGCCAGCAGCAGTTCTTGGTAAACGCTATCGGTAAACAGTTGATAATCCGGGTCCTGCATGACAAGATACGCTTTCCTGATCCGCCGTTTACTTGGGACCATACTGTTTTTGTATAGAACTTCTCCACGGAGTTCCTTCTGCAAGCCACATAAGGTCCGGGCTAAAGTTGATTTCCCACAGCCATTTTTTCCTACCACACCAACAATTTCTCCTGGGTAGACACGAAAATTCAGGTGCTGCGCCACGGGTTTCCCTTTCTCATATCCTATCGCAAGATTAACTTCGACAGCCGGGGGCTCGTTTCGAGAGGGCATCGTATCGGGAAGCTCTAACCTTGTAGGCGTATAGCTTCTAAGTCCCAGCGCCTTGATTTGCTCGGTATTGAATAAAGCGAAATCACTGGCGGACCAAGATTGTTTCAGCTTACCATGCTCCATAAGGACAATGCGGTCGGCAATCCCATTCAAGAAGTAAAGGCGGTGTTCGGATACAACAATCGTTTTTCCCTGCGCCTTAATCAGTAAAAGCAGCCGTCGTAGTTCTTGAATGGCCTCTGGGTCCAGGTTTGACGAAGGCTCGTCCAAGACAAAAATATCAGGATTTAATGCGTAAACGCTAGCAAAGGCTATGGTCTGCTTTTGTCCGCCGGACAAGTCAAACAGGTTGCGATCCTTTAACTTTTCAATATGTAATTCCCGAATAGTCTGTTGATAACGATCCAGCATCACTTGATAGGGCATACCCTTATTTTCCATACCAAACACAATCTCGCTGTCCGTATCCAGACTAAAAAACTGACTGCGTGGATTTTGGAAAACGGAGCCTATCTTGTCCGACAAATCGTGCGGTTGGATCGTGCGGGTATCAACTCCGTCAATGAGAACCGCCCCGGACATTTCCCCTTCGTAAAAGTGGGGAATAAGCGTATTTATCAACCTGGTCACACAAGTCTTTCCACATCCAGATTCGCCAGTGAGAACAACACACTCCCCCTTTTTAATCTGCAAATTGAAATCTTGCAGATTTTCCTGTTCAGCGCCGGAGTATTGAAAAGATACATGGTCAATATCAATCATCATCATATCCTCCCATATATCTGGTATTTGCAGAAAAACAGCACAACGAAGGCAACAAGAAAGAAGCACAGTACCATCCAATCTTTAGCATGAACTTTTAGCTGAATGAACGAAGTCCGTTGTGCCGGATTATCAATGCCTCTCGTCACCGCAGAAGCAGATAATTCTTCCGCAATCGAGGCAGAGCGCATCACGATGGGGATAGTGATTGCCTCCAGAATGAGCATGGGGCGCGTGAATACATTTTTCCACGAAAGGGCGATGCCTCTTAACTTCATCGCGTCATAAATGTTGTGAATCTCCTCACTGAAAGTAGGGAAAAAGCGTAGCACCATAGCGAATGTAATGGTAATGCTCCGAGGTATTTTTAGCGAGTACATAGCCGCAATCAATTCGCTGACTTTCGTTGTAGCGATAAAGGTTGAGGCAAAGAGTACCACGGGTATCATCACCCGGATAAACAATGTGAAGATCGACAAAATAGTTTCGATGGCTTGGGGGAGGTAGATACAAAGTTGCTGTATAGCCGCGATCACCACATAAAAGACGATATATTTCAACACGATCTTTTTCTGTCCCATCAGGCACGAGAGGATGCAGATAAAGGAAAAACATACGCTGCCAAGGACAAAATCTTTCAAGCCGAACACCATGAAGTTGATGAGCAAAAACAGAAGCAACTTGATTCGAGTATCTATGGCAAGCAGGGAGACCACCTCCTAAATAAAAAGCTGATGGGTTAGCATAAACCAACCACACCAGCTCATTATATCTGCCTGCGCAATTTTTTCTGCTCCATTCCTTTGAGATGACGCAGAAAACAGCCCATTCTTCCTATTTATTTTTTTCGATAGTCCTTTGGCAACATCCCATAGACAGATTGAAAAGCCTTTGCGAACTTACTTGCGTTACTATATCCAAGTTCCAAAGCTATATCCACAATTTTCATTTTATTTTCCGAAAGCCACTGAGCTGCTAAATTCATTTTGTATTTTTTGAGATAGGCATACGGCGTGTCTCCATAGATATGGGAAAAAACCAAATGAAAAACAGATAGGTTCAAATGCGCTTCTTTTGCCATCTGCTCCAAAGACACTTTTTCGTCCAAGTGAGAAACAAGATATTCCCGGATTGCTTTTGTAGACTGTATTTGTTTCTTATCAAAATACTTCAAGTCGCACCCATTAATCTGCGTTAGCTGATCCATGTGGTACAGGAGTTCAATAGCCTTAATTTTGAAATAGCCGATTGGCTCCGTCTCAGCGGCAGAATATAATTCTGAAAACAGATGCTTCAACTGCGCTGGGGTATCACTGACATACCACCGTGTTTCAAGTCTCAGCGTTGTTCCTATTTTATCAAGATCAATAGGGATTGTCTGCATCATCCGGCGTGTTCCATCTGAAAGCGCCTGACGGTCAATGACGAGGCTGACGCCGTAATATTTTCCCAAAGGAAAAGAAAAGGAAACCGGCAAATGCTCTGTTGCCGCAACGCTAAAATAGCCCTCTGGCAAATACGATACAGTGTGGTTAGCAAATTCACATTCATACCGGCCGGTCTGGCAGTGCGTGATCTGAATAATATCTGGATTAAACTTTTGTGTTTCCATAGACTCATCTGATTCAAAATCGAGGAAACAAAGCTGTATTCCCTCAAACAGATTATAGTTTTTTACAATTCCCCGGCCTTTGCAGCCATAATCTACGACTACACGATCATCACTTTGCGCCAGAACTTTGGCCTGCATACCGTACCAGTCTTGATTGAAACTGGCATTTCCCATTATCCTCACTCCAATCAGTTAGTTGTATCTTACTGATTTTATAATAACACACGCCTGGACAAAATTCAAGAAAATAGCCCATTTATAAAAAGTATTTTCTTGAATGTTCGGCCAAAATCTCCGTTTCAAATTGTAGTATTAGTAGAGGGAGAATACGAGGGTAGGGTTACCGTAGCAAGCAGGGCATTCGTCTATACAAATGCTATTTTGCTTTGCAAAAATGCTTGTTGGGCTATGCCCAAACCCCATTTGTTCTGCATCGTGCCGATGCAGGCGGCGCGTTTGTTCCAAACACTTTTATAACAAAAAAGATAGCCTAGGGTTCTTCCATAAGGGAAGAATTCTAGGCTATCTTCATTTATCGGGACTTCATTTTTTCGGCAATGCTCTTTTCCTCTGCAAAGAACATTTCTACGTTTCTCTTTGCACGAAGAAGCTCCTGCATTTCTTCTTTCGCTTTGCGGTAGTCCGGGTAGCGTACTTTCTTTTCTGTCAGCAGCTTGGAATATTCCGCATCCAACTCCTTGACCTTGGGGAGTTTTTTCAAGTTGGCTTCATCAAACGCCGCTTTCGCTGCCTTGTGCAACGTGATCTCCGTGCGGTGCGTTTCCAGAAAGCGCTTGCTGTATCCGGTCTTACGGTAGGCATCGTAGACCGGTCGCGTTTTGGCGTAGTTGGTGATATGCGCTTTCAGCACCGCAATTTCTGCCAGCCGATTTTCAGAGGCTTTAATGGAATCACCCAGTTCATGATAACGGGCAGTGGCAGCGTCCACACGCTCCTGCATTTCTTCGATGCTGCCGATTTTATTTTCCTGCAAGAAGATCAAGGTCTTGGACATTTCTT
>OGRQ01002575.1_pt1 | contig 12962 bp, 10 predicted proteins | sample 1553521 | NCBI WGS metagenome assembly OGRQ01 (sample SAMEA2580088, study PRJEB22360) | human gut metagenome | biome: human gut; feature: human-associated habitat; material: faeces | place: Denmark | collected 2008/2010
GTGGAGATGATTCCAGAAACAGAGAATAGGAACTGATAAAAAGTTTCCGGCTTGCTCATAGTAATATGAATGGGCTGAAGAAAAAAATGGGGGATAAAGATAATCCCCCATAAAAACATAAAGGAGGACATAAATATGCCAACAATTTTAGTATTAGTACTGATCTTTATCATTCTGCTGATCCTCGTTTCCTGCATCCGCATCGTGCCCCAGGCACAGGCGATGGTAGTGGAGAGACTCGGCGCGTACCTTGAGACATGGAATGTGGGAATCCACTTCAAAGTTCCGTTTATTGACCGCGTTGCAAAGCGGGTCCTCTTAAAAGAGCAGGTCGTTGACTTCGCTCCGCAGCCGGTGATCACAAAGGATAATGTCACCATGAAGATCGATACGGTCGTGTTCTTCCAGATCACAGACCCGAAGCTGTACGCATACGGCGTTGAGAATCCGATCATGGCTATCGAGAATCTTTCCGCGACTACATTGCGTAACATTATCGGTGATATGGAACTGGATGAAACCTTGACCTCCCGTGAGGTGATCAATACCAAGATGCGTGCTTCCCTTGACGTGGCAACTGATCCATGGGGAATCAAGGTAAACCGTGTAGAGCTTAAAAATATCATTCCTCCGGCTGCTATTCAGGAAGCCATGGAGAAACAGATGAAAGCAGAGCGTGAGAGACGTGAGGCAATTCTGATTGCAGAAGGTGAGAAGAAGTCTACCATCCTTGTTGCAGAGGGTAAAAAAGAATCTGCAATTCTTGATGCCGAAGCTGAGAAGCAGGCTGCTATCCTTCGCGCGGAAGCGCAGAAAGAGCGCATGATCAAAGAGGCAGAAGGTCAGGCAGAGGCAGTTCTGAAGGTTCAGAAGGCGAATGCAGAAGGTCTTCGTATGATCAAGGAGGCAGGTGCTGACAATGCAGTTCTTACCCTGAAGAGCTTCGAAGCTCTTGCGAAAGTGGCAGACGGCAAATCTACCAAGATCATTATCCCGTCAGAGATCCAGAATCTGGCAGGACTGGCAGCTTCTTTGAAGGAAGTTGTTGTGGATGAGAAGGATAAAGAAAAGTAAGAGGAAGATAGAGGAGGATTATTATGAACTTAAAAGGCAGAAATTTTTTGACACTGAAAGACTTTACACCAGAGGAAATTCTGTATCTTCTTGATTTATCCGTTGAGTTAAAGGCAAAGAAAAAAGCCGGTGAGCTTACCGAGTATTACAAAGGCAAAAATATTGCCCTGATCTTTGAGAAAACCAGCACCAGAACACGTTGTTCCTTCGAGGTGGCAGCCCATGATCTTGGAATGGGAAGCACCTATCTGGATCCAACTGGCTCCCAGATCGGCAAGAAAGAGAGCATTGCAGATACTGCGAGAGTTCTTGGAAGAATGTATGATGGTATTGAGTACCGTGGATTTGGTCAGGAAATTGTAGAAGATCTTGCAAAATATGCAGGAGTTCCGGTTTGGAACGGTCTGACAAACGAATATCATCCAACACAGATGTTAGCAGATATGCTTACCATTCGTGAGCATTTCGGATATCTGAAAGGAATCAAGCTGGTTTACATGGGCGATGCCCGTTACAATATGGGTAACTCCCTGATGGTAGCCTGCTCCAAGCTTGGTATGCATTTCGTAGCCTGCACAAGTAAGAAATATTTCCCGAATGAGGAGCTGGTTGCTCAGTGCAAAGAGTACGCAGCAGAGTCCGGCGCAACCATTACTCTTACAGAGGATGTAGAGACTGGAACGAAGGACGCAGACGTTATTTACACAGATGTATGGGTATCCATGGGTGAGCCGGATGCAGTATGGGAAGAGAGAATCCATGATCTGACACCATACAAGGTAACATCTGCAGTTATGAAGAATGCAGGGGAGAAAGCAATTTTCCTTCACTGTCTGCCAGCATTCCATGATCTTAAGACAAAGATTGGAAAGGAAATGGGTGAGCGCTTCAATCTGACTGACATGGAGGTAACAGACGAAGTATTCGAGTCTCCGGCTTCTAAGGTATTTGATGAGGCTGAGAACCGTATGCATACCATTAAAGCGGTTATGGTTGCTACACTGGGAGAGCCTGAGAATAAATAATTCGGCTTCCAGATAACAATGAATTAATGAAAGAAAGGGTATCTGAAATGATTTCCGAAAAAGAATCATATGAAGAAATTGTTACAGACGGTATCTATAACGAAACCACAATTGCAGATCAGATACATACAAAATGGGCGGGCAAAACCGTCCATTTTGCAAGAGAAACAGATTCTACCAATTTGTGGATCAAGCGTCTGGCGAAGGAAGGCGCATCAGAGGGAACTCTTGCACTGGCAGAATTTCAGTCGGCAGGAAGAGGAAGACTTGGCAGATCCTGGGAGGTACCAGAGGGTACGTCGGTTATGATGAGCATTCTTCTCAGACCGAAATTTGAACCTCAGTATGCACCAACCCTTACCCTTGTAATGGGTATGGCTGTGGCGAAAGCAGTGAAGAGTCTTGGATTTGATGTAAGTATCAAATGGCCCAATGATGTGGTGGTTTCCCACAAAAAAATATGCGGAATCCTTACCGAAATGGGGGTTCGCGATGGAAAAATTGACTATGCAGTCATCGGAGTGGGAATTAATGTAAATATCAAAGAGTTTCCGGAGGAGATGGCAGACAAGGCTACATCCCTTTATCTGGAGAGCGGCAAGGAATTTGACAGAAGCCAGATTCCCGGGCTTGTGATGGAAGCTTTTGAGGAATACTATGAAAAATTTGCAGCGACCTGTGACCTCAGTGGGCTGAAAGAGGAATATGAAAGTATTCTTGCTAATTACAATCAGCCGGTGCGTGTGCTGGCGAAAGAGCCGTACGAGGGCGTGGCCAGAGGGATTACAGATGGCGGAGAGCTGTTGGTAGAGAAAACTGATGGAACGATTGTAGCTGTCAGCGCCGGTGAGGTTTCGGTTCGCGGGCTGTATAGCTATGTGTAAGGCTATTGTTTAGGCACATTTTCGCAAATGATATTCCCCACTGATTGCGATAATCCTACAGTGAATGGGGCATATCACTTGCGAAAATGTTGTTGACACAGATGAAAACAGAAAGGTGGGACTTAATTGTATCAGGAGAATGTAGTGCTTTGCGGCGCAAGCGCCTATGAACAGAAATATTACTTTAATAAAGACTTTGATTCTCTGCCTGATCATGTGAAGAAGGAACTGCAGATCATGTGTGTTCTTTTCACAGAAGAGATTGGCGGAATTTTCACACTGGAATTTGATGATCACGGAAACCTGCAGTTTAAAACAGAGGCTACGGAAGCTGATGGATTTTATGATGATATTGGCGGTGCACTGAAGATTAAAAAGCTGCGTGTGGAGAAAGAGGAGCTTCTGGAATCTCTGGAAATGTATTATCGTGTGTTCTTCCTTGGGGAAGATGTGGATAAAGAGAAGACAGAAGCGTAAGCTGTGTGGATAAACTGATAAACAGGGAAAATAGCAGCTCATCAGATGTGACATTTGAGTTCACGAAGCGAGTAATTGTTGAAAGGATTGAATAGTTACACATCAAATATGAAAGTAATTAAGGTGATATGAGTAGTAATTTAGATTCTAAGTTGAGATATGAGCTTCCAAAGAAGATGAAGTGGAAAGTTGGAAATGTAGAGATCCCTAACCGGTTCGTCCTGGCACCAATGGCGGGCGTTACCGACCTGGCTTTTCGCAGGCTTTGCAAGGAGCAGGGCGCTGGGCTTCTCTGCATGGAGATGATCAGTGCCAAGGCTATTTCCTATAAGAACAAAAATACCAGGGCTCTGATGGAAATCGACCCGGTGGAGCATCCTATTTCCATGCAGCTCTTTGGAAGTGAGCCAGAGCTGATGACGGAGGTGGCGAAGGAAATCGAGGAGGAGCCTTTTGACATTCTGGATATCAATATGGGATGCCCGGTGCCGAAGGTGGTAAATAACGGTGAGGGTTCAGCTCTTTTGAAAAATCCGGAGCTGATCGTGAAGATTGTGAAAAGCATTTCTTCTGCCATTCAGAAGCCATTGACAGTGAAAGTTCGTATCGGTTTTGAGAATGAGCCGGTGGATATTGTGGAGATTGCAAAGCGCGTGGAGGATGCCGGGGCAGCAGCTATTGCAGTTCATGGACGGACACGGCAGCAGTATTATTCCGGGATAGCAGACTGGGAGACCATTGCCAGGGTTAAAGAAGCAGTTTCCATTCCGGTGATTGGAAATGGGGATGTGGATTCGCCGAAAAAGGCGGAGAAACTTTTCCGGCAGACTGGATGTGATGCGGTGATGATCGGGCGTGCTGTGGAAGGAAATCCATGGATTTTCCGGGAGATGAATCACTATTTTGCAACAGGGGAAGAGCTGGCCAGACCGCCTCTTGCCGAGGTGAAAGCGATGATTCTGAAGCATGCGCGGGCGCAGATAGAGATGAAGGGTGAGTTTATCGGCATTCGGGAGATGCGTAAGCATGTGGCATGGTATACAGCAGGAATGCCCCACAGTGCAGGGCTTCGTAGGGAATCCAATAATATTGAGAGTTATGCAGATTTGGAGAAGCTGCTGGAGAGATTATAATTATGTTCAGTGGATCCGATTCTGCAAAAAATCATTTCAAATGTAGTGTTGACCAGATGAGTGGAAAACCGCTGTATGGTGATAAAAAGATAATAATCAGACGTATGAGAGTCAGGAGGTTTGGGCTGGGAAGGCTGGAACTTGCTGACTTTTTCTATAGTTGAAAGGGAAAGATTATGGATAAATTACTGAGATATAACGGTGTGCAGGAAGCACTAAAATTTCTGCGCGAAGATGATGAAAGAACTTTGCAGGAGCACCTGGAAATGTGCCAGATTCCTGCGCCTTCCTATGAAGAAGGGGAGAAAGCGGAATATGTCCGAAAGAAGATGGTGGATGCCGGTCTTTCAGAGGTGCACGTTGATGAGGTGGGAAATGTGCTGGGAACCTGGAAAGGGACTGGGAATGGACCGCGAATTATGGTTGCGGGACATACAGACACTGTTTTCCCAAGGGAGACAGACCTTACTTTGAAGAAAGAAGGCGAACGCTACAGCTGTCCGGGAATCGGAGACGATACCAGGGCGGTAGCGGAGCTTCTCAGTCTTGCAAGAGCAATGAATGCTACAGGCATTCGCGGCGAGGGAGATATTGTGTTCTGTGCAAATGTGTGCGAAGAGGGACTTGGTGATCTGAGGGGAATTAAGCATGTATTTAAGGATATGGCAGACACAGAAGGGCGCTACGACGGTTTCGTTTCCATTGATGATAAAAAAACCTCTGGAATCATTTACCAGGCAGTAGGCAGCGAGCGCTATCTGGTAACTTTCCACGGAACCGGCGGACACAGCTTCACCGGCTTCGGAATTCCCAACCCGATTCACGCAATGGGAAGGGCGATTGCGAAAATCAGCGATCTCCAGACACCAAAGAATCCGAAAACTACTTTCAGTGTAGGCGTAGTAAACGGCGGCACGTCTGTAAATGTAATCGCGGCAGAGTGTTCTATGCTGGTGGATCTGCGCTCTGTGGATGCAGGGGAACTTGAGAAATTATCCGCAAAACTCCACCAGGCAATAGAAGAAGCCGTGAATGAGGAAAACGCCCGCTGGGGATATGGAACTTTAAGTTCTGAGAGTACAGGAATCCTTGACGACAATAATATGACAGCGAAAAGCAGTGTGGGAGATACAGCTGGCGCAGTGCCAGTGAATGCTGATAATGGAGACAGGGAAACCTCAGCAGAAGATGACCGCATTACAGTCACCTTCGAACAAAAGGGCAGGCGCCCTGCTGGTACCCAGGAAAAATCCTGCCAGATTGTCCAGGCTGCAAATGCTGCAAATCAGGCCATTGGCATGGAAACCCTGTACATCGGTGCCGCCAGCACAGACGCCAACATCCCCATCAGTCTTGGAATCCCTGCCATCACCGTGGGCTGGGGAGGAAAAGGCGGTGGAGAGCATACCATCCACGAATGGTACGAACCTGCAGAATCCTGGAAAGGACCACAGCGTGACTTGCTGTTGCTGTTGGCGTTATCGGGCTATGAAAATATACGAGAGTATCAGCTTCCACGCATAAATCCGAAAGGAAAATAAAAAAACATCCCCCGGAAAGAATAGTCCCAATAAACGGACATTTCCCTTCCGGGGGATGTTGTATTAACTGAATTAGTTCTGATGTTTTTTTCGAAGAATTACATAAACCAGAATCAAAGTAAACAGCACAAACAAAATGGAGCAGGACAGTACATAATTCAATGCTGCGCCCATAATTCCCCACTGCTGCACCAGAATCCGGGCAGCTGTGATGGTAATAATTGCGGTTATGGAATAAACTGGAAGCAGGCATTTTCCCCAGCGGATAGCGATAAGGATATTGTAGATCATGTAGACTTCCGCGCTGATTCCTCCGCCGATAAGCAGAACTACGAAATGCAGCTTATATGGGGAAAGATCTACACCGTAAATAATCTCCAGCAATGTTCGACCGATGAGATGCCCTCCAGCCACAACAGCTACACAGCAGACCAGGATGATGCCAATGATCCGCAGTATGTACAGTGTGAACTTTTTCACATTATTTTCCCACCATAATTCTGCGATGGTGGTGATGGTAGGCTTAAACACGAACTCGCACATCAGCGAAATCACAAAAGAAGGCATAAACAGAATGCTATAGTAAGTCTGATATTCATCTGTCATAACGCCAGCCATTGCGTATTTTGGAATGTTGTAGAGCAGCAGGGAAAGAAAAGTACCGATAAACATAGGGGTACAGGTTCGAAGTAACTCCCACACATGAGACATCTGAAGCTTGCGTCCATCCTCTTCATGACCAACGTATTTTCTGGTCATCTGTGAGTTAATGATAAGACACAGAATAAGGGAGGTTGTAGAAGTAGCAACACAGGTGCAGTACAGGTTCTTGGTGATAATAAGCATAGCGGTGAAAAAAACTGCGGAATACAGATTTCTCGCCGCCAGCATTTTTCCCATCTGCTCAACATGGTACTTTTGCTGAAGATTTCCGTGGAAAACATCCTCCACCGCATCAATCATCTTCATCATAATAATAAAAGTGCTGATGATAATATATTCGCCTTTGAAGCTGAAGGAACTGTAAATAATTCCAAACAGCATCATCAGTGCACAGGTGATAATGCGGGAAACCTTATACTCGGAAAAAATATATTTGTGCTCCAGATCCGTGGCCTGATAGGTGCGGACACCATAGCGTCCCACCTGCAGAAGCAGCTGTGCAGTAGCGTAGCTTAAGGAATAAAACCCTGCCAGCTGTGCGCCACACACACGAGTTACCACCAGGAGATACAAAAAGGAGGAGCCTGAGTAACAGGTACTTCCGATCATATTCCATAAAAAGGCTTTTTTTACATTTTTTTCTTTATTCATTTGCTAAAAATCTCCATTTATTGGTAATCGCTGCTTAATCCTCAGATGTCATCTGGCGCAGCTGTTCCATAGAGTGCTCACGGAAGCGGGCAATCTGCTCATTTGCATAAGTAAAATCAATTTCTTCGGTAAGCTTCTCGTAAGAAACATCATCCATAGTTCTATCGGTAAGCTTCACCAGATTAAGAAGCTGCTGAACACGGCGGTTCATGTGATGACCGTTTACCTTGGCGAAGAATTTGCGGTTAAAAATAAGGGCAAAAACAACACCATGGAAAGAATCAGAAACTACATATTCTGCATTTTTGAAAAGTCCCATCCACTCTGCAGGACCAACTGTGATCTTGCAGTCACATTTCAGAAGTCCGACTAATGGGAAAGGAATGTATACAATACGGTAGCCGGTCTTATTGTGGAGTCGGCGGGCGAAGTCTACGATTTCTTTGTTAATTCCCAGCTGGTAAACCAGAATGTATTTTTCTTTATATTTTGGCTCAACCAGAAGCTTATCCCACTCTTCCGCAGTGAGAAGAAGGGTAGGATCGCAGACCACTTCAGGACGCTTCTCTGTGAGATTCTCTACAATGTCAGCCCCATAGTCTTCACGAACCAGAATTTCATCAAAATCGGAAAGCAGTTCTTTGTATTTCTGCTGGTATTCTTCCGGCGGAAGATTTTCACCGATACTTGCGGCATAGCTGCATTTCTTTTTTCCCTCTTTTACAAAATCAAGGAAATAGGTAGTGTCAAAATTGGTAAGCTTGTAATCCCAAATCTGGTCGCTTCCAGCAATATAAATATCGTATTTGCCAGCTACCGGCTGCATTTTACCCTGAATGACAGGCTGGCTGTAGCGCATATGCTTACGGAATTTGTTGCATTTGAAACGGCGGGGAATGTAGCAGATATGGCCGATTGCCCCGTAAATATAGTTAAAAAGTCCTTTCTTTTTCAGGTTTACAAGGCGGAAAGGATTGCTGATATAGTCGCAGCGGTAATCAATAATTTCCGGCTGAGTGCCGATTTCTTGCAGCTTTTTCTGAAGCGCATAGCTCTGCAGGATGGCACCGTAATTGTCGTAGTTATGGAAGGTAATCACACCTACTCTTTTTTTCTGCATAAAGTCCTCCTGACTAATATAAGGTAGATATAATATAACACATAAACGAGAAAATAAACAGTTTTTGCAGGTGGATTTATCAATTAATTCTAAAGTGGTTATGGAAGTTAAAGTTGAAATTGTTAAGGAGTACGCTATAATAGAGATAATGAAATTTACCTGAGAAAGTGGAGGCGTAAAGATGGCGGGATATTTAATCGCAGAAACTACCCGTGAGGAGCGGGAGAAGATTGTTGCAGAATCCCTTGGAAATATTGAGGCGAACTGCGACGGTTGTATGGCAGGGCTGGCTGAGATGTATCAGGAATACATTGATGGGAAGAAAGAGCTTCGCCAGATCAATATGGAATTTAACGCAAGATACGTAAAAAGCGAGGACATGCCGGTGAGAAGCCGGTGCCCGGAGTCCTTTTGCTAATAGAAATCAAAGAGGGCACCAAACTGAAATATGAATTGAGGCAGTACGAAGTAACAGAATAAAGAAGCAGTAAGAGCAGAAGTTTTCAGTACATGTAACGAAAACTTCTGCCTTTTTTTAACCAAATGTTAATAGTTCTTTTTTTATTCTGGTGTTATTATGTAAAAAAGTCGTATTATAATTAATAAGGAAATAAAAGGCTATTGCTAATTACGTCTGCAATAAATACGTTCTAGAATTATTTTAGTTATGGAGAAAAGTATATGGAAAAAAACGTATTAAAGGTTCGCATGCTTGGAACCTTTTCGTTGGAATATAAGGGAAAAGAACTGGTACTGGATCGAAATAAAGCATCGAAGACTACACAGCTTTTTCAGCTGCTTATGTTTCATACCGAAGACGGCGGAATTTCCAAAGCTGCTATGATAGATGCCCTTTATGGAAGAGTTGAGGTGGAGAATAAGAACGGAAGCCTGAACAACACCATTTTCAGACTTCGTAAACAGCTGAAGGATATTGGACTTCCAGATAGCAAATACATAAATATCCAGTCCGGAATGTGCTGTTGGGACGGAAATATTGAAGTTCAGGTTGATGTAAATGAGTTCCGGAAACTGATAGAGAAAGAAAAAAAGGAGAAACAGGAAGAGGACAAGCTCCATCTCTGGATGCAGGCCTGGAAAATTTATAAAGGTGAATTTCTCCCGGATATGATCGGGGAGCAATGGGTCGCTGTGGAGAATGTCCGGTGCAGAGATGAGTACTTCCGTGTTACAGAGGAGCTGTGCCGCTGGCTGAAGGGGCATGAACGGTATGAAGATCTGCATAAAGTGGCGCACAGAGCCGCCGAAATTTATCCCTTTGACGAGTGGCAGGTCTGGGAAATCGACAGCCTGATCGGAATGTCACGATATAAGGAAGGCCTTGAAGTTTACCAAAACACCGAAAAGCTTTTATTCGATGAAATGGGAGTGGCCCCTTCGGAGAGATTGTTAAAGCGTTTCAAGCTGATGGGAGAACGGACTTCACAGGCAGCAGGTGCCCTTAGCGATATCAAGGAAAGACTTCGGGAAAAGGATGCTGCAGTAGGAGCATATTTCTGTCCGTTTCCCAGCTTTGTTGACATCTATCATGTATTCAGCCGTATGGTGGAGCGCTCCGGTTTATCCGTGTTTGTTATGCTTTGCACACTGGACTATAAGGCGGATCATGTTTCGGAGGAGAAGGAACGTGAAAAGTCCGAACTTCTCAGACAGGCTATCCAGTCATCCATACGAAAAGGTGATTTTTACACCAGATACAATGTCCGGCAGTATATTGTCATGCTGATCGAAATCAGCCAGGAGAACTGCCCCATCGTTTCCAAACGAATTGCAAAAAAATTCAATAAGCTCTCTGGCGATAAGAAATTCACTCAGGTTGATTTCTATGTGGCATCCATTGGAGAGATGTGTGAAATGGAGGGATAAATTATGGTCTACGATGTGATTTGTGATGAGTATGAACTCATTTGCTCCTGATTTATGGAAAAGACTTGAAAAATGCTAAAAATGCCATAGGAAATCGCTCGTTTTTGCAACTCTTTCGGAAAATGAAAGAGTTGGAGAAAGAGGCAAAGTGATAGAATATATTTAAAAATCATATACTATCTATCATGCAACCGAAAATAATTCCCGATTCGGTTAAAATAAATCTACATATCCAAAGAAAGGAATGAGACATTATGAAAAAGAATGGGTATTTAAGAAGATTTCTGGCACTGTTTCTCGCTCTCGTGATGATCATGGCTGATTCATCTGTGACGACGTTTGCGGCGACGGTGGGAAGGGTGAAGCAGAAGAGTGCGGCCGCGGAGACGGAAAATCAGCAGACGGTATATACCTATGAGGATTCTAAGGTAACGGTAACTGCAACGTTGGAAAATGCCGATGCAGTACCGGACAACGCCAAATTTGTTGTCACAAAAATGAATAAAGCAGATCATCAGGATGGTTATGCGTATGCAGAACAGAAACTGAAAGAATATGAAGAGTTAGAGAATGTTCTGTATGATAGTTATCTGATTTATGATATGCATTTTGAAGATGAGAACGGAAACGAAATCGAGCCAGCAGAAAGTCAGGTTTCCGTAAACATTTCTTATAAAAAGGCTCAGAAATTATCAAATGAAACAACAGAAGACAGTGTACAGGTATTACATTTGGATGAAAATCTGGATCAGTTGGAAGATGTAACGGATAATGTTGAACTGAATAAAAAAGGAAAAATTAAGGAAGTAACATTAACAACGGATAGTTTTAGTACTTTTATTATCGCAGATCAAGGTCTGAGTAGTTTTAAGCTGAGATTACAGTTTGTGGATTCGCAGGGAAACGTTGCAACAAGTCAGAATGGTACATACTATGCGAAGATTGAAAAAGATGGATTACATCAGTTTAAAAAAATAACTGTAGAAAATGGAATTGGCGAGGCAACATTTGATGCGCTGTATGATAATAATGGTAATCGACAGAAGAGCATAGAAACTGGTGAATATAAAGCAGTGCTTGCAATTGCTCGTCCAGATCAAAATCCAAACGTAGAAGGTCAGAAACAAAATAATTGGGATACAAATAACGCTTTGTCAGAAGTCGATAATGGCCAGACATTTGATTATCAGTTTACAATTGCAATTAATGACAGATACACAGTAGACTCTTCACATGACACAGTTGTTATTAATGCAACTCAGATGGGAAATAATTCTATTTCTTATGCTGATATAAAAGATGGCTTGAAAGATGCAAGCCAATTTATGGTTGTTGCGAATTATTTCGAGCAATCCATGCATTTTGAGGGAAATTTTGCTGTAGATAAATTTAAAGGAAATGGAAACCCGGTTGGAGCACAGGGAACTGAAAAGAAAATTAATCTTACAATTAATATTGAAAAATCAGTTAATCCAGCAGCTGCAAAAACTTTTAACTTTAGAATAGTTGATGCAAACAAGAATAAAGTCGCAGATGTAACCATTACAACTGATGCTAACGGAGTTGGCTCTACCTCGTATACAATTAAGGATGCAAAAAGTGCATATGAAGTATATGAATTAGATGAAAAAGGAAATATTCTTGAAGATGGAGGAAAAATAGGAGACTATACAGTTTCTTATGATTATTCAGAAGGTTTAAAAGGCTTAATGAACTATGATACAACTTCATTTGCGAAAGTGATTGAAGGGGTTACAAGTTTAACTGCAAATAGCTCAAACAATTTATTTGTAACAACGTCAGAGGTGACGACCGATAAGGGGGCTGTTAAGAAGGTTACCGCAGCAGAATTCGATTCTCTGATTAACATTACTAATATTTTAACAACAGTATCTGGATTATCAAAGAAACTTGCTAAGGCGAAATCTACAGATTCAGCACAAGTTGTTTATTTAACCCCAAGTGATCTGAAACAGCACCGATTAAATCTTCCAGCAGTTAGAGATAATCAAGCTCTTGTGATCAATGTTATGATTCCAAGTGGCATGAATGAACTTGATGTTGCGACAGAAGTACTTTATGTTGGAAATGAAATAGTTGATGTTGCTGGTAAAAAAGAAAGCGAACTGGATCCGAATAGTAAAGGTCAACAAATTGCAAAAAGAACAATTTGGAACTTCGTAAATGAAGATGGAACTCCATATAAGGGATATGTGAAAGATACTGGAAAGAAGATGGGCGGATTTGCCCTTGTTCCAGAAGGCTCATATATGAATAATAATGGAATGTGTTCCATTTATGCTAAAAACGTTTATCAGGGCGGAGCCGAAATTCACAAAAATAGTTTCCCTGGTGATCAGGAAAAATCTGGAACTGTAAAGATTTCTAATAGAAAAGATACACCAGAAGAGACCAGTGTAAGTGTCAAGAAGGTATGGAATGACAGCAACAACCAGGACGGAATCCGCCCGGATTCCGTCACCGTACAGCTTTATGCAGACGGAAAA
>OGRQ01002597.1_pt1 | contig 12839 bp, 20 predicted proteins | sample 1553521 | NCBI WGS metagenome assembly OGRQ01 (sample SAMEA2580088, study PRJEB22360) | human gut metagenome | biome: human gut; feature: human-associated habitat; material: faeces | place: Denmark | collected 2008/2010
CCATATCTGTACTCAAGGTATTTTCCTACGACCTTCATCTAAGACGTGGCATGCAGTTCCACGCTTTTTCTGTATATAAATCTTGGAACTGGGGGATCTAATTTATAAACAATAATGAAATTAAACATTTTATTTTTAATTACATTCTTAAGTTTATGGAATGTGTCTATCGCCCAGTCTTTAAAGATTTATTCTGGTAAGTATCGAGAAGGAACTGCAACTTATTCATACAAAGACAATCCTGATGGAGGACGAATTTATGAAGGGAGCTTTGTTTATACTACTCCTTATCATAAAATTACTGGACAATTCAAAAATAACAAAAAGGATGGCCAATGGATTTACAAAGGATATAAGAAATCCCTGAAATTATCATATAAAGATGGGGTTTTGGATGGTATGTATCAATTCATCAATGGAGGTGATAACGCTTGTATACTTCTTTTAACTATTAAGGATGGAAAATTTGTAGGTTCTGCAAAAGGGACAGACATTGGTTATACTTGGCACAGATTATTTCATTATAGGGGTTCTTTTAGTGGACAGTTTGACGAGAATGGCTATATGGATGGTGATTGGACTTTTAAAGATGACGACGGTATATATGTCTTCCACGCAACATACGAACATGGGGTTTGCCAGAAATGTTATCGTGAAGACATAACAACCGGAGACATTGCTGAAGGTGCAGTTAAAATTGATTTACATTCTATTATTATAGATAATTTCGAAACAATAGAAGGAGAGGTTGATCGTGGACATAGCCGTTGGCGCAAATATGATTATGAAATAGAAAAAGCCCCCTCACCTGTAATACAAAAAGGAAGTGGATATGGTACTTTTAATCTTTCCGGGCGTTCATTGGTAGGAGGACTACCACGCCCAAGACACAATGTGGCAGAAGAAGGAAGGGTGGTTGTTGATATTACTGTAAACCCAGCCGGATACGTAATAGCTACCAGTGTTAATTCTCAAACAAATACATCAAGTACCGACTTGTGTAAAGCAGCAATGGAAGCCGCCCAAAAGGCTCGTTTTAATGCCATAGACAGCACAGGCAATCAAGTAGGGACAATAACTTATTATTTTCAATTACGCTAATCAAAACTTTTATCCTAAATTATGAAATATGAAAATGTAACCATGAAAGGAAATGCGAATGAGTTTCGCTTTTCACTAACTAAAGAAGGCGATAGAAAGCTAGTCGTATTTGGTGTAAATCCAAGTACTGCTAACGAACAAATTGCCGATTTGACAATCACAAAAGTAATGGGATTTGCAGAGCGGAATGGCTTTGATGGCTTTATCATGCTAAATCTCTACCCACAACGCTGCACCAATCCTGAAAGCTTAGACAAAGAGATTGATGAAGAATTGCAACGCAAAAATTTAGAGGTAATCCGTCTATCTGTAGGCGATATGAAAGAATCCATCATATTGCTTGGATTTGGCGATACTATTAATTTGCGTCCCTATCTGAAAAGGCGTCCTAAGGAAATCATTGATATGCTTGCTCCCAATAATCCTCAATGGAAAATGTAGGGACATTGACTAAAAACGGAAATCCTCGACACCTTTCCAGAGTGGATTATATCACGTTTTCTGATTTTAATATGCAAGAATACATATCCATATATCTATAAATTATCATGATGAACCATATCTATAAATTCCGACTCATAAGCATGACTATGCTATGCTTGTTGTTATCTTGTACAACACCCAATCCGGTTGAAGAAGCCAAAGTTGAAATGCAAAAAGAGTACCATGCCTATTTTGACAATACAATCAGTATGATAGAGCAATACAATTGGGTGTTATCCATTGACATTTATGATTATTGGTATCCGGAAGGAGCTACCGTTATTGATTTTGTCAATGATTTGGAAACTGGAATACAAGGATGCAGGCGACTATCTAAAGAAATTTCCACCATTAATATAGATGATGAGCGGGTTATTTCAGCCAAACAAGAATTACAACAAGTATTAAAAGAAATAAGCGAAGATCTGGTTTCCCTTGTTGATAATCCAACTAATATTTTTGAAATTGTTGCAGAATCTAGAGATGAAGAATTCGAAGTGCCAGAAATAATTGTCCACGCACTAAGCAGTCTGCAAAACAGCATAGAATCCAAAATGAACATAAGCAATGACATCGTATGTATGCGAGAAGACATCATTAGAAATAAAAGGCTGAACAAGGAGCAATTTATTGAAATCAATCAATCCATATTAACAATGGCACGTGATAGCTTTCTACATCATTTCCAAAATTGGAAGGAAGTAGATGCTTATTTTGACCAAGAAACAAATTACTTGAAAGACAGTACGTATATCAATAATATGTATCAATTCTTCTATGCATCAACAGAGGCTATGACAAAGCTAAAGAAGCATAACTTATACGATGAACAAACTACTCAAATGTACACTGGTTTCTATGCTGAATCCGATGCTTATTGCGAGCCTGTTAATAAAGCAACAGACAATGTCACCACCATCTATAAAGGAAATGGATTTGTTATAGACTTTTATTCAAATGCATTAGATGGAGAGGGAGAATTGTATTGGAATGTTTACTCTTGTCAAGAAAACAACGGAGATTTAACATTGACACTCAAGAAAAGTTTTCTCTATAGCAAAAACAATTATTCCGCATCAATCAAAACACCAGATGAAAAGTATATAGGCGAAAAGTATATTTATAAGTCACTTTCCTGCGGAGAAAATTCTTATGCAGGAATACATATATCCAACAAAGGAAAAAATATGCAGAAGTTTGGGTTGAAACTGAAGAAGATAAAGGGTTCTTGCGAGATTTATACCTATGTAAGGGGGACAATTCACTTTGTATGTAAATGAAGATAGTTGTAAATGTAGCTGAAACGCCGATGTACAAAGGGATTGATGCATATTTGGACGTATCTGAGAAATCAAATCGAGTTGTTACATTATGGGACATGAGTGTTACATTTGAACTGGAAACAAAAATGATTTAAACAGTCAAATGTTACATTGAGATAAAATGAGGGCTGAATTGATGCTTTTTGAGGCGTAATTTAGCCCTTTTCTGTATACTTTGAGGTGAGGTTATTTTGAGTATTACGAATAAGGTGAGACTGCTTGATAATGGCTCTACGGGTTATCTTAACGCCACCATCAGTGAGACCAGCATGAAGCAAAGAGTTCTTTTTGATACCTATTTGAGCATCATTTAGGACGGTGTAGATGGCGCTGATACTACCGAAATAATAGTCCTTCTTCTCAAAAATGAGATGTACGTGAATTACCTTAGTCATAAATTCATCATTTAGAAGTTTCTTTTGCAAAGATATTCTAAATAATAATTATATAGAGTATTTACAAAGAAAATATGTACTATTTAAGGCGTTTAGAGAATATGGTCTCATAAGTTCTTTTATATGCCCAAACGGATAAAGTGGTATCAATGAATAGCCATAGAGTGAAATGTTAAAAATGAGTTTAGGCATACTATAAGGCATACTGATAAGGCATACTTTTTTCATAAGTAATAAGCTTATGTAACGTGGTTTAGGCATACTATTTTAATAATTAGAAAAGGGCGTATTTTATATGATGTTTCCTTTTAAGTTATGTTTTTAGGTGTTTAAATAAACATTTATAGGGGGATAGTATAGTTATTTTGGTAAGTGATACGGTTGTATCTCTTTTATAAGTACTTGATTTATAGTATACATTTATAAAATAAATGCTATTTTAGCGTCATAAACGCGTGCGCGTCACAAATAATTGGCAGTATAGCTCAGTTGGTAGAGCGCAGATATGCATACGTGATGATACATGTGTGCAGTTCTTTTGTCACAAGTTCGAGTCTTGTTGCTGCCACAATGGTTTTTGAAGGTAGAGACGAACGTTCCCACTATTCAGTGCTCCGTCTGAGGGAATTAAACGTACGGAGATTTTAAGGTAATTGATTGATTGTTGATGGAAACGCTCCCGGTGATTGTGCCGGGAGCATTATTTAGTAATGAAAATAGATATTCCTATTATAAAAAGAAATATCATCCGCAAGGTTCTCTATTCGCACAAGGAACTTCCACGGTATCAGCATGCACTCGAAATCCTATTTTGTGCAGTAAACGGATATGAACCTATTAATGGATATATAAGTGGCATCGAAGATGCAGGATATCGAGAACTATACACTAAAATATTGGAAAAAGTCAACGAGCTAAGAGTAGGCCTTCCAAGCGCCAATAATACCAACAATACTAGCGAGTAAATTTATCCAATTTGTTGTTTTCTTATTTCTATTAAATTCAAAATTATGGCAAAACGGTTGATTATAGCTTTTGATGTCGTGGATGAAAACGACAATAGTATTATTGATTGGCAATGCAATACGAATGAAATAGATATCTCCGATGATGTAACCCCTTTAGATATTACGAGGCTATGGATGGACATGTATCGTTATACTATGTACGCTCCGGCACATCCTGGAATATCTCATCTGTTTCCTTATATGGCTCCTTTAATTGAAGAGGCACAAGGTGGTAATACTTCAGGTAAACCTGTTGTAAATCCATTAGTAATTTACTGCAGTCACAGAAAAATCGGACATCCTTTGCAAAACCGGAAACATGAACAGGTTTTACCAGAAATTCTTCAACGCTGACTTCTATATTCGGATTTCGAGAACAGATATCATCCACAAGTGCCCAAAAATGATCATTCATATCATATAGGTGCGACTCTGTCTCCTTAAAAAACATGTGATTGTATGTGTGTTTATGTTTTAGCTTGTTCATCTTATTGATTATTACTTATTATTTAGAAGACTTACGGATGTCGCCTTACTTCACATTGATAGCACGCAATAATTGTTGCATCTGCCCTTTCATGACATCCATATCATCTTCCAACTGATTAACCTTGTCGTAATATGTTTCATTGAGATTCGGCATTTTAGCACTGAAGTACCATTCTGCATGAAGTATGGTGTTTATCTCCTGAGTTTCCAAATTAAAATTGGGGTAATTGATTTTATCTACATTATCTGACATACAGACGAGAAAACCATGCTGGCGAAATCTGTTTTTGATGCGTTTGATATATGAACGCCCATCAGTGTCACTGATAACATAAATGTGCTGGTCGGGCATGTCCTGCCATTCAGAACGGTCGAGTAATCTCACGATAACGTAGGAGCTATCCAATAATGTGGGTGACATACTTTCTCCTTTAATGCGGACGCAGAAGTATTTCTCACTATTACGCACCATGGATAAAGGCATTTTTATGGTATCTACTACTTCCAAATAATCGGGGTTATCGTAGCCACAGCAGCCTGCTGCAACAGAGATGTCCACCAGTGGGATTGAAACAAAATCATTATTGATAGGCAACGACGCTGTAGGAGCGAAATTAGTAGATGTTGGCTCGTGACGAAGCATAGAGCCACGTCCTGTGATAAGCCAATCTGCAGAATATAAGGGATAATTTTCAACTATGTTTTGTAACCATTTAGATTGAATGTCGGTACCATTGGCTATAGCTCTTGATAACACGCCTTTACTGGCACCAATACTACGTTCCATAGCAGTGATAGTTATCCCCTCTTTTATAGCTATTTCTTGAATTCTTGATAAAATATTACCCATATAGATGAAAATTATCACGCATTTATTTGCATGGTTGAAAATTATCACTTAGATTTGCATCGTGTTCAAGCAGAACAGCCCCAAAGATAAGAATTATTTTAATCAAAATTTAGATATGGAGAACAAAATCAGAAAGAAGATTGAACTGAGTGCTTCAGGCAAAGAGAAACTTGCCCGGATGTTCAATGTGACACACCGCAGTGTGTGTTATGCACTTGACTTCAAACGTAACAGCGTGCAGGCTGCAAAAATTAGGGAAGCTGCTCTAATTAATGGTGGTAAGTTGGTAGAGATTATTGATGTGACAGACTCTGTCAAACGTACGGTGAAAGTGTTGGACTCTCATGGAAATGTGAAGGCGGTGATAAATGATACGGTAACTTTATAAATGGTACGGATATGGCAACAACAATTAGCGTAATACCTGCATCTGTAGTAATATCTCGAATTGGATATGTGTATTATAAGAAATTAATAAAAGGAAAGCGCATTGAACTTGTCAGAACAGCGCGCTTTCCTTATGAGGCTTTAGTGAAAAACTCCTCTATTCTTCAGTCGCTTCTGGATCAGGATCAAGAATGTCCTCCTTGTTACAATGCAGGAAACTGAAATCATGGAGTAGCATAAATGTTCTCAGGGCATCTGCAATGTTGTTACTTAAAAAGTGGTCGCGGAGAATGGAGATAGAGAACCGATACCAACCGGACTTCTCATCATAGTCAAGGAATTTATAGATACCATAATAAGTTTTACAAAAGGCTTTGGCAGCTTTTTCATCCAACTGATACCCTTCTATGCCTCCACCGTCCTGATAGCGTCCCATAGTAACAGTAATAACAGAAATGCTTTCATTAAATGAATTCATAATAGTTGAATTTAAGATAAGATAATGTTTTTTATCAGCTACAAATGTAGCGAAACTATTCCGGTTCGAGATGAATAGGGGTAGATTTTTCAATTGAGAATTAAAGAATTAAAAAAATAAAGTGATATGGATAGAAAATTGACAGTAAAAGAAAAGGCGTTCTTGGAGGAGCTTCGGGAACTAATGGCGAAGCACAGTGCTATGCTGTATTCGGAGAATGACCGGGTATGCATGGATATTGAGTATTCGGGTGATGAAGACTGGGAGCCCGTAACCTTGCCCGATGGCATTACCGTGTTTTACGACTTGGATGATTTCATTGAACAAAACTCTTAAGCTTTACAAAATATGAAAACCTGGAGAACAATTCAGAAGATTGCCGCAGTCGTGGGCATGACCTATGGCATGTGGCTGGGAACCAATGTTGACACAACGGATGCGGACAGCTGCAATGCGTTTGTAATCATCGTATTATCGGTTATCGTGGCGATATCACTTTGTATACCGGATAAAACGGATACCGCAACTGTTTAGGAACAGTTTGTTCAGCAAGTCCGGAGTTTCCCTTATCATGCGGAAGCGGCCGACTCCCCGGTTCGACGCCGGGGCTTGCACAAATAAAAGAGAAAAGTTTCTGATTATGGAAATGTACGGTAAAATAAAGTGTGTCACTTTCCCTGAACTGGTTTCGCAAGGAAGAATATTGAGTAAACCAAACTACGATAAAAAAGTACGTGAAGGCAAGCTTCGGGTTGTACGTCCCGGAAAAGGAGCCGGTTCCTATGCTCTCATAGACTACACCAGTCTTCCTACCCTTATTCGTGAGGCATATGACAGACTTTATCCCAATGCTTTGGAAGAAATGAAAAAACAACTAATGAGCAATATCATCCGTAGTGACAGTAAAGCTGTAGAGTTTTATAAGACCTACCGCCCCGCCATCTCACTGGAACGTCAGGCAGAATATGTACTGAATGCCGAGGTGATGAATGAACTGATCCGCGTGGAGAAAGAGACCGGAGCCTTGCATAGCAAGTGCGGTTACAGCCGTAAATCCATCGTGTGGGAAACGGTGCAAGGCACATGTGAAAAGCTGCGCGAACGCTATGGGCATACACTGCCCGCAACCCGTCTCCGCGAGAAATTCAACGCTTACAAGAAGGCAGGATATATCGCCCTTGTAAACAAGAATACGGGCAACCAGGCGGCACGTGTGGTAGTTCCCGAAGTGGCCCGTCTGTTGCTGAAACTTCGTCGGAGCATTGTTCCCCGCTATACCGAGGCGCAGATCTTCGATGAGTATAACCGTCAGGCAGTAGAACGCGGGTTGAATATCATCAAATCACCTACTACCATAAAGAACTATCTTAATGATCCGGCTGTAATGCCGATGTGGTATGCGGCCGTATACGGCATGCAGAAGTGGAAAGCCAAGTATGCCAGTCTGATGAAGACCAGCCTCCCGCAGATGCGTGATGCATTATGGTATGGCGATGGTACCAAACTAAATCTCTACTACAAAAATGAACAAGGAAAGATGTGTACCACCAGCGTATATGAAGTGATGGACGCTTACAGTGAGACTTTGCTTGGGTATGACATATCCCCGAATGAGAATTTTGACAGCCAGTACCGAGCTTACCGTATGGCCGTTGAAGTCTCCGGCAGCCGTCCTTATGAGATTGTGACTGATAACCAGGGCGGACATAAGAAAGGTGATGCAGCAGGTTTCTTCCAACGTCTTACGATACTTCATCGCCCCACGATGCCCTATAACGGACAATCCAAAACGATCGAAAATGCTTTCTACCGTTTTCAGGCGCAGGTTCTTCATGCCATTTGGCATTTCACAGGACAGAATGTGAATACCAAAAAACTGAATAGTAAGCCCAACCTGGAATTCATAGAGGAGAATGCCTATGCGCTTCCCACACTCGAGGAGCTGAAGGCTATTTACAAGGAATGCCGTAACCGATGGAACAATGAGGAAAAGCACTTTGCCACCGGTATTCCTCACATGGAGATGTATCGTATGAGCGAGAACCCCGAGGCTGTGCCTGTTAATGAAATCGACATGATGAGGATGTTCTGGCTGTGTCATCCCAAAGCTGTAACGTACACCAATTATGGCCTGCGGTTTGAGATTGACAAACAGCAATACCACTATGATGTATATGCAGCCGACGGTCTGCGCGATGAAGCCTGGGCGCTCCGCAATACCGGACGTGAATTCACTGTAATGTATGATCCCATGGACATGACCCGCGTGGAATTGTGGCGTAATACCGCCACCGGTGCCAAGTATAGTGCCACTGCCACTCCAAAAGTTTCTGTTAGTCGGGCCACCCAGGAACGTACTCCTGAGGAAAGCGGCTTCATGCGGCGTACCATTGAGCGCAACAAGGAGACCATGGCCGCCATCCAACTGGAAGGCGAACGGTTTGACCTTGACGAGCGTATTGCAGCCGAACTTTTCGGCCTTTCCACCCCGAAACCTAAAAATCTCAGCAGGAAGAAAATGGACGAATGTCGTGAAAGGTATGATCATGGTAAACTTTCCGTTCCTCTCTCCCTACCGGAGAAACGCAAACAGGAGGAAACCGAAATCTATAATGAAGCCGATTATTCCACTGTAGGGGAATATACCAAGGCACTTTCCAATATGACACTGGATGAGCTGGCATTGGACAGATTTTAAACAATAATCAATAATCAATTAAATACTATTCAAACTATGAAAGGATTAACCAGACAAGACAAAGACAATATCCGCGATGCACTGATGGGCTACTGTGAGAATTTTCCCAGCCGTAACCGCGCCAGCGAGAGCCTGCAGGGAGTCAGCGCGGCTGTGGTAAGCCAGATTTTAAACACCAAGTATGAAAGTATCAGCGATGACATGTTCAGCCGCATAGCCGCACAGATCGGTTTCAGCTTCGAGCACTGGACTATCTGTGAGAGCGACAATTACCGCCTTGCCACTTATGTACTGGCCGATGCCCAGACGTACAAGAACGTCACCTGGATGGTGGGCGATGCCGGATGCGGCAAGACTACCGCCGCCATAGAGTTCCGCCGTACACACCGTAACGTGTTCTATATCCTTTGCTCGGAAGACATGAGACGCAGTGATTTTGTCCGGGAAATAGCCAAGCAGGTAGGCACGCCTACTGACAGCACCAACAATTTGCGTGACATGCTGGATTATGCTCTTGGCATGATTGGTTTCCTGCAGAACCCGCTGCTTATTTTTGATGAGGGCGACAAGCTGACAGACTGCGTGCTGAACTACTTCATCAGCATCTACAACCGTCTCGAAGGGCGTGCCGGCATTGTCTTTATGAGCACCGACTACATCAAGCGCCGCGTGGACAACGGGCTGCGTTACAACAAGAAAGGCTACAAGGAAATCAATAGCCGCATAGGCCGCAAATTCTTCGACTTGAATGCTACCAGCCGCAATGATATATACGCCATTTGTCAGGCCAACGGATTGACAAATGAAGCTGAGATAAAGCGTGTAATGAAAGATGTGGAGGCCTGTGATAATGACCTGCGCCGGGTTAAACGTGTAGTTCATGCACAAAAACGGCGTGCCGAGCAGCAGAAAGGGAGGGATGAAGAATGAATGTAAGATATGAAGATGCTGCAGGGGAAAAGGAGAAAAAGATAACCTTTGACCGAAATGCTAAAGGGGTACGTGAAATGCTTTCGATGAAGTTCGATACGCTGGATTTCAAAGATGCGTGGCATGACGCTTTCGGTACACCGGAACGCCGCGGGGTATGGTTTGTCTGGGGAAATTCCGGTAACGGCAAAACCTCGTTTGTAATGCAGCTCTGTAAGTACCTCTGCCGTTTCGGACGTGTGGCTTACAACAGTATGGAAGAGGGAGCATGTCTCACCATGCAGGACACGCTCCGGCGCTTCGGCATGATGGAAGTTAACCGCCGTTTTCTGCTAATCGACAACGAAAGCATTGAGCAGCTCAGTTTGCGGTTGAAGCGTCAGAAATCGCCTGACTTTGTGGTTATCGACAGTTTCCAGTACACGCAGATGACCTATCGGCAATATATAGAATTCAAGGAGCAACACCGCAACAAGCTGATTATCTTCATCAGCCATGCTACCGGACGACTACCCACCGGACGCAGCGGTAAAAGTGTGATGTTCGATGCCACACTGAAGATATACGTCGAAGGATACCGCGCTTTCAGCAAAGGGCGTTTTATCGGACCTGTGGGGCACTTCGATATCTGGCCGGAAATGGCGGCGAGATACTGGGGAGAAAGTAATGAATGATTATTAATGTTCAGTGACAGACAGACCTATTATGAAAACGACCAAAAATAAATCCATTACGTCGCAGCAGCTCAAAGCTTTGCACGCAACTTTCCGCCGCATCGGTATGGATGACGATGCCAGGCATGGATGCATCTATGAATTCACTTCCGGACGTACGGCAAGCAGCCGGGAACTGACGATGCACGAGGCGCGGCAGCTGTTGGAAAGGCTGAACCCACCGGATGAAAAAACAAGGGCGATGCAACTGGCGGAAGCGAAAAGTGTGTTCCGCGACATCTACCGCCTTTCTTTCATGATACCGCAGCTCAATCAGGGTTTCACCAGTGACAATGAAGACGAATACCGGATGAACGTTGCGAAGCTCAATATGTGGGCGAGGAAATACAGCAAGGCGCGCAAGGATGTTACCACCATGAAACTGTGGGAGTTACAGGATACCAAGAAGCAGCTGGAAGCTTGGATGCGGCGTGAGGAAAAGAAACAGAAAAATGAAACAATATGAGAACGAAAAATGAAATCAAACAGGCTGTGGCGATATTGACTCGTAAAGCCGACCGGCTCAGTCTTGTACAGGCCGAGGTATTGCAGGGCAGCATGACCGAACAACAGGTATTCCAGAAATACGTCATGGAAGTTGCAGAAGAGAATCGTGACGAAGAGATGTTCTTCGCCGCCCGCGATGCCGCCCGGTTTTCTGCCGGACATATCGGTCTGGAAGAACTGATACCGGATGTACAGAACATGACAGCGGCGGACTTTGCCGCCATCGGAACATTAGGTGTAGTAGACGAAGAGGGTGATACGATAATGCTCTCACGCAAAGAGTTCAACCGTTTACTGGCCCGCATCGAACGCCTGGAACATTGGACAGGTTTACGCCGTAAAGCTGCTCCCGGTGATTGTACGCCTCTTCCATTGCCCGAGGATGCCGATATGGATGACATGATGAAACAGAACGAGGCCTGCCGTTACCTCTCATGCGGCAAGAATACAATCAAGGGCTATGCCTCCCGCGGACTGGTACACAGTTATAGGAAAGGAAAGTTCACTTATTACAGCCGCCGGGAACTGGATAAGAAAATCAGGAAACTTCGCGATACATTATAACCATGCCTGCCGCCTACAACACCACCGAACGTTACCGGGAATTGGAGAACCGGCTTTCCGAATGCCGCGGACGCATCAATATCCTGGAAGAAAAACTGCTTGGAAGTCCCGTTCCTCTTCCGGTGGCCGAATTCGACCGGTTGCTTGACGAGTACAGGGCCGAGCAGATACGACTCGCCCATCTGGAACAGGAACAGGACGGAAACAGTACCCCAGCCAAGACGGCAGCCGCCAAGGAGCGCTGGCGCAAGCAGAACCGGGACAGAAGGACGAAATTACATTATTAACCCTATAAAAACATTTATTATGGCAAGAACAAAGAAAACAGTAGTCAGCGGTATCACCCGCGAGCAAGCAGAACAGGCATTCGCAGACTTCGCAGCGGCCGACGCCAAAGTACAGAACCTTACCTCAAAAATGGATATTGAGATGACGCGTATCCGCGAGAAATATGCGGATCAGTTGGCAGAGCTGTCTGCCACGAAGGAAAAGAACTTTGACATCATGCAGGCGTACGCCGTAGAAAACAAGGAAGAGTTGTTCTCCAAGCGGAAAAGCCTCGAGAGTGCTCATGGCGTATTCGGTTTCCGTACCGGCACACCGAAGCTGAAGAACCTGAAAGGTTTTACCTGGGCAGCAGTAACCAACATCTGCAAGGAATTGTTGCCGCAATATATCCGTACAACGGACGAGCTGGCAAAAGACAAACTTTTGGCTGACCGGGACAACCCGAAAGTAGCCGAGTTTTTCCCGAAGATCGGCGTACAGGTTGTACAGGAAGGGACTTTCTATGTGGAACCCAAGAAAGAGAATGATGCGCAGCAATCTGCCTGAAGAATATTACGAATACCGGCCGCATGGCAGGAACTGGGTGGTGTACCGTATCCGGCGCGACGCCACCGGTTCCACCGGGAC
>OGRQ01002610.1_pt1 | contig 12762 bp, 15 predicted proteins | sample 1553521 | NCBI WGS metagenome assembly OGRQ01 (sample SAMEA2580088, study PRJEB22360) | human gut metagenome | biome: human gut; feature: human-associated habitat; material: faeces | place: Denmark | collected 2008/2010
AGGCACTACGAGGTTATCCTCGGCTGCGAGATAGAAAGTCAGCCTGTGGTTCCGTTGATAAGCTCCGGAACTGCGAAGAATATCCCCTGATATCTGCGGAACATATTCCGAACGGACAGGGCGAAGCTATATCATCATGATTTCGGGCGGGTGTTTAAAGTACCCGCCTGAAATCGTCTGTAAGCTACGCAGATTCTTCAAAGGGTAATTTCCCCGCCCAGTAGCAAATCGCGGGCTTAAACGCAAATTAAGCGCATTTAAACGTATGTGAAAGAGGTGACAGCATGAGCAAGAAGAAAAAGAGCATAGCAGCCCTCGGCGCTGCCATTGCCGAGCGCGAAAAAAACAGCACAGACCAGACCTCCGCAGTGCAGCAGCTTGTGGAGGCTTACTTGTCCACAAATAACGAGGCTAAGCGCGCTAAGAAGATAGCCGAGATAAAATCCCGCTGCGGCGGTCTGAACGAACTCCTGTCCCAGAACAGCGAGCTGCTGACCGCCGAGGTGGAGCAGGCGCTCCTGCGCGCGGCAACCGGCTACACTGTCACCGACCGCACCATCAGGTGCGTGAACGGAGTGAAAACCGTGGAGACTAAGGAGCGCCACATTCCGCCGTCCCAGCCGGCTATTGAGTTCTACCTGAAGAGCGGAGATTACAGCCGAAACGGCGGCGGTTCGGGCAATGCGGACGGCGCTCTGGCGGATATTCTGGAGGCTTTAAAAAATGGGTAAAGTCACATTCACGAAAAAGCAGAACGACCTCATGCGGCTGTTCAAGCAGAACAAACTTCCGCGCCTGACCGTTTTACAGGGTTCGGTGCGTTCGGGCAAGACATGGATATCGCTTATCCTCTGGGCGCTGTGGGTGGCTTCCCGCCCGCGCGACTATCTGTACATGATGACCGCGAAGTCGCTCCAGACTCTCAAGCGCAACTTCCTGCTGCCGCTTCAGGAGCTTATCGGCGAAAGGAACTTCACATTCTCGCTCTCCGCAAAGGAGGGCGTTCTTTTTGGACGGAAGATAATGCTGGAGGGCGCGAACGACGCGCGCTCCGAGAATAAGATCCGAGGAATCACGCTGGGCGGCGCTTACTGCGACGAGCTTACGCTGTTCCCAGAGGATTTCTTCGTCATGCTGCTGTCACGTTTGTCTGCGCCCGGCGCAAAGCTGTTCGCGACCACAAACCCGGACACGCCTACCCACTGGCTAAAGAAAAAGTACCTCGATAACGAGGCTCTTGCGGACGACCTGCTGAACATCTTTTTCGGCATTGACGATAATACAACGCTCCCAGCCGACTACGTTTCCGCGCTGAAAAAGGAGTACACCGGAGTGTTCTACGACCGGTTCATTCTCGGCAGGTGGGTAGTCGCGGCGGGCGCTATTTACCGGGTGTTCTCGGACAATATCCCCGCGTTCGCCGCGCCGGAGCCGCTCCCCCGGTTGGACATGATAAACGTCGGAGTGGACTGGGGCGGCAACGGTTCGGCTCACGCGATGGTCGCGACCGGAATGACCTACAACTGCGAAAAGCTCATCGCCCTGCGGAGCGAACGTGTTCCCGCAACCGGACTGACCCCGCAGCAGATATACAAGCGTATCTACGAGTTCTGCGAGGACGTTCAGCGGGATTTCGGCAGGATCGAGGACATCTACGCCGACAGCGCCGAGCAGACGCTCATTTCCGGTTTGCGGGAATACATAAAGCCGCTCGACCTGACTGTGAAGAACTCCATGAAACGCCCGATAATCGACCGAATCCGCGCAACGACCATGCTCATGGGCGGCGAACGGTTTCTCATGACTTCGGATTGCGAAACGCTGCGGGACGCGTTCCAGGGCGCGGTGTACGACGACAAGGTTGTCGGCGAGGATATCCGGCTGGATAACGGCACCTCGGATATTGATACGCTGGACGCGTTCGAATACAGTTTTGAAAGATACATTCCGCGGCTTATAAGGAGAGATTAATGAACGTTTTAAACGCGCTTAAAGGCTTATTTAAAGGGAAAGGAGGAACGGACGTGGACGACTTTAATATTACAGACTCGGCGGTAAGCTCGACCATGCGCTCCGCGACTTCCCTCTGGTGGGACGCGTTTCAGGGACAGCTTCCGTTCACGCAGACCCACAAGCCGCTGCCGGTGGCTTATACTTCTACCGCGTATCTGGCGCAGCTCGTCACCGGGGAAATCAAGTTCGAAGTCGCGGACGAGGAGCTGAACAAGCATGTCCAGAAGAATCTCCTGCCGAACCTCGACAGGATAGTTCAGCAGACCCTTGTCGGCGGCTACACGGTGATTAAACCGTATTTCGTGCAGTCCGGCGAAATGTTCTTCGATTCCGGCACCAGCCGTGACTTCCTGCCGATGGCTCTGGACGAGAATGGGCACATCACCGAGGGCGTATTTTTCGAGCGTATACGGTACCGTGGCAAAATCTACGAGCGCCGGGAACATCACACATTCCAGAACGGCGTGCATACCGTCCGGAACACGGCGTATCTCTACGGCACAAAGCACGCTGTGGAGCTTGCGACCGTGCCGAAATGGGCGGTTCTGCTTCCGGAAGGACGGATTCTCTCAGATATTCCGATGATAGCGACATTCCGCACGCCCTACGCGAACAACATCGACCTCGACAGCGAACTTCCGATAAGCATTTTCGCGAACTCTCTCGGCACGCTGCATGAGATAGACGAGGCGCATTCCGAGTATTGCGCGGAATTTAAGAAGATGTCCGCAAAGGTATTCGCCGACCGCACCGTTTTAAAGGAAAACAGCGGTATTCCCGACGATTACTTTGTAGGGATAAGCGGCGACGGTACCTCCACAATGGAACAGCAGATAATGGCTTATGCTCCTCAGATTCGCGAAACCGAGCACAGCGCCAAGATAAACAAGGAACTGCGGTTCTACGAAACGCAGATAGGTGTAAGCTCCGGAACGTTCTCGTTCGATACGCAGAAAGGACTTGTGACTGCAACGCAGGTTCTTTCCGAGGACAGAACGACCTACAACACGGTCTGCCAGATACAGCGACAGCTCCGCCCGGTGCTCCAGTCGCTCAGTCAGATCATCGTCACGCTTGCGCGATTCTATGGCGTAGAGTGCGAGGACGGCGAGTGCGCGATAGAGTTCGGCGATTCCGTATTTGAGGACACCGGAACAGAGTTCAACCGCCGCTTCCAGATGGTTCAGGCGGGACTGCTCAAACCGGAGCTCTTTGTTTCTTGGTATTACGGCGTCCCAGTTGAACGGGCGCTGGAAATGATATCGCCCATGACCGAACTGTTCGGAGGTGAGTAAATGCTCACTCCGGAACAGCTTCAGAATCTTCCGCAGGAGCTGACAGACCTCTACGACCAGCTCTCCGAATTTATTCTCCGGGACATAGCCCGGCGCATCGCAAAGGGCGCGCAGATAACCGACACGGCGGAATATCAGCTTTACCGAGCGCGGAGCCTTGGGCTTTCCACGGACGAAATAGCCGCGAAAATCGCCGAGATAAACGGCAGTTCCGCGGCGGAGATCAACCGGCTTATCCGTGAGGCTGCGGCGCAGTCCGATGAGTTCGACCGCAAAATGCTCGGAGCCGACAAGGGCGCGGCTGTTCCGCTGGAAGAAAACGCACAGCTCCAGAAGCTCATTTCCGCGCAGATAGCGGAAACCGCCGGAAAGTGCGAGAACCTCACAAACACGATGGGGTTCGCCGACCACGACTTCCTCGGGCGCGTGTATTACCTGTCCATGACGGATATGTACCGCCGGGAGATGGATTCCGCGCACATGAAGGTCGTGACCGGAGCAACGGACTACATGACCGCGATCCGGCAGGCTTGCAATAAACTTGCGGCGAGCGGCGTGCGAACCATAGATTATGAGAGCGGGCGCTCCGACCGTATCGAAGTCGCGGCGCGGAGAGCAATCCTTACTAGCGTGGCGCATGTCACGCACCGGATATCCGAGCAGAACGGCGAGGAGCTGGGCGCGGACGGCTGGGAGATGTCGGCGCACTCTGGTTCGCGACCGTCCCATGCGGTGTATCAGGGGCGGCAGTACACGCAGGAGCAGTATGAGAGGATAATCAAGCCGCTCATAAGCGAGCCGAACTGCCGCCATGATGTATTCCCGATAATCCTCGGGGTATCCGAGCCGACCTACACCGAGGAGGAATTGCAGAACATAGACCAGCCGCCGTTTACCTATGAGGGGCGGACTTACACAGCCTACGAAGCTTCCCAGCAGATGAGGAAGATGGAGCGTGCCATGCGAAAGCAGAAAGACCGCTGCATTGTCGCCGACGCTGCCGGGGACGAGGAAGCATTTGCAACAGCCAGTATTCGCCTTAATCGCCAGAAATACATCTATGAGGACTTTTGCAAGGCGGCTGATTCGTATACAGAATACGAACGTACTTATGTAACCGGCTTCAATCGCAGCATTGCCGCAAGGTCTGGTGTGGCTGCTATCAAAAAGGAATACAAGCTTATCGCAAGCACTTTGGATAAATCTGCTGTTCCAAGTATTGACGATTTCAAGAAAATGCTGTATAATAATAGTGACGAATACAAACAGCTTCGCCACCAGTTCAATGAAAAGGTCATAAACAGCGATTATGATGATATCAAGCATTTGAACGGCAGTCTTAGCGATAAGGTAACTAGACAGTGGTATGTTCTTCATGATAAAAAGATACCAGATATGATTGACCGAAATCAGTCCATTGAGGATCAGGCAAGGCAGGCACACGCCTTGAGAAATCAGTTCAGAACCAATGCCCGTGACCTGATGTTGAACCAAGACGAAAGAAAGTGGCTGGATAAATCACACCCTAATCTGACATTCGAAGAACAGGTAGACAAAAAAATGTCTGATAAGGGCATGACCCGAGACGAAGCTATTCAGGATATCCTGAAAACAGCGTCAAAGTCCAACAAAAAGGTGAACGAAAAATTCAAGCTGTAAGGAGGGCGTTTATGTATAATTACACTATATGCTATAATTTCAGCACCGAATATTTCAACCGGGCTTGTAAGGCTCTTGAAAGCCGGATTCCTAATATAAAAAAAGGACGTGCTTCACACGATGTTGATGATTCTCGAACGCAGGAGTATGTCGCAGACGATAACCACATCACCGTGTATAATGATTATCCGACTGATGTTGTGTGCATAAAATCAGAAAAAGACATTGAGAAATATCTTACTCAGAACTAATTACCGCACTCCCAGCAATGGGGGTGCAATTTTATACCCATTTTACGAAAGGAGTTCCCATGATCCAGAACAACCGATACTGCAAAGCGAAGCAGGCGGCGGTGAACGCGGACGCAACGCGGAAGCGCCAGCGCTGCAATCAGCGAGATCCGCCCCGGTACGTCAGCAGCTACACATACCACATAGTCATGCTACCCTTATTGAGGGTACATTTTTTTACCTGTTTTTAAGGAGGACTTTTCATGGATAAGTTAAAGGTACTTCTCCAGAAGCTCGGAATTGAGCTTACCGCAGACCAGACCAAGCAGATCACCGAGGTCATTGAAAAGGAATTCGTCCCCGCTGCCGATGTCGCAGCCAATAAGACAAAGCTTGATGAGCTTACCAAGCAGCTTGCCGCCCGCGACAAGGATCTCGCAAAGCTCAAGGCGGATAACAAGTCCGAGGAGCTTCAGAAGCAGCTCGACGAGTTGAACGCAAAGTACAAGCAGGACACCGACGACCTCAACGCTAATCTGTCCGCGCAGCAGGCGGATTTCGCCGCAGAGAAGCTGTTCGGCGGCTACAAGTTCGCAAGTGACCGCGTCCGCAAGTCCGTTCTGGACGAATTCAAGGGCAAGGGCTTCAAGCTGGAGAACGGCGAGTTCGTCGGCGGCAAGGAGTACCTCGAGGGGCTGAAGCAGTCTGAGCCGTCTGTGTTCGCAGCGGAACAGAAGCCCGGGCTGTTCATGGGCAGTACGCAGAGCAACGTCAGCGCCAGCGCAAACAACCTTGAGGAACAGATTTTCGCCGGAATCGGCGTAAAGAAGTAAAGGAGGACACCATAATGGCAATCAATACGATAGAAGCGGCAAAGATATTCCAGACCGCACTCGACCTGCAGATGATGCAGGGAGCAACTTCCGGCTGGATGGAGGACAACGCCGGACAGACCAAGTATTCCGGCGGTAATGAAGTCAAGATCCCGAAGATGTCGCTCAGCGGTCTTGGCAAGTACAACCGCGACAGCGGCTACGTTCAGGGCGCTATCACCTATTCATACGAGACCAGAACCCTGACCCAGGACAGAGGCAGAAAGTTCCTGCTCGACAAGATGGACGTTGACGAGACAAACTTCGTTGCAAGCGCTTCCGCTGTAATGAGCGAGTTCCAGCGCACAAAGGTAATTCCGGAAGTGGACGCTTACCGCTACAGCAGGATCTACGCTCTGGCAAAGGATAACTACGGCAGGACTTACACCCCGGCGGCAAGCACCATCCTGTCCACGCTTTCCGCTGATATAACAGCGGCGCAGGACGCCACCGGAGCTGACGACCTTGTGATCATCATGCCTATCACTGTTTCGGATATGCTGAACAACAGCGAAAAGATAACCAAGTACATTAACGCCGGAGATTTCAAGCAGGGCAGCCTTGACCTCAAGGTGAGGTACTTCAACGGCATTCCTATCATTCCGGTTCCCTCTGCGAGAATGAAAACCGCCTACACCTTCAACGACGGCACGACCGGCGGTCAGGAAGCCGGCGGTTCCCCTCCTGCCGCAAAGGCGACCCAGATAAACTGGATAATCTGCCCGAAGTCCGCGCCGATAGCCGTTTCCAAGACGGATAATTTTAAGATCATCGACCCGGACGCTAACCAGTCCGCTGACGCATGGCTCATTGCATACCGCAAGTTCCACGACCTCTGGATAAAGGACAACATGCTGCCCTCTATCCGCGTGTGCGCGGTAGCTAAAACATGAGTTACGCTGACTACGCCTACTACACCGACAGCTACGGCGGCAAGGCGGTAAGTCAGGAGGATTTCCTCCGGCTTGCCGCCAAAGCCTCCGCGTATCTCGATAACCTGACGTTCGGGCGCGCCGCCGGGAACGCCGACGATGAACGGCTGAAAATGTGCTGCTGCGAGCTTTGCGACAGCCTGCTGCTTACAGATGGCAACGGTGGCATGGTGAAGCAGTCCGAAAGCGTGGGGAGCTGGAGTTACACACTGGCGAGCAGTTCCGAGGGAACATCTGAATCCGTCATGGTTCGCGCGATTTGCCGCGCGTGGCTACCTGCGGAGTGGCTTTACAGAGGGGTGGCGCGGGAATGAGGTTTACAGAAACCATCACGGTCTACAACAAGATCCCGCAGCAGGGGCGCGAATCGGAGAAGCTCCGCCGCACGGTAGTTCACGGAGCATTCTGGGACTACACGACCGGAGCCGCGTTCGGCAAATCAGGAAAGGACGACAGCGACAGCATTATGGTCATGATTCCGGATATGCCTGCTCTTGTGCCGGCAGCGGAATGGTTCCGGAGCGGCTGCCCCGAAGATAAGTTCACGCTTTCCCCCGGCGACATAATCGCCCGGGGCGAATGTGGAAATATCTCAAGCGCAGCGGAACTTGAACGGCAGCACACCGAAAAATTGATAATCACAGCGGTTCGTGACTGCCGGTTCGGTTCCGCAAGTTTGAGACATTGGGAAGCTTCCGGAAAGTAGGTGATTCGATGAAAATTACTACCGAACGAGGGGTATTGTTCACTACCGCCAGTGGCAAGTCTATTCTTCGCTGGAATGGTGGTAAGCCACCCACCGAGGAGGGTTTTAACCAACTCCAGATTTTCATTGACAACACAGTTGTCCGGCATATGGATCCATACGTCACTATGCGTACCGGAATGCTGAAGAAATCCGTTATCCTCGGTTCCCGAATGGGCAGCGGCGAGCTGGTGTTTATCGCGCCGTATGCTCATAAGCAGTACTACCGCAACGGAAAGCTCAAGGGAAAGCGCGGTTCGCGGTGGTTCCACCGTATGTGGGCGGCGCTTAAGGACACCATCGTCCGTGAAGTCAAAAATTACGCAAGGAGGCTGATGCCGTGAAATCAGTTATGGACAGCGTTTGCGAATACCTTTCCGGGTGTCCGCTGCTCGACCCGAAACTTCCGGTCTACCTTGATTATGTGGACGATAACGACTGCTACTGTGTGGCTACGGTTCCGAATGCTCCTTTCCGCAAGGATATTCTCGGCAACCGTATATACACGGTGACGTTCCAGTTCGCATATCGCACGGCTATCGGCAGCGATGTGGAACGCGGAAAGAATGTTGAATTTCTGGAGCAGTTCTGCCGCTGGATAGATGAGCAGAATGACCGGCGCAGCTTCCCCGCTCTGGCGAAGAATCAGACCGGACAGAGCCTCAAGGTAATAGAGACCGGCTGTCTTGACGAGACCGCCGAGGATAGGGTAACGGGCGTTTATTTAACGCAGCTACAGTTTATATATAAGGAGAGATGTTAACATGGCAATCACAGGAACAGGCGCTGTAGAGCGCGAATACAGCGTACTGCTGATACAGATCAACGGGATATGATATCCCATCGGCGAGGACAACGAGAGTATGGAGCGTACCCGCAACAATACGGTCACACAGACCAAGAACGTTCTCGGAAAGACCAAGACTAAGGTCACAAAGGGCAATCAGGTAACATCAGTTTCACCGTTCCTCGTTGCAAGGGATTCCGCGCTCGGCAAGGAACTGTATGAGATAGACCGCCTGAACAAGCAGCTTGACGAGGTCAAGTACCGCTTTATGGAGGTCTCTATTTTCGACAGCAAGGGCGACGAAAAGTTCGCGGCATGGACGCAGGAAGCAAAGATCGACCTCAAGAGCTGGGGCGGTTCCGCTGCCGATGGTCTGACAGCTCCGTTCGACATCGTCTGGGAGGGCGACCGCACATACGGTATATATGACCGCGCGGCGAACACATTCACCAGTGACGGCGGTATCGAGGAGCTGACGGTCGTTTCTACCGCAGGCGGCTCTGCGACCAGTACGGTGCTGCTGGTGTCCCCGCAGCTCAGCACCGGTAATCATTATGTGTACAAGGGCGGCGCGTCCGCTCAGACCGTCGCCGAGGGGCAGGACGTTACAAGCTGGTCTACGCTTTCCCCCGGTACCGCGATAACCCTGACCGGGTCGCCGGCGACAATCACGGTAGTCGAGGCTGACGCGGCAGGCAAGGCTGTTAAGGCTGGCAGCGTTACGGCAGTGTACGGGTCGTAAAGTGACATTTTCTGCTTGACTTTATCCTCCGGGTGTGATATAATGTAGAAAAATCACATCTGGAGGGTTAATGTCATGTTTACCATTTTATCAGTTGCAGCAACATCAGCAAACTCCAATCACAATAATTCGAACTCCTTGTGGGTTATCCTTATGGTTGTTGCAGTGATAGTAATCGCTGCTGTTATTCTTTGTTTCAAAAATATCAGGTCTAAACAGGGACAGATAGAAGATGAAAAATTCTATCTCCGCGAAATACGCAACTATGTGAGAATCATTGCAATAATCATCATCGCATGGGTGATAATATCAATAATCTCTTGGATACTTGCGCTTATGTAATCATAATTTAAACACTCCACTTAATTGCTGGGGTGTTTATTTTATCATTTTCAGGAGGAACTTTTATGAACACAATGAAATACACCGTGACCCCCGAATCCCCGGTTGATATCGAAATATCCGCCAACGGCGAAACACATCACATCAGCTTCTACCCGACAGACCTTGCTGTTCGTGAACGGTTCTACCAGACCTACGAAAATCTGAAGAACTACAAGCCCAGAGGATTTAAGGTCGTTGTTGATAAGAACGGCGTTTCGAACGCCGAACTGGAGAACGCAAAGGAGCTGCGCCGCTTTGCCGAGTTCCTCGGCGAGCAGGTAGATGGAATCTACGGCGAGGGAACAGCGAAGATCCTCACAGGCGGGCGCTGCGAGCCTTCGGAGCTTATCCGTTTCATCTGCGAAACTGCAAAGTACTTCACCCAGACCTCCGACCAGCTTATCAGGCACTACACCGAAGCGGTTCAGGGCGGTGTGATGAAGTGAATTACCTGCTTGAACAAATGCCGCAGGCTGTCCTGATCGACGGCGAAGCGGTACCTATAAATACAGATTTCCGGGTATGCCTGCGAATAATTCAGGCACTGGAGGACGAGCGGCTCATGGAACATGAAAAGCTGACTGTGCTTATTACGCTCCTCTATCCGGATCCGCCGAAAAATACAGCCCTTGCAATTGAGCAGGGGCTGAAATTTTTAAATCTCGGCGAATCTGTTGACGGCGGCAAGGCTCGTCAGCAGATAGTTTACAATCTTAATAAGGATTCAGCTTATATTTACACGGCGTTTAAAAGCACTTTCAACATAGATTTAAACACCGTTGAAAATCTTCATTACTGGAAGTTCCGCAGTCTTTTTGCCGACCTCGGCAGGGACTGCTTTTTTAATACACTCATAAGTCTGCGTTCACGGCAGCGTTCCGGGAAACTTTCGGACAGCGAAAAGGAATTCGTCCGGAAGAACCCGGAGATTATGTCCCTGACTGAGCATAAGCACAGCAGCGCCGTGCAGGACTTTATCTCGAAGATAGGAAGGAGAGGATAGCATGTCACAGGCTGACGGATATGTCCGTATCGTCACGCAGAACGATGTTTCTGAAGCGCAGCGCTCCACGGAGCAGCTCGGAGATACGATTCAGGAAGCGCTGGATACAACTCCTGCAGACAACATGACCAATGCCATGGGAAGTCTTGAGGACGGCATTTCCGACACAGGAGATGCGGCGCTCAAGACAGGCGACATAATCAAGGCTAATCTGGTCTCGGAAGCTGTTACGCAGGGAATACAGAAGCTAGGTTCGGCGTTAAAGGCTGCTGCCAGCAATGCAGTTTCAATGGCTATGAGCAATGAAACTGCATTTGCAAAAGCAAGTACATTACTGAGCGGGGACGATTTAACTAAATACTTTGAGGGACTTATAGAAATGTCCAATCGCACCGGAGTTGCCTTTACAGATCTTGCAGAATCAATGTATTCTGCTTTATCAGCAGGCGTTCCGCAGGACAACGTCCTTGAATTCGTTGAAAATACCGTAAATCTTTCAAAAGGCGGATTTACCCAGACTGCTACTGCTATAGATATCGTCACAACTGCGTTAAACGCTTATCAGATGGAGATGTCAGAAGCTACTCATGTTCAGGATGTTCTCATCACGACGCAAAATCTCGGTAAAACCACCGTCGATGAACTTGCTTCAAATATGGGTAAGCTGATCTCGACTGCAAACGGCGTTAACGTTGCGTTCGACCAACTCGGCGCTATGTATGCAACCGTTACGGCAAACGGCGTTGCAACTGCCGAAACCACGACTTACCTCAATGCCATGATAAATGAGCTTGGAGCTTCCGGATCGACCGCCGAAAAAGCAATGCAGGCTGCTACTGCCGGAACCGATATGGCTGGCAAAAAAATCTCCGAGATCTCGGCGATGGGATATGACGTTACTGATGTTCTCAAACTCATGGATGAATATGCTCAGTCTACCGGAAAATCTCTGTCGGATATGTTTTCCTCTTCCGAGGGTGCAAAAGCGGCAAACATTCTGCTTTCCAATGCAGAATCATTCAAGAGCAACATCACCGCCATGATAGATTCCACTGGAGCTGCTGCTACTGCTGCGGAAACTATGATGGATACAACCGCAGAAAAGACACAGGTTGCTAAGAACCAGATAGACAATCTGACGAGCGCAATTGCAGAGCAGCTTCTTCCGGCTATAGGCGAAACCGCGCAAAGTGTTTCAGATGCATTGGATTCGAGTGGAATAAAGACTGTTGCCGAAACAGTCGGTAGCTTTATTTCTGGAACGCTGACGTTGCTGCTCAAAAACATCAACCTTATAGCCTCGGCAGTCACCGGTGTTACCGCTGCGGTTATTGCTTTCAAGACCGCGAATGTGCTGACAAAAGTGATTGCAAGCTGGCAGACCGCCGCTTTACAGGTCACTCTGCTCGGAAATGCACAGGGAGCGGCTGCAATCAAGAGCGCTGCGCTGAAAGGCGAGCTTACAGCGCAGGAGATAGTCTACGCCGTACTTAGTGGCAAACTTGATGTTGCCACAGCAAAGCAGATTGCCCTCAATACAGCTATGAATATGAACCCCGCAGGTATTATTGCCGTTGCGGTAGGGTTGCTTGCAACTGCCCTCACAGGTTTCGCAATCAGCGCCGGAACAGCGGAATCCGCAGCCAAAGAGCTGAATGACGCTATTGACCAGATGCATGATTCTGTTGAAAGCTCTATCGCCGACAACGAAGCCGAAATGTCAGTGCTGAAGGATAAGGTCAAGAGATACGACGAACTCCGCACTGCCGTAAGTCTGACTTCCGACGAGCAGAAGGAACTCTCAACTCTGGCACAGGAGCTTCAGAGCGTTCTCGGCGATGAGGTTACGGTCGTAGACCAGCTCACAGGAAAGTACAATGATCTGACAGACGCGGTCGATACCTATGTTCAGAAAAAAACTGCTTCCGTGAAGCTGTCAGCATATGAGCAAGAGGCAGCTGAAGCATATAATATTAAGCGTAATGCGGAGAATAAGCTAAAAGAACTTAATGAAAAATACGGCGGACTAAACTCCGATGACTACTTCGCCAAAATCAAAGCGACAGCTACTGTATTTTCTGATTACGGGAACACTTTGGC
>OGRQ01002615.1_pt1 | contig 12739 bp, 9 predicted proteins | sample 1553521 | NCBI WGS metagenome assembly OGRQ01 (sample SAMEA2580088, study PRJEB22360) | human gut metagenome | biome: human gut; feature: human-associated habitat; material: faeces | place: Denmark | collected 2008/2010
CGCATTATCTGAACACCTATCATATGACGGCGAAGGAATTGGCATCAAAGATGATCCTTGATGTGATGCAGGAGACAGGGATTACTGCAACAGCCGGAATCGGAACCAACCTTTATCTGTGTAAAGTCGCAATGGATATCGTGGCAAAACATGTCATGCCGGATGCACATGGAGTGAGGATCGCGGAACTTGATGAGATGTCTTACCGGAAATTATTGTGGAATCACAGACCATTGACGGACTTCTGGCGGGTAGGAAGTGGCTACCGGAAAAAGTTAGAAGCGGCCGGACTTTATACGATGGGCGATATTGCACGCTGTTCCATCGGCGGTGAGAGAGATTATTATAACGAAGAGCTTCTTTATAAAATGTTTGGCATTAATGCAGAGCTTCTGATCGATCATGCCTGGGGGTATGAGCCTGTCACAATTGCGGATATTAAGGGATATAAGCCGGAGACAAACAGTATCGGTTCCGGTCAGGTGCTTCATTGTCCGTATGATTTTAACCAGACAAAAATCATTGTCCGTGAGATGACCGATGCACTGGTGCTCGATCTTGTGGAGAAAAAGCTTGTGACAGACCAGCTTGTGCTTGATGTCGGGTATGATATTGAGAATCTGGCAGACCCGGAACGCAGGAAAAAATACCGTGGAGAGGTGAAAGCAGATCGGTATGGCAGAGTTGTGCCAAAGCATGCACATGGGACAGCAAATCTTAAGAAAAAGACATCTTCTACATCACAGATCATGGAAGCAGTATTAGAACTGTATGACCGGATTGTTGATGAGAATCTTTTGATTCGCCGGGTTTATGTTACAGCGAACCATGCCCTGGACGAGCAATCGATATCGGAAGAGACAGAATTTACACAGATGGATTTATTTACTGATTATCAGGCAGTGGCAGAGGAACAGGAAGCCGAACAGGAAAAACGCGAAAAAGAGCGAAGGCTGCAGGAGGCAATGCTTTCGGTTAAGAAAAAATATGGTAAAAATGCAATGCTAAAAGGAACAAACCTTCAGGAGGGGGCGACCATGCAGGAGCGAAATAATCAGATTGGAGGTCATCATGCATAAAAAAGAGTATGAGGATATCATTGGGCTTCCACATCACGTTTCCAAAGTACATCCGCAGATGTCAATTTATGACAGAGCGGCACAGTTCTCTCCGTTTGCAGCACTGACCGGGCATGAGGCGGCAATCCAGGAGACTGCAAGACTTACGGAAGAACAGGCAGAGCTGAATGAGGATAAGAAGGAGGAACTGAACGAAAAACTGCAGGAACTGATGGCACATGCAGAGGAACATCTGGCAGTGACAGTGACATATTTTAAGCCGGATGACAGAAAAGAGGGCGGCAAATATGAGACAGTGACAGGAACATTTAGAAAAATCCGTGATTATGACAAAATGTTTATTTTAGAGGATGGAACGCACATTGCGTGTGACATGATTTATGAGTTGGAAATATGTCATTAGAAGATGTGAAGAAACTCCAGAAAAATAAAATAGAAGAAGTAAAAACTAAAATCCACTGCCTTTTGTACAGGTAAGCGGATTTTTGCTTTTTATTCAGAGAAAAATCCTAGTCAGTAAATTGATTGCCATCGGTATTATCGTCAGTTGTCGCCAGTTTTGCTAAATATATGGCGAATCAGTAATTCTCTGTGTTATAATAGATTGAGCTATTTATGCTTACACTTAAACAGGGAGAAAGGCAAAATTATGAATAAACAGCAACTCGCACAGAAAATATGGGCATCTGCAAATCAGATGAGATCAAAGATTGAAGCTAGTGAATATAAAGATTTTATACTTGGATTTATGTTTTACAAATATCTTTCTGACAAAGAAGTAGAGTTTTTGAAAGAGAATGATTACGACGACGAATTGTTAAAAACAGTGACAGATGATGATGAAGAAACAGTCAGATGGATTCAGGAGAATATAGGTTATTTTATTTCGTATAAAGATTTATTTTCAACATGGCTAAGTATGGGAAAAGATTTTGATGTTTCCAATGTGCGGGATGCACTTTCAGCGTTTAGCCGGCTGATATCAGCAACCCACAAAAAAGTATTTGATAAGGTATTTGATACATTACAGACAGGACTTTCAAAATTAGGAGACAGTTCGGGAACACAGACGAAAGCTATCAGTGGATTACTAACCTTGATAAAAGATATTCCGATGGATGGAAAGCAGGGATATGATGTTCTTGGGTATATTTATGAATATTTAATAGAACAGTTTGCAGCAAATGCCGGAAAAAAAGCAGGAGAATTTTATACACCTCATGAAGTATCACTTTTAATGTCAGAAATTGTGGCGAGTCATCTTCAGGGAAAAAATGAGATAAAGATATATGATCCGACCAGTGGCTCAGGATCATTGCTTATTAACATAGGACACAGTGCGGCAAAATATATGTCAGATGCAAATAATATCAAATATTATGCACAGGAATTAAAAGAGAGCACGTACAATCTGACGCGAATGAATCTGGTTATGCGAGGGATTAAGCCAGATAACATTGTAACCCGTAATGGAGATACATTGGAAGAAGACTGGCCGTATTTTGACGAAAATGATCCGGTAAATTCTTATGATCCGCTTTATGTAGATGCAGTTGTTTCAAACCCACCTTATTCACAGGCATGGGATCCAAGTAATAAAGAAGCAGATCCTCGTTATGCCAGATTTGGGTTAGCACCGAAGGGAAAGGCAGATTATGCTTTTTTGCTACATGATCTGTTTCATGTTAAGCCAGATGGAATTATGACAATTGTACTTCCACATGGAGTCCTGTTCCGTGGTGGAGAAGAGGGAGAAATACGGAAAAATTTAATTGAGAGCAATCATATTGATGCAATCATTGGACTTCCGGCAAATATTTTTTATGGAACAGGAATACCAACGATTATTATGGTATTACGTCAGAAACGTGAAAATACAGATGTATTAATAATAGATGCATCCAAAGGATTTATAAAAGAAGGAAAAAATAATAAACTCAGACAGTCCGATATTAAGCGTATTACAGACACCTATATCAAGCGTGAAGAAATTCCACAATTTTCAAGAAAGGTTACCAGAGAGGAAATACGCAGTAATGACTATAATCTGAATATACCGCGCTATGTAGATTCTTCTGAAAAAACGGAACATTGGGATATCTATGCATCCATGTTTGGTGGAATTCCAAATGCAGAATTAGAAGGAATGAAGGATTACTGGGATGCGTTCCCAAATCTGAAAAGTGAACTTTTTAAACAGGATGGTTCTCCATATGTTTCTATCTCATCAGAAGATATTAAAGATGCAATAAAAAACAGTAAAGATGTCGTAGCATTTGAAGAGGCATATTGTAAGGCTTTTGAAACATTCCCGATTTATTTAAAAAATATGTTGATTGATCAGATGGAGAAAATTGATATTTCAAAAACCGAGAGTCTTCTAAGTGACAATATTTTTGAACGACTTTCGGATATACCGTTAATTGATAAATATGAGGCGTTCCAGTTATTAGATAATTGTTGGAATGAAGTATCTATTGATCTTGAAATCATCCAGACAGAGGGATTTGCTGCCACAAAAAAGGTGGATCCACATCTGGTAACAAGGAAAAAGGGTAATGAAGAGCAGGAATTACAGGATGGCTGGGCAGGACATGTGCTCCCATTTAATCTGGTGCAGGAAACTATTTTAAAACAGGATTTAAACGAGATCAGAGAATTAGAAAGCAGACTTGCAGATATTCCAGGAGAATATGAAACACTTCTGGATGAGTTTGGAGAAGAGGATAAAGATGCTTATAGAGAGTGTTTTTCAGAAGAGGGAGATACATTTGTTACAAAAGAGATATTAAAAAAATTAAAGGAATTAAAAAAAGATACTTCGCCAGAGGCACAGAATGCATATCGTATTTTTTCAAAAGTGTGCGATCTGACAAAGGATGAAAAAACATTGCGTACAGACATTAAAAACAAAACGATAAAGTTGGAGACAAAGACGAAAGAAACCATCGAAAATCTTTCAGATGAGCAGGTTCTGAAGCTTTTGGAAGAAAAATGGATCAGTCCACTGAAATCAGAATTAGACAAACTTCCAGACGTGATAGTAGATACTCTTGTAACGAGAATTCAGGCATTACAAAGCAAATATGCTACTACCTTCATGGATATTGAGAATGAAATCCATGAAACTGAAAAACAACTTGTAAAGATGATCGAAGAACTTGATGGCAGCGAATACGATTTGAAAGGACTTGGCGAATTAAAAGCGCTATTGATGGGTGATTGATATGGAAAAAAAGAAAAAACCCGCAATTCGGTTCAAAGGATTCACTGATTCTTGGGAACAGCGTAAGTTTGATAAGTGGGGAGATTTCTACTATGGACACAGTTGTCCGAAGTGGTCTGTGACAGAAGATGCAACTATTCCATGCATCAGATACGGAGAATTATATACGAAGTTTGGAGCGAAAATTGATAAGGTGTATTCATATACAAATATGCCCACTGAAAAACTTAGATTTAGTAAAGGAACAGAGGTTTTGATTCCGCGAGTTGGCGAAGATCCAATGGACTACAATCACTGTACATGGCTTTCTTTAAAGGATGTAGCGATTGGTGAAATGATTTCCGTTTTTAATACTGATCAAGATCCGCTGTTTTCTGCAACTATGTTTAATGCTACTCTTCAGAAAGAATTTGCTATAAGAGTTGAGGGAGGAAGTGTTACAAATCTGTATTTTGATAAGTTACGAAATATTGATATTTCATATCCATTGTTAGCAGAACAAAAGAAGATTGCAGCATTTTTTGAAAATCTTGACCACCTCATCACCCTTCATCAGCGTAAGTATGACAAGTTGCAGATTATTAAAAAAGCAATGTTAGAAAAAATGTTCCCACAAAATGGTAGTTGTTTTCCTGAGATAAGATTTAAGGGCTTTACGGACTCTTGGGAACAGCGTAAGTTGGGGGAACTTGGCGAAATAATGACAGGCTCGACACCATCAACGTCAAAGTCAGAGTATTATTCAGAGGATGGAATACCTTGGGTAACACCAACTGACATTAACTCTCAAACAATATCTGATACGCCAAGAAAACTTAGCGGAGAGGGGATAAAAGTAGGACGTGTTGTACCGGCAAATACAATTCTCTGTACTTGTATTGCAAGTATAGGAAAAAACACACTTTTAACGGTAAAAGGAAGCTTTAATCAGCAGATAAATTGTCTTACTCCAAATGAATATAATGATGCCTATTTTCTTTTGACGGAGAGTGAAATTTGGTCGAATATTATGAAGCGTATGGCTGCGGCAGGAACCATGCAAATTGTAAATAAAACAGAGTTTTCTGAATTAACTACAATGGTTCCTAAATTAGAAGAACAAAAGAAAATCGGACAGTATTTCCACACCATTGGCCACCTTATCACCCTTCATCAGCGTGAGGTAGAAAAATTACAAAATATAAAGAAATCTATGCTGGAAACCATGTTTGTGTAGGAAGGAGCAGGGAAAATGGATAAAATTATACTTTATCATGGCACTCCGGATAAAATCGTGACGCCGGTACATAGTTGGCGCAGAGAGAAGTAACCAGCTTTTTGATCCGTTGGCAGAGTATCAGCAGATAGTCTTAGACGCTATTAATATCGGACGAATGGAATCACAGGTCAAAACTCCACAGGAGATACAAAAAGCTATTGGTCAATTTGCAGTAAAGTATGGTTTGCTTGGTCTTATGACAGCTTTGCCGACCACACCAACATTTATGGACTACGAAGCAGTTTATCTGCCGAAAAATCACTTTATCAAAGAAGAAACCATGTCCACTAAGGATTATCTGCATCTGTTCTTTCCGTTTCACAATCCGGATGTGGTAAAGCGTGGCGTGGAATCCATGTGGAACATACAGAATGACCGTGTGATGATGGCACTTGCTATGACAGACAGCGAAAACCCGGTCAAACGTTGCAAACATTGTGCGAAAGCCTTTTTTGCAAGCAGACCAAGCGCTGTGTTTTGCAGCCCGCAGTGTAAGAATAAGCATAATGTTTACAAAAACAGAGCGAGAAACAAAAGTGAAGAATAGGAAGGGAATGGATATGAACGAAGAATATGGGCTAACTCCTTATGAAACGAGGGAAATCCTGTTTTATAAAACTGATAATGGTGAAGTTCGGGTTGAAATCCTTTTATATCAGGAAAACTTGTGGCTGACGCAGGCAAAGATGGCAGAATTATTTGAAGTGCAAAAGGCGGCTATTTCAAAACATTTGAAAAATATTTTTGCATCCGGCGAATTGCAGGAAGAAGCAGTTGTTTCCAAAATGGAAACAACTGCGACAGACGGCAAGCGGTACAATACAAGCTATTACAATCTAGATGCCATTATTGCTGTCGGATACCGTGTTAATTCTAAAAAGGCTACGATGTTCCGCATTTGGGCAAATCGAGTATTAAAAGAATTTATTATTAAAGGTTATGTGATGGACGATGCACGACTGCGAGAACCAGAAAACCTCTTTGGTAAGGACTATTTTGAGGAACAGTTGGAGCGTATTCGTGATATTCGCTCCAGCGAGCGCCGTTTTTATCAAAAAATCACGGACATTTACTCCCAATGCAGTGCTGACTATGATGTGAACAGTCCTGTTACAAAAGAGTTTTTTGCCACAGTACAGAATAAACTTCATTACACTGTCACTCATCATACGGCGGCTGAGATTGTTTATGGACGAGCCGATAGCACGAAACCAAACATGGGCTTGACAACTTGGAAAAATGCTCCGCAGGGGCGTATTCGCAAGTCTGATGTTTCAATCGCCAAAAACTACTTGAACGAAGAAGAAATGATAAATCTGAATGAGATCGTGACAATGTATCTGGACTATGCCGAAAGACAGGCACGGCGAGGAAATATCATGTATATGCAGGATTGGGTTAATCGTTTGGATGCGTTCCTCCAGTTCAACGAAGAAGATATTTTACATGACAAAGGCAAAGTGACCGCTGCCATCGCAAAAGCGTTTGCAGAAAGTGAATTTGAAAAATTCCGTGTTTTGCAGGACAGGACATATCAGAGTGATTTCGACCGTCTTGTTGCAAATATCGAAGAAAACAGCAAACAAACAAAATAAATCAGGAAACCCCACGCTTCCGATTTTATTGTCAGAAGTGTGGGGCTTTTGTATCAGGTTTACAGATTATATAAAGAGGTTTTCTGGGAATATGCAAGGTTTAAACATCCATCACATCAGATTAGCTTCCATAGTATAAGGGCTTTGGAATGTTTGAAATATGAAAGGAGTATAGCAGTCGAAAATGATACAGTGGAATAAAGATGATTTGTTTTATGTATGCTCTATGATTGAATTTGTTGCACGAAAAACACATAACAGGGACAAAGATATAGTGTCGAAATTATCTGATAATGCATTAAAGCACCAACTCAAAGCAGCTGGTGTAAATCACTGCCTTTCATTTGAACAGGTAAGCGATGAGTGGATTGAAGAATATCAGATACCAGAAGGAATATATGATAATATTTCTACGTGCAGATATGAAGTGCCAACGGTAACAGCTATAGGGCGAGTATATCAGACATTAATTTTGGATGTTATGGATTTATATGAAAATATTATTGAGACAATAAGAAAGGTATATAGTTCGTTTATTAGTGAAGAAATATCCAACTATAATTCCAGTGTGTACTATAGTAATCCAGATTATTTAAGATGTTCATATGAAGAAGGTAGTTTGTTAGATTAAAAAATGTTAATTTCTGATAAAAATTAGTGAAGACGTTATCTTAAAAAGTTTGGGAACAGCGTAAGTTGGGGGATGTGGTCAATCGAGTAACAAGGAAAAATCAAGATTTAGTCTCTGAGTTACCGCTTACGATATCGGCTCAATATGGACTTATTGATCAGAATGAATTCTTTGATAAGAGAGTAGCAAGTAAAGATGTCAGTGGTTATTATTTGATTGAGAATGGAGAGTTCGCTTATAATAAGAGCACTTCAACAGATGCTCCTTGGGGAGCTGTTAAAAGGCTGGATCATTATGAAAATGGCGTATTATCAACACTTTATATCGTATTTGGAATAAAAGAAAATAATCCAATAGATTCCAATTTTTTAGTATCATACTACAATACAAATTTGTGGCATAAAGGTATTCGTGAGATCGCAGCAGAGGGAGCAAGAAATCATGGACTTTTAAATATTGTGCCAGCAGATTTTTTTGAAACAGAGCTGATGATACCGCAAGATATTGAAGAACAAAAACAGATTGGAAAGTTTTTTAAAGGGTTAGAAGCACTTATCACCCTTCATCAGCGTATGCAGAAAAATAGCAAACAATACATCATCACAATGAAAAGTATCTTAAATAACATCAAGTATTAATGCAAGAAAATTACACTATATATTTTGGACAAGGGAGACAAATATCATGACATTCAAAAGTGAAGCAGATTTTGAAGAAGCATTGATTCGCGTTTTACAACAAAATGCATGGGAAAAAGAAGTTATAAAATATCCAACAGAGCAGGATCTGATTCAGAACTGGGCAGATATTCTTTATGATAACAACAGAAGTATTGACAGATTAGGTGATAGTCCGCTGACAGATGGAGAAATGCAGCAGATTATAGAACAGATCAGGGAACTGCGGACACCACTGAAATTAAATGGTTTTATTAATGGAAAAACAGTATCAATAAAGCGAGATAACCCGGAAGATAAAATTCATTATGGAAAAGAAGTCAGCCTGAAAATCTATGACCGGCAGGAAATAGCAGCAGGGCAGAGCAGATACCAGATTGTGGAACAGCCTATTTTCCCCGGAAAATCGAAAATGTTAAATGACAGACGAGGCGACTTGATGTTGCTGATTAATGGTATGCCACTAATACATATAGAGTTAAAGGGAAGCGGGATTCCGGTTAGTCAGGCCTATCGTCAGATTGAGAAGTATGCGTATGAGGGTGTTTTTACAGGATTGTTTTCATTAGTGCAGGTGTTTGTAGCGATGAATCCGGATGAGACAGTATATTTTGCTAATCCTGGTCCTGATGGAAAGTTTAATGAGGATTATTATTTTCATTGGGCAGATTTTAATAATGAACCTATGAATGACTGGAAAGCAATAGCAACATCATTGCTATCTATTCCAATGGCACATCAGCTGATCGGATTTTACACAGTGGCAGATGATTCTGACGGTGTATTAAAAGTGATGCGTAGTTATCAGTATTATGCAGCAAATGCTATTTCGGATGTTGTTTCAAAAACAAAATGGGATCATTCAAGACAGCGTGGAGGATATGTCTGGCACACTACAGGTTCAGGAAAGACGATGACATCGTTTAAATCCGCACAGTTAATTGCAAATTCGCATGATGCGGATAAAGTAATCTTTCTCACTGATAGGATTGAGCTTGGAACACAGTCATTAAAGGAGTACCGTGCATTTGCAGAAGAAAATGAATCCGTGCAGGCAACAGAAAATACATATGTATTATTGGAAAAATTAAAGAGTAATGCAGCAGCTGATACTCTGATCGTTACATCTATTCAGAAAATGAGCAATATACGTGACGAGGATGGCGGGCGGAATGCGAGTGATATAGCATTAATCGGGAAAAAGCGTCTTGTATTTATTGTGGATGAAGCACATAGATCAACGTTTGGAGATATGCTTGCGGTGATTAAGGATACTTTTCCGGGAGCTATTTTCTTTGGATTTACCGGAACACCGGTTTTTGAGGAGAATGCGAAGAAAAACAATGCACAGACCGATGTATTTGGAAATGAATTGCATCGCTATAGTATTGCAGATGGAATCCGGGACAAAAATGTATTGGGATTTGATCCGTATAAAGTGCTTACTTATCGGGATAAGGATGTGCGAAGAGTGGTTGCACTCGAAAAAGCACATGCAAAAACGGAAGAAGAGGCAATTGAAGATCCGGAAAAGTCAAAAATTTTTTACCAATATATGGATGCTTCAAAGATTCCTATGGCAGGTTTTTCGGGAGAAGATGGAAAATGGATAAAAGGCATCGAAGACTATCTTCCGAATAGCCAGTATTTATCGGCGGAGCATAAGAATAAGGTTGTGGAAGACATAAAAGATAACTGGCTGACGTTGAGTCATAATGGAAAGTTTCATGCGATATTTGCAACAAGCAGTATCCCGGAAGCAATCGATTACTATAGACTGATTAAGGATAGCATGCCGGAATTAAAGACAACGTGTCTGTTTGATCCTAATATCGATAATAATGGTGGAATGATTTACAAAGAGGATGGTTTGATAGAAATCCTTGAAGATTATAATAAGCATTATAGTCAGGACTTTACAATTCCTACCCATGCGAAGTTTAAAAAGGATCTCTCATTACGTCTTGCCCATAAGGAACAGTATAAGAGAATTGAGAGAATACCGGAATTACAGTTGGATTTACTGATTGTGGTAGATCAAATGCTTACTGGATTTGATTCAAAATGGGTGAATACTTTATACATGGATAAGGTATTAGAATATGAGAATATTATTCAGGCATTTTCACGTACAAATCGTTTGTTCGGACCGGATAAGCCGTTTGGGATTATCCGCTATTACCGAAAGCCGCATACAATGGAACAGAATGTGCTTCGGGCAGTAAAACTTTATTCGGGTGACAGACCAATAGGGTTGTTTGCTGAGAAATTACCACAGAATCTTGAAAAATTAAATCAGGTATATGAAGAAATCGCAGATGTTTTTAAAAGTGCAGGGATTCCGGATTTTGAAAAACTCCCGGAAGATACATCAGCAAAAGCAAAATTTGCATCACTTTTCCGTGATTTTAATTCTTACTTACAGGCGGCAAGAGTGCAACGGTTTCAGTGGGATCAATTATCTTATCAGGTGAAAGATGAGAAAAGCGGACAGGAAATGACGATAGATATGAGATTTGACGAGAATAATTTCCTCATAATGGCACAGCGATATAAAGAGTTAGCTTCTACACTGGCAGATGCCGGAAAAAGTACAGATGTTCCATATGATCTTGCAGGTTATCTGACAGAAATTGACACAGGAAGAATTGATGCAGATTATATGAACAGCAGATTTGTGAAGTATATGAAATTACTGAAACAGGAGGGAACACCGGGAGATTTAATTGAAGAAGCTAAAGCAGAACTTCATAAAACTTTTGCAACTCTATCACAGGAAGAACAAAAATATGCGAATATTTTTCTACATGACATTGAACGGGGAGACGTGACTCCTGAGGAGGGAAAGACATTACGGGATTATATTACAGAATACCAATATCGTGCAAAAAATAATCAGGTTCATCAGTTTGCGGCAGCTTTAGGATTAGATGAAGAAAAACTGCGGAATATGATAAATCTGAAATTGACAGAAGAAAATATTAATGAATTTGGCAGACTGGATGAATTAAAGAAAACAGTCGATAAGGAAAAGGCAAAAGCTTTTTTTGAAGAGCGGGAAAAGACAAAGCTGATCCCACCGAAAGTTAATATGAAAACAGATCGTATGTTACGAACTTTTATTATAACCGGTGGTATTGAAATATAATTCCCCAAAATATGTTTCGTGGATTTGTTTGTCATCAACGTAAGCCATTTGTACAAAAATGGAGGAAGTGAATTATGTTAGATGAAACAAAGAAAACAGACTTATTTTATGATTATTATTCAAAGTGGATTATGGTTTATAAAAAAGGTGCCATAAGAAAAGTAACGATGGATAAGTATCTTATGACTCAGAAATGGCTGGAAAAATTAGTACCTGAATTGAAAGTATGCGATATGAACCGTATTGCATACCAGCAGTTATTGAATGATTATGCGGAATTTCATGAGCGGCAGACAACAATGGATTTTCACCATCAGTTAAAAGGTGCAATTCTCGATGCAGTTGATGAGGGACTTATTGACAGAGATCCGACAAGAAAGGCTATTATAAAAGGTAAAACACCGGTAGCAAAAAAGATAAAGTACCTAAACCAATTTGAATTACATACATTACTTGTTTCGTTAGAACTTAAAGATCAGGTAAACTGGGACTATTTTATTTTACTGGTAGCTAAAACAGGAATGAGATTTTCAGAAGCGTTGGCATTGACACCAAAAGATTTTGACTTTTCGCATCAGACTTTGTCAATTAGCAAAACATGGGATTATAAAGGAGATGGTGGGTTTCAGCCTACAAAGAATAAATCATCTGTCAGAAAAATACAGATCGACTGGCAGACCGTTATTCAATTTTCAGAACTTGTAAAAAATATGCCGGAAGATAAGCCGATATTTGTAAATACGAAGGTATATAATTCGACTGTGAATGATATTTTGAGCCGGCATTGTAAACAATGCAATATCCCGGTCATATCGGTTCATGGATTACGGCATACGCATGCGTCTCTTTTATTATTTACCGGAGTGTCTATTGCAAGTGTAGCGAGAAGACTGGGACATTCAAGTATGACAACAACACAAAAGACATATCTGCATATTATTCAGGAACTTGAAAACAAGGATATTGATTTAGTAATGAGATCTTTATCCAGTTTGAATTAGTATAATAGTGGATGGCTTGCGTTGAATGAAAGGAAAATGAATAAAAGTTAATAATGTAAAACAGAGAAAAGGGGCTGTGAAAAAAGAATAGTTCCGAAAAAAAGAAAGACCAAGAGTTTATAAT
>OGRQ01002638.1_pt1 | contig 12645 bp, 9 predicted proteins | sample 1553521 | NCBI WGS metagenome assembly OGRQ01 (sample SAMEA2580088, study PRJEB22360) | human gut metagenome | biome: human gut; feature: human-associated habitat; material: faeces | place: Denmark | collected 2008/2010
GACGCAGTTGAACCCGACGGTAGAGGAGGTTGCAGATGTGAAAACCGCCGTGTCGGAAGCTGTGACAAACGTCATTATCCACGGATATGAAAAAGAAGTACGCAAAGTATATATCAAATGTATGATTGAAGAAAACATATTTACAGTGGAAGTGTGCGATCAGGGAAAAGGAATTGAGAATATCGAGGAGGCAATGTGTCCGATGTATACGACCAGACCGGATCAGGATCGGTCAGGTATGGGATTTGCGTTTATGGAGGCGTTTATGGACAGCGTGGAAGTAGAGTCTGAACTCGGGAAAGGAACGCGGGTGCGGATGAAAAAGGCAGTCGGAAAAGGCAGGGATATATGGACGACACAATCGCTTTGATCAGAAAGTCACACAGTGGGGATAAGGCGGCAAGAGAACAGCTTGTAAAAGAAAATGTCGGACTGGTGCACTGTGTCGTGAAACGTTTTCTTGAAAGGGGCGCGGAACGCGAAGACTTGTTCCAGATAGGGAGCATCGGCTTGCTTAAGGCGATCGATAAGTTTGATCTGACATATAATGTAAAGTTTTCTACTTATGCAGTTCCGCTTATTTCCGGGGAAATCAAGCGTTTCCTGCGGGATGACGGAATGATAAAAGTGAGTCGTTCGCTAAAAGAGATCGCTTATAAAAGCGTACAGGCAAGAGAACGTCTCATCAGTTCGCTGGGGCGCGAGCCGACAATAGAAGAGTTATCAGAAGAAGTCGGAGTGGAAAGAGAAGAACTTGTACAGGCGATGGAGGCGGGATGCGAGATTGAATCCATTTACCGGCCGGTTCATCAAAAAGAAGGAAGCGAGATACGGCTTCTTGATAAATTAGAAGAAAAAGAGAAAAGAGAAGACAAGATCTTGGATCTGATCGTTCTCAAAGAACTTCTCGAGACACTGGATGAAGAAGAAAAACAGTTGATTTTTCTTCGGTATTTTGCTGATCGGACACAGAGCGACGTAGGAAAGATCATGGGAATTTCTCAGGTGCAGGTGTCGAGATCCGAGAAACGGATCATTGAAAAATTAAGAAAAAAAGGAGGAAGATAAAAGAATCGTATAAAATCCGGCAAAGGCAGCATACTACAGTAAAAAGAAGTGGATTTACTGAAAAATGCAGTGAAAAGGAGTCGGATCATATGATGGAAGATGGAAACGGACGAAAAAAAGTATGGATTTGTCTGTCGATTGTCGTGCTTGCGGCGGTTGTAATCGGAGCAGTGTATTACATGAATATGCCGAAGGAACACTCGGAAGAAGGATTTTTAATCCGGAGAGAAAGCGAGGACTGTGCGGATGGCATCAGGGAAAACGCTCTATATTAAAGGCGATAGAGATGTGGAGGTGACTAAGCCGGATGTAACACTTGCAGATCTGCTTTCTATGGAGTGCTCCGATCAGTCGCTTCTTCCGAAGCTTAAAACAATGAAAATATTGAAGTTTAAGAAAACGGGCAATCAAAGATGTGTGATTTCGGTGCTGAAAATAATCGCATGTATCCACGGCCAATATCCGGATATGGAAGTGCAGAATCTGGGAGAAACAGATATGATCGTAACATACGAAGATCAGAAAACACCGTCTTATGCATGGCATCTTACAAAAACTGCCTTTGTGACGGCTGTGACATTTTGCGGGGCGGCATTTTCGATCATGGCGTTTAATAACGATGTAGATGTAACGAAACTGTTTGATCAGATTTATCATCTTGTCACCGGAAATAAGCCGGGCGGCATAACGATTTTGGAAATCGCATATTCTGCCGGGCTTATGATCGGTATTTTGATCTTTTTCAATCATTTCGGGAAACGCCGTTTTACAGTAGACCCTACGCCGATGGAAGTGCAGATGCGGGTGTATGAAAACGATATTCAGACAACGCTTATTGAAAATGCGGCAAGAAAAGAAAAAGAGATCGATGTCGGAAAAGGAGGCGGTATCCATGGGACAGGCGGCTGAGGTGATCGTGGAAGAGCTTGTGCTGGCTCTTGTCGGATTGAGTGCAGGGGCGGCTGTGGCAGGCGGCTTATTTTCTTTTATCGTGGAACTCGGAGTGATCGCTGATTTTGCCGATCGGACACACACGGGAGACAAATTGCTTTTCTATGAAACATGTGTGGCGCTTGGCGGAATAATCGGAAATATCGTTTTTCTTTTTTACTCTTTTGCGCCGAATGCGGTATCGTTTGCTTCTGCGTCTTTTGCGTCCGGGGCGGTACAAGTTCTGTTTGGGATTTTTGCCGGGATTTTTGTCGGATGCTGGTCGATGCGGAGATATTAAATGTTTTTCCGATCTTTATGCGCCGCGCGCGAATCGTCAGATACGCGTCTGTTTTTGTGATCGGCGCAGCCATAGGAAAAGGATTGGGAGCAGGATTGTTTTTCTTAAAAGGCTGGTAGAAGATGAAAGACAAGGCGGGATTTCAACAGGAAAATTATCTTGAAAGAGGCAGGGTTTTGGACTATCATTAATCTTAGTATTCTGAAAACAGGAAGCCCCTTGGCTTCAGACAATGGTAGTTCACTGCAGAAAGTCTGTCATATAGGGTGTATGAGATATTGTTTGGAAGATGACGATAGATTTAAGACACGGAAAGGAACGAAAACAGTATGCTTCAGATAAAAGAAATATGTAAGGAATACCGGACGGGAAGTCTTGTTCAAAAAGCGCTTGATAAAGTGAGCCTGAATCTGCGTGATAATGAGTTCGTGGCGATTTTAGGACCAAGCGGTTCGGGGAAAACGACGCTGTTAAATGTCATCGGAGGATTGGACAGGTATGACGGCGGAGACTTGATCATAAACGGGATTTCGACGAAGAAATACAAAGACCGGGACTGGGATTCGTATCGGAATCACACGATCGGTTTTGTGTTTCAAAGTTATAATCTGATCCCTCATCAAACACTTTTGGCAAATGTGGAACTGGCGCTTACGATTTCGGGAGTAGGCAAAGCGCAGCGCAGAGAACGTGCGAGACAGGCGTTGGAGAAAGTTGGCTTAGGCGAGCAGATCCACAAGCGCCCGAGTCAGCTTTCCGGCGGACAGATGCAAAGAGTTGCCATTGCAAGAGCGCTTGTAAATAACCCGGATATCCTCCTTGCCGATGAACCCACAGGGGCGCTTGACAGCGAGACAAGTATTCAGGTGATGGAGCTTCTTAAAGAGGTTGCGCAGGACAGGCTTGTTGTTATGGTAACTCATAATCCCGAGCTGGCGCAGCAGTATGCTACAAGAATCGTTGAGTTAAAAGACGGAAAGATTCGTTCGGACAGCGATGCATTTTATGTGGATGAAGAAACGGCAGACGTTCCGGAACATAAAAATATGGGGAAATCATCCATGTCGTTTCTGACGGCGCTTTCACTTAGCTTTCATAATCTCAAGACGAAAAAAGCGAGAACATTATTGACTTCTTTTGCCGGATCGATCGGAATTATCGGCATTGCGCTTATTCTCTCTTTGTCCGCAGGAGTGAATGACTACATAAAAAATATAGAAAGAGAAACGCTTTCCCAATATCCGCTTCAGATCCAAAGTACAGGATTTGATTTTACTTCGATGATGACAGGCGGGGAAGATTCGGAAGAAGTAAAAGCGGTGTCTGCGGGAACGGGAACATCTTCAAAAGAGCGGCGGGAAAAAGAAAATATATGGGTGATCGACATGGTCACGAATATGTTTTCGACAATGGATTCAAATGATCTGGAATCTTTGAAAAAGTTTTTAGACAGTAAAGAAAGCCGGATCGATCAATACACAAATGCAGTTGAGTATTCTTATCAGGTTGTTCCGCAGATCTATGCGCAAGACGGGGAGAAAGTCCGTCAGGTACATCCGGACCGCTCTTTCGAGGCGGCAGGGATTGGTTCGTCTGTCGGCTCAAACAGTCTGATGTCTTCGATGATGAGTACAGACGTCTTTTATCAGATGCCGGCAGATTCCGATCTGTATAAAGATCAGTACGATGTGAAAGCCGGCAGGTGGCCGAAATCATACAATGAATGCGTGCTTGTGCTGACGTCCGGCGGAGGTATGAGCGACCTTTTGCTGTACACGCTGGGCTTAAGAGATCCGTTGGAGCTGGAAGAGATGGTTGCGGGATTCGTCGAGGAAGAGCAGATCGAAGTTCCGAAAGATTCAACTGTCTATACATATGATGATATTCTCGGAAAAGAGTTTAAACTGGTAAACAGTGCGGATTACTATGAGTATGACAACAGTTATCATGTGTGGAAAGATCGTTCGGGAGATCAGACGTACATGGACAAAGTTGTGAAAAATGCCGAGCCGATCCGGATCGTCGGCATCGTTCAGCCTGTAAAAGATGCAAACGGAGCAGCTTTGATGTCAGGCATCAATTATCCAGCTTCATTGACAAAACATGTCGCAGAAGAAGCGGAAAACTCAAAAATAGTCAAAGATCAGAAGGCAGATCCGAAACGAAACGTTCTTACAGGGGAACATTTCGGGACAGAAAATGTAAAGGGCAACGTTAATATGGATTCTCTGATTACGATCGACGAACAAAAACTTGCCCGGGCATTTGCATTTGATCAAAATGCCTTTTCGGGAATGCAAAAAACGGATGGTCTTTCTGAGATTTTCCGTTCTGCCGGAAGTTCAGTCAATCTTTCGGGAATGTTAGATCTAAGTAAGATTCAAGTTCAGCTTCCCGAACTGCCGCAGATGAATCTGGAAGAATTGCTGGGAGACCTTGATCTTACAGTTTCGCCGGAAGGATTTTTGCCGCTGGCAGAAAGCCTGACAGAAGGGTACGCAGAATATGCGGCCGCGCATCCGGAGGCGGACTATTCTGCGCTTGCACAACAGTTCGGACAATACCTTGGAACGCCAAAAGCGCAGGAAATCATACGAAGAAATATCAGTGAGATCATCCAGTCGGGCGGCGGGATGTCCGTGACGATGGAACAGCTTCAGGCAATGGTGAAAGAAATAGCGAAAGGATACGGAAAATTTATCGTTGAAAACGGCTATCAGGATCCGTCTAAGTTTGATGAATATTTGGCGGAATATATGCAGACAGAAGAAGCGAAAGCGATATTGAACCGATATGCAAATGAGATTTTCGGAGGTATTGCAGGTAATGTTCAGATTACCGCAGAACAGCTTCAGAAGCTTTCAAAAGAGCTCACGGAAGGGTATCTTCCCTATGCGGCGGAAAACGGGCTGGCTGATCCGACAAAGATCGGAGAGCATTTTATTGCATATTTAAAAACGGAAGACGGACGGCAAAGACTGTCTGACGGGATGAAAGGAATCGTAGACGCGGACAGTCTGGAACAGCAGATCACAGACGCGTTCGGTTCTTATATGAAAGGCGCGGTTTCCTCTTATGCGGGAGCCGTAGGAACAGCGATTGAGAGGCAGATCACATCGGCTATGGAGCAGGTTATGAATCAGATGGCAGAAGGACTGCAGTTTTCTGTAGGACAGGCAATGACACAGATCGGAAGCAGTCTGCAAAATGCTATGCATGTAGATGAAGATGCGTTTGCCGAGGCGTTTCAGATGAATATGACAGGAGAGGAACTGGCAGAACTGATGATGTCTATGGGAGCTGCGAAAAATGCGACGTATGACAATAATCTCAAACAGTTAGGTTATGTTGATTTCGCTGTTCCGACTACGATTTCGATCTATCCGAAAGATTTTGAAAGCAAAGAAGAAGTCGTCAGAATTCTTGATGATTATAACAGAAAAATGGAAGAACAAGGAAAAGAAGAACAGGTTATCACATATACGGATATGGTCGGCGCGCTGATGTCGTCTGTGACACAGATCATAGACGTTATCAGTTATGTGCTCGTTGCGTTTGTAGCGATTTCCCTTATCGTATCATCGATCATGATCGGTGTGATCACCTATATCAGTGTTCTTGAGCGAAAGAAAGAAATCGGGATACTGCGCGCAATCGGAGCTTCTAAAAGTAATATTTCACAAGTATTTAATGCCGAGACGTTTATTATCGGTTTGTGTGCGGGCGTGATCGGGATCGGGATAACGCTTCTGCTTTTGATCCCGGGAAATGCTCTGATCCATCATTTGGCAGGAACGAATGACGTAAGTGCGGTTCTTCCGGTAATTCCGGCGATCATACTTATTATTCTCAGCGTAATACTGACGCTGCTCGGAGGACTGCTTCCGTCTAAAAAAGCTGCGAAAAGTGATCCTGTAACTGCCCTTCGGACAGAATAATTTCTTGCATAAGCAATCAAGACAGATAACCAATGCTTGCGGCTGTGTATGTATAGAAAATCTTGATATGAACTATAAAAGCGATGGAGAAGTGATTTTTGATTATGGAAAATAAAATTGTCATACAGAATTTTGGACCGGTAAAAGAGGCACAGATTAATTTGAATAAAAAATTTCAGATATTTATAGGCGCTCAGGCTTCCGGTAAAAGCACAATTTGCAAGGTGGTATATTTTGTTCAAAATATAGAAGAAAATATATCTTTTGTCTAAAGAACGGATGCCATATTACAAAAAGAAATACCGATAAGATATGAGGTGGAAGAAAAATGAAAAATTTAATCTTTAGTTTAAATGCGACAGTACCGGTTTTCCTGTTAATGGCGCTTGGGTTTCTCTTTCGGAAACTCGGATGGCTCGACGAAGTATTTGCATCGAAAATGAATCAGTTCGTCTTTCTTGTGCCGCTTCCGCTTCTTGTGTTTGAAGATCTTGCATCTGTCGATTTTCAGAAAGTGTGGAATTTAAAATTCGTTTTATTTTGTTTCTTCGTGACTCTTGCAAGCATTGCTCTTGCCGGTATACTTTCGTTATTATGGAAGGACAGGGGAATAAGAGGAGAGTTTATACAGGCGTCATACAGAAGCAGCGCGGCGCTTCTTGGGATCGCATTCATCCAAAATATATACGGAGATGCGGGTCTGGCGCCTCTTATGATCATCGGAAGCGTGCCGTTATATAACATGATGGCAGTCGTCGTCCTGTCCTTCTTTCAGCCGGAACAAAGAAAACGAGATAAGTTGTTATGGAAAAAGACGCTGAAAGGGATCGTGACCAATCCAATCATAATCGGCATAGCCGCAGGTCTTTTCTGGTCGGCGCTTCGGATACCGATGCCGTATGTAATAGAAAAAACAGTGTCAAATATAGGCGCTGTCGCGACGCCTCTTGGATTGATGGCGCTCGGCGCTTCTTTTGATGTTCAAAAAGCGCTTGGAAAGATCAAACCTGTCATTGCTGCCTGTATGTTGAAGCTTGTCGGATTTACAGCGGTGTTTCTGCCTTTTGCGGTGATGCTCGGATTTCGCAGAGAAGAATTGATCGCGATTCTCGTCATGCTTGGATCGGCGACAACAGTAAGCTGCTATGTTATGGCAAAAAATATGGGACATGAAGGCACGCTGACGTCAGGCGTCGTCATGCTGACTACAGTATTCAGTGCGTTTACATTAACAGGGTGGCTGTTCATTTTAAAAAGTATGAATTTGGTATGAATAAGAATGGTTTCCTTATAAAGTGAAACTTCGTATCCGCTTCTCTTTGGAAAACCTGAAGTTGGTCTCATACAGTATAAAATTATCTGTGTGAGATTAGGAGCGCATTGCATCAGTTGTGTTTTGTGTACAAAACTCACATAAAACAAACGAAAATAGGCACATATTATTACGGGAAATCATAAAAAATTCCGTTTTTACTCTAATCTATAAGGAAAAATGCATAAAAAACTTTAAAAAAAATTAATTTATGATAGAATATAAACAATACTGGTCTTTCGTGGGAGGAGAAAAACCAAAAGACAGTTTAGCAATAGCAGAAAAAACAGTATCGTAGAATGGAGAAAAAGTATGAAAAAGAAAATGTGGAGGACGGGGTTGTGCGGATTGACAGCGTGCAGCATGTTGTTCACTATGCCGGCGTTGGCATGGGCGGCAGATGAACCCCAAAACACGAACATTGATAACGGACTCATTGCGTATTATGACTTTGAGAATGTGAATGAGAAGAAAGTTCCGAACGTAAAAGATCAGTCAAAATATGAGGGTGAATTGAAAGGTTCAAATGTTTCGATTGCATCAGATACGATTTTTGGGAAATCCCTGAAATTTACAGAGGGAACTGAAGGTACTATGGAAATCCCTCAGATTATGAATACGTCTCAGAACAGTTATTCGATTTCTTTGTGGTTCAAATATGATACGAATACAAATAGAGAAGGGAAAAATACAGTTCTGCTTCAGCAGAGCGGACAGGGGCGTACATTTTTACAGTTTACGAAAGATAATAAGTATGCGACTTATGTAAATGCGACGAATGTATATAGCGATAAGACGGTTGATCTTAGCCAGTGGCAGCATGTAATGGCTACATACAATAAAGATACAAAGAAAATTGCGTTTTATATAAACGGAGAAAAGGATAGCGAGAAAGATGCAGGTAATCAGGTTGTTAATGAGTTGACAAACCTTTTGATCGGGCGTCATAAAAATGCAGGAAATGACCCGCTTTCTATGAGAGGTCTTGTGGACGAAATCCGTGTATATGATAAAGTTCTCACAGCAGAAGAGGCAAAAGCTGTTTATGAATCAAAAGCAGGAGCAATGCTCTTCCCGCAGTTACAGGAAACGCTTAAAGAAGCAAAAGAGTTAGATGCATCAGGAAGTTTGGACACAGAAGCAGAAGAGGCAAAAGTGCTGAAAGAGGCGATTGCAGAAGCGGAAAAATTAACTGCCGAAAGTCAGTTGTCTGAAATTTCAGAGACAATTAAAGAACTGGAAGAGGCAATGAAGAATTACCGTGCGGCAATCGGAGTTGTACTTACAGTTTCACCTACGAAAGAAGAACGTTCGATTGAAAAGTCGACGATAGGTATTAACCATCGATATGCTTTCAACGGATATGGCTCTTTTGACAGTACAAAGATGGAAATGAAAGAAGAGTTCACGGATCTCTACAAAGAAGCAGGATTCGGATCTATCCGTTATCCGGGAGGAACGATCTCGAACCTGTTCCGTTGGAAAGATACGATTGGGGATAAAGAAGACCGTGTAAATCAGATCCATGGCTTTTACAACAATCCGAATCAGGGTGGAATCGCTCCGAACTTCGGTTTGACAGAAGTTGCTGATTTTGCATATCGTGATGACGTTCAGTCAGAGATTGTTTATGTATACGGTTTCGGACGTGGTTCTGCACAGGATGCTGCAGATCTTGTAGAGTATTTGAACGCTCCGGCAGGAAGTAATCCGGGCGGTGGTGTTGCATGGGCAGATATCCGAAAAGAAAACGGACATGCAGAGCCGTACAACGTACGTTACTTTGAGATTGGAAATGAAAATAATCAACCGGGTACTGATGGAACAACATCTCAGCAGTATTGGATGATAGGAACGCAGGATGCCGAAAAAGCGTATGTAGAAGGTGGAGTTGCAAGCTTTACAAAACAGTATGCGGTGAAAAAAGATGACTGGAATAAGGCAGCATCTGTCAGTGACGGAACTGCAAATCAGGTTCGTTACATGCGTTATGCAAACCCGAATCCGATGACAGGAAAAGATGGAAAGACATTGGTTGAGAACTTTGAAGCTGTTCAAAAAGGAAGCGTTGAAGTATGGGTAGGCACTGACGGTGAAGGAAACAATCATAAATGGGAGGTTGTAGAAAGTCTTGACAACGCAGGAGCGAATGACCAGAAAGTGACAATCGACTACAGAGACGGATCAATCCACTTCGGAGACGGAACACATGGTAAAATCCCGGCGAAGGGACAACAAATCTATGTAACATATAAAGTTAAAAGAGACGGATTTGTAGCTGTTTCTAAAGCGATGAAAGATATGACGGCAGAGATTAACGAAATCAATGCTAAAAGCGGAAGTGCAGAAAAGGCATCCTGCTATGTATACTCCAGTTGGGAAACAAAAGGTTTTATTGATAAGATGGCAGCAGGTAACTGGAACGATTATTATGATGGTCTGACAATTCATCCATATTGTGGAGATCCGGGTGCGGATCAGGACAAAGGTGCGTTTTATGACTCGGCAATGCGTCTTGCGGAAAATGTAGGTATTCAGAAAGTTAAAAATTATGTAAATATGCTTCCGCAAGGAAAAGTTCCGGTTATATCTGAGTATGGTATTTTCAGATCTACATCGCCGCTTCTTCGTTCTCAGACACATGCAGTATATATTGCAAAAGTGCTTATGGAGTATGTTCGTCTCGGTAGTCCGTACATCCAGAAACACTGTCTTGTAGACTGGTATAGTAGTGGTGCAGACTCACTTGGACCTACACAGCAGGCGGTTATCCAGGCAGTACCGCAGACGGGCGCTAATCAGGGAACAGGAGAAGGGAACTTCCGTTTCTTCTCAACACCTTCAGCAAAAGTGTTCGAGTTATTCTCTAACTCATTTGCAAAAGGAACGAAAGTAGTCGGAACAGAGTTTGAACACGTAGAAACATTGGCAAACGGAACAAAAGCATATTCCGCAATCGCAAGTAAAGGTGATGACGGAACGTTGTATGTAACTGTAGTAAATACAGACCGTGAAAATGATAAGAAACTTCGCGTGAAAGTAGACGGCGTAGACCTGACAGGCAAAACAGTAGAAGTACAGACGCTCGCGGGTGAAAGCTTCGTTGATGAAAACAGCTTGGCAGAGCCGGATAAAGTAACGATTGAAAACTCAACAGTTACGGCAGAAGGCACAGATCTTGAGCTGACGGCAAAAGCACACTCCGTAATGTCAATTACAGTGAAAGAAAAAGTGGATCCGCCTGCACCGGAGACATATACAGTAACAGCAAAAGCAAACAATACGGACATGGGAACTGTAACGATTGACCCTGTAAAAGATAAATACAATGCAGGCGAAAAAGTAACAGCAACAGCGACAGCAAAAGAAGGATATGAGTTTGTAAACTGGACAGTAGCCGGTCAAGAAGTTTCTACAAAAACTACATATGAACTTACAGTAGAAAAGAACACAGAACTGACAGCTAACTTTAAAGCAAAAGCTCCGGTAGAAGAGAAGTTTACAGTAACAGCAAAAGTAAATGACTCTAAGATGGGAACAGTAAAACTTGATCCTGACAAAGCAGAATATGCTAAGGGAGAGAAAGTAACGGCAACAGCAACGGCAAAAGAAGGCTATGAGTTTGTGAACTGGACAGTAGAAGGGAAAGCGGTTTCTACAGAAACTACATATGAATTCTTAGTAGATAAGAACGTAGAACTGACAGCGAACTTCAAAAAGACAGAAAAACCGGTAGAGAAGGTTACAATAACAGTAAAAGCAAACGACTCTAAGATGGGAACGGTAAAACTTGATCCTGCAAAAGAAAGCTATGAAAACGGCGAAATTGTAACAGCGATTGCGACAGCAAAAGAAGGATACAAGTTTGTGAACTGGACAGTAGCCGGCAAAGTAGTTTCTGATAAAGCAGAGTACAAGTTTAAGGTTGACAGAGCAGCGGAGCTGCAAGCAAACTTTGTAAAAGTGTCAGAAGATCCGAAACCGGAGAATCCGAAGGATGAGGATAAAGCAGTTCAGACAGGAGACAACGGCGTATCACCGATCATTCCGCTTGCAGGGTTGATGTTAGCGGCAGGAGCGGCAGTCGTAGCTCTTCGCAAAAAAGAAGACTAATCTGAATATTTGAACAGTCTGAAAAACAGATCGGATAGCATAAAGATTGTCTTGATAAAAAGCAAAAAATGAAACAAAACCAGAGGCGCCGCGCTATGCGGCGTCTCTTTCTGTATAACGAATGGCGCGGGCTGAACTGCTACATATTTATAATCAGGTATCAAATAAAGATAGGAAAAGAAATAAAAATCGGTTATAATAAGTATAAGAAGGTTGACTGGTGGAGCAAATAAAAATGGATAGATATTTGAAATGAATGCTTATGAACGATTGATTTCGTGGAATAAAGGATAATGTTCATAAAATACAAATTTAAGGTATTGGAAAGTATGATTTTTAATAATAGAGAGTTGGTAAAAGAGGTGGTATATCTATGACAACAAGAGAGTTAGTGAGTCAATATGTTGAAGTGCTCTGTAAAATATACGGAAAACATTTGAAAACAGTTATTCTGTATGGTTCTTATGCAAGGGGCGATTATACAAAGGACTCGGATATAGATATTATGGTGCTTTTGGATTTAAGTGATATAGACATTAAAAAGTATCGTCATGAGTTATCTGGTGCAACCTATGATTTTAATATGGATTATGATGTAGATATTAAGCCGATAGCAAAGAATCAAGAGCATTTTAATAAGTGGGTAGAAGTGTATCCGTTTTATTCAAATGTGGCAAGTGAGGGGGTAAAGTTATTTGACGCAGCATAATGAAAAAGGCACAAGGCGAGATTTGGTTCTATATAGGTTGGAAGTTGCTAAAAGTGATATAAAATCAGCAAAAATTCTTTTAGATGCAGGAGAATGCAGGGGAGCGAATAACAGAGCCTATTATGGAATTTATCATGCTATTTCAGCTATTCATGCTTTAGATGGAAACGCATATAAGAGGCATAAGGATGCCCTTGCAAATTTTAATAAAAATTATATCAAGACAGAAATCTTCCCAAGAATTTTGGGAAGGAAAATTGCTGAGGCTGAAGAA
>OGRQ01002646.1_pt1 | contig 12614 bp, 6 predicted proteins | sample 1553521 | NCBI WGS metagenome assembly OGRQ01 (sample SAMEA2580088, study PRJEB22360) | human gut metagenome | biome: human gut; feature: human-associated habitat; material: faeces | place: Denmark | collected 2008/2010
TACGCGAAGTCGACCGGCGTGGCGTGAGCGGGCAGGGATACGATTTTGCCTTTCGGCGTGAACACGTAGACCTCTGCCGCGCCCAAATCCTCTTTGAGGGAGCCAAGGAATTCGTCGGAATCCGGCGTTTCGCTCGTCCAGTCGGCAAGTTGCTGAATCCATTTGAGGTTGTCGGCCTCGCTCAGCTCCTGGTTTTCGCCACGCTTGCGGTCGGACTTGTCAGGCGAGCTCAACGCGCGTCCGGCTTGGCCGTTCTCCTTGTACTTCCAATGCGCAGCGATGCCGAATTCCGCGCGGCGGTGCATGTCCCACGTGCGGATCTGAATCTCCACCGGCTTGCCGCCGGGACCGACCACCGTGGTGTGCAGGCTCTGGTACATGTTGAGCTTCGGCATGGCGATATAGTCTTTGAAACGGCCGGGAACAGGGTTCCACCGCGCATGCACGGCACCCAACGCCGCATAGCAGTCCTGAATCGTGTCGACGATGATACGCACGCCCACCAAATCATAAATGTTGGCGAAATCGTGCCCGCGCACGATCATCTTCTGGTAAATGGAGAAGTAGTCCTTCGGACGGCCCGTCACATAGGCTTTGATGTGCTGTTCGTCGAGATCCTCATTGATTTCGGCGAGAATCTGCTTCAGGTACACGTCGCGTTGTCCGGCGCGACGGGCCACCAATACCACAATCTCGTTGTAGATCTTCGGATACAGAACCTTGAAGCTGAGTTCTTCCAACTCGGTTTTGATGGCGTTCATGCCAAGACGGTTGGCGAGCGGCGCATACACATCCAGCGTTTCACGTGCCTTTTTCTGCGCATTCGACTGCTTGACGTAACGCCATGTCCGGGCGTTGTGCACGCGGTCGGCGAGCTTGACCACCAGCACGCGCACGTCGCGGCTCATCGCCACCACCATTTTGCGGATGGTCTCGGCCTGGGCGGAATCGCCGTATTCCATTTTGGAAAGCTTCGTGACGCCGTCCACCAGGCCGGTCACCGTGTCGCCGAATTCGGCGCGGCATTCGTCGAGCGTGTAGTCGGTGTCCTCCACTGTGTCGTGCAGAAGGCCCGCTGCCACAACCAGCGGCCCCATGCCAAGATCGGCGAGGATCTGCGCCACTGCAAGCGGATGGATGATGTACGGCTCGCCGGATTTACGCCGTTGCGACGAATGCTGGTTGACGGCGCGCCGGTAGGCTCTCGCGAGAATGCTCATGTCCTCGTCGGGATGGTGGTATTCGCACATCTTGAGGATTGGTTCAAGCGGGTCAAGCGGATTCGTGCTGATCTCGCAGCCCAACATTCTGGCCGAACGAACCTCATGATCCATGTCGCTCATTTCGCTCCTCCTCGCTTGGAATGTACCCTATAGTACCCGCGCATCACCATATGACGGATGTATCCGGCCGCGTGTTGCACGGCCGGATACATCCTCGGTCTTTGTGTATTGCAGTCCCGTCAGGACGCAACGCCGGTTGATCCGAAGCCACGTTCCGCGCGGTCGGATCCGGGCAGGGTCTGCGCCTCGATGAATTTTGCCTCGACGTAGCGTTGGATGACCAGCTGTGCGATGCGGTCGCCCGGATGGAACGTCACGGCGCGTTCCGGATCGAGGTTGATCAACGGCACCTTGATTTCGCCACGGTACCCAGCGTCGATGGTTCCCGGCGCGTTAAGCACCGTGACGCCCTGCTTGACGGCGAGTCCCGAACGCGGATGCACCAGCGCCACATAGCCGGCAGGCAATGCGATTGCCACTCCCGTGGGCACCAGCGCCCGCTGGAACGGCTTCAACGTCACTTCTTCGGTGGTGCGCAGATCGGCACCGGCATCTCCGGCATGGGCGTAATGCAGCTGAGCCGGCTGCCCGGGATCCAGCGACTTTACCAGAACCTCGACGTTTTCCGGCTCGTTGTATGCCTCGTCGAACGCCATCAGGCCGCACACTCCTTGCATACCGGCTGTCCGTCGTCGGTAGTGTAGGCAAGCTGGCTGCGATGCTTCACCAGGAAGCATTCGGAGCAGATGAACTCGTCGCCCTGCATCGGAATGACGGTCACCGAAGCGTCCTCATTGCTCAAATCGGCGCCCGGCAGCTCGTAGTCTTCGGCAATGGCGTTCTCGTCATCGTCCATATCGTTGGAATTGTTCTGAGAACCCTTGCTCAAAGCCTGGAGCGACTCCTCGTCCTCGTCTTTGTTGCGCGGGGAATCATAATCCTGTGCCATCGAGATTCCTTTCGTCATCTATGGTGCTTATGCGCCATAGAATACATGACTTTTCCCCCGCTAGGATACACGAATTGAAATACTCGTAAAATCCGACACGTGGGGCACAATAGAATTAATAGAAAAATCTAAGGGAAAGTGGTGTGTTGTGCCTGAGAATGCGCTCGAAGATGCACGGTTCGATCATGTGAGTGAAACCGGTGAGCTCGTCTTTGTTTCAGGTGCCGGCAAATTCGCCGTCAAGGTCGATGAAGCGCTTGAAAGAGCCATTTTGGAGGCAAAACAGATTCGCACCGAAACCCAAGAGGAGCGTCAGCAGCAAGCGCCTTCCACGCTGCCGATCTCCCAAATCCAATCCTTGATTCGAGCCGGAGCCAATCCGACCCGCGTGGCGGAGCGATATTCGTTGAGCGAAGCGCTTGTTCGGCGTTTCTCGGCGGCGGTGGAAACCGAAAAGCAATATGCGATCGAACAGTTCCTGGCGGTTCCCGCGCCGAAGGAAAGCCGTGTGCGCACGCTTTCCGAACTGATCGAACGCACTTTCGCCGCAGCCCACGTACGGTTGGAGGATGTGCGGTGGAAGGCCACCAGACGCGGTTTGGAACCGTGGAAGATTACCGCGGAGTTCGATTCCGCAGGTCATGCCGCCCGTGCGGAATGGTCTTGGAACATGCATGACAACGCGGTCAACTGTCTGAACGCAACGGCACGCAAGCTCATCGGCGAGCAAGACACGCCTACGGAAGGACACGCCGAGAAGCAGGTCGACCAGAATTTTCTCGCATCATTGAATTTGCCGGGCGATTCCGCACGTTCCGCACGTATCGAACAGACGGTGTCCGCTTGGAATGCTCCGGAACCGGTTACACCACAAGCCACGAATATCAAGACCACCGTTGAGACTCAGTCATCGGCGACCGTTCCGCTGCCGAACCGTCCGGAAATCGCGACGACGCAGTCCCCCGCCCCTTCAACGACGGAACCTGCCCAAAACTCGCAAAACACGCAATCCGCCGGCGAGCAGCAGTCCGATAAGTCCAAGACGGCATCATCCGATCCTCATAGTCAGAGCACCACCAAATCGAAGCGCCGTGCAGGACGCTCCGCAGTGCCGAGTTGGGATGAAATTCTGTTCGGTGACTGATTAACGTTCCCTAACATCCCACGGCAACATCCGTTCAGACGTTCGGATCATTCGATCAAGCCACGTCAATCAGGCATGGAATATCAGATTCCATGTAGGTCAGCGACCCGTGCACGCTGGGCAGATGCATCGCCTTCTCCGCCTGTGTGCGGGAATCGACAATGGTGGTAGAGCCCGCAGCGGAGACGACCACATCGCCGATCATCGACTTGACGCGTTCATCGACTGGTCCGTAGACGCCTTCCTCGATTGCCTGCCGGCGGGGGCGCACCTGGGCGCGCTCCCCAGCACGTCACGCCAACGAGCGGCGATGTCCTCCGGATTCTCGCCATCCTCGCCATAAAGCATGACACAGCGTGGTTCGCCGCCGACATTCGCGACGCCCCACATCAGCTGGGGTTCGGACGCTATGTCGATGCAGGCTTCCGGGTCGGCGGTTATCATGCCATGATCCGCCACGATGACGATCAGCGTGTTCTTCGGCACACTTCGACGCAGCAAAGACAACTGGGCGTCGATACGCTCATATGTGCCGATCCACTTGTCGGAGTCCCAGCCGTAATTGTGTCCGATCTTGTCCGCGTCGCGCAGGTACACGTATGTCAGTCCGGGCGTGTTCGCCGCTTTCGCCGCGGTCATGATACGTCGGCGTGGATCGTCATTGGAGATGTAGTCGCTGCCACGTAACGCCGCCTGAGTCAACGCGGAGAACGCGAATTTCGGCAGTCCCGAACTGGTGACGCGAACGTCCTGTTCCGCCAATCGTTCGAATATGGTCGGCTGCTGTTGCAGTTTCAGCGGTGCGGGCGCGTTTTTGAAAGAGATGAGCTGGCAGATTTCGCCATTGTCGGGATTGAGCTGCGTATATCCCGTCATGCCGGTTAATCCGGGGCATGTGCCGGTGCCGAACGTGGACATTGCGGCCACGGTGGTGCTGGGCATGCATGTGGCGATTGGCCGCTGGTTAACGCCATCCGCCATCAGCGACCGTAGATAGGGTGAATGCCCCAATCTCATATTGATGTTCCAATATCCGAGACCGTCCACCAGGACCACGACTGCCGAACGCGCGTCCGGCAGGCCAAGTGCCTCTTGGAGTCGTTTCGGATCGGCATGGATGGCCGTTGGAATCGGATGCCCGATGGCGCTGGAAATGGCGGGAAGTACCGAGGATAGGTGGAGAGCACCGCCGCGGCCGCCCTCATCCGGCAGTTCGTCGCCATATCGTGCCGGACTGGTCATGGCTAGCAGCTGGTCGATTTCGGGCACTTCAACACTCATGGTTCCCATTCAAGCACCGCGGCAGTACCAGCTGGTAATATTGCTAGGTTGATTACCATAACCTTTCCGTGAGGAGAACCACCGCATGGTGTCGCACCGCAAACCGGCAAAACCAGCCTTTGACCCGCGTACGGTCAAGGAGAACATCGTCGAAACGCCGTTGAACGAGGAAATGAGCAAGTCGTTCCTCGAATACGCGTATTCGGTGATTTACGCCCGAGCGCTGCCTGATGCCAGGGACGGTCTCAAGCCGGTGCAACGACGCATCATCTATCAGATGGGTCAGATGAGCCTCAATCCGGACCGGCCGTATATGAAGTCGGCGCGTGTGGTTGGCGAAGTGATGGGCAAGCTCCATCCGCATGGCGATTCCGCGATTTACGAGGCGATGGTACGTTTGGCGCGGCCGTTCGCGAGGCGGCTGCCATTGGTGGACGGTCACGGCAATTTCGGTTCTCTCGATGATGGTCCTGCTGCTTCTCGTTATACCGAGGCTCGTATGGCGCCGGCCGCGTTGGGCATGAATGCCGATATCGCCGAAAATACCGTCGATTTCACGCCGAATTACGATAACAAGCTTCAGGAGCCGACTGTGCTGCCTGCCGCGATTCCGAACCTGCTGGTCAATGGTGGTTCCGGCATTGCCGTCGGCATGGCCACGAATATGGCCACGCACAATCTTGGCGAGGTGGTGGCTGCGGCCAAGCATCTTATGCGCCATCCCGACGCGACGTTAGAGGAGTTGATGCGCTACGTGCCGGGTCCGGATTGGCCGGGCGGCGGCGTGATTGTGGGCCGCAAGGGCATCCGCGAGGCGTACGAGACGGGTCGTGGCGCGTTGACCACGCGTTCCGTGACGCATATCGAAAACGTGACGGCTCGCAAAAAGGCCATCGTCGTGACGGAACTGCCGTTCATGGTGGGTCCGGAACGTGTGTTGGAACGTATTTCCGAAGGTGTGAAGAACCGTAAGCTGGACGGCATTTCCGGTGCCATCGATTTGACTGACCGGCATAACGGCACGCGCCTCGTCATCGAAATCAAAACCGGGTTCGATCCGAACGCGGTGTTGGCGCAGCTGTTCAAGCACACGCCGTTGCAGGACAATTTCACCATCAACAATGTGGCGTTGGTCAATGGCCGTCCGCACACCATGGGATTGAAGGAAATGCTTCAGGTGTGGGTGGACCATCGTCGTGTGGTGATCCGCCGACGCAGTGAATTCCGCAGGAAGAAGGCGCTTGAGCGGCTGCACTTGGTGGAGGGCTTGCTGCTCGCCATGGTGGACATCGATGAAGTCATTCAGGTGATTCGCTCTTCTGATGATGCCGAGGCCGCGAAAACAAAGCTTATCGCCGTATTCGATCTGGACGAGATTCAGGCACAGTACATTCTTGACTTGCGGCTGCGCCGTCTGACCAAGATGAGTCGTATCGAGCTTGAGGCGGAACGCGACGATCTGAAGCGGCGTATCGAAGAGCTTGAACGCATTCTTGCTTCCGATGAGGCGCTTGACGGCGTGGTCATTGACGAAATGGATGACGCCGTGGCCAAATACGGCACTCCCCGGCGCACGGTGCTGCTGGATGAGGATGAGGAAGGCAATTTGACGCCTGTTGTGGCGCATGGCGATGATGGCGTCTCTGCAAACGCGATGGCTGCCGCGCGCGCCGCCGCGACCGTATCCTCCGCAGCAGCCGATGTCGCCGCAGCCGCAAAGGCCGCAAAGAAGGCCGGCGATGAGAATGCCACCGCATCGGCTCTGCAGATTGATGACGAGCCGTGCGCGGTGATGCTGTCCGCCACGGGCCTGATCGCACGCACTTCCGAGGATGCGGTGGAACGTTGGGAGAATCGTTCGGCTTCCGACGGACGTGCCAAGGATGATCAGATCGTTTCGATGTTCCGCACGTCCACACGTTCCTCATACGGCTTGGTTACTTCAGCGGGTCGTCTGGTGCTGGCCCATGTGGTCGAATTGCCGAAGGTTTCCGCGGATGGGCCGCTCAGTGTCACGGGTGGTGTGAAGGCCGAGGAACTGCTGGGCATGACGGAGAACACCGATCCGATCCGCGGCGAACGGGTGATTGCTGCGATTGATATGCCTTCCACGGATGACGGCGGTCAGCTTGTTCCTTTGGCGTTGGGCACCCGCAACGGCGTGGTCAAGCGTTGGAACCGTGAATCTCCGACCACAATGGATTCGTGGAGCGTCATCGATTTGAAGGATGATGACGAAGTGCTTGCCGCTGCCGAAGCCCGTGATGAGGATCGTCTGGTGTTTGTGTCCACCGATTCCTCGTTGTTGACGTTCGAAGCGAAGAATGTGCGTCCGCAGGGCCGTACCGCTGGCGGCATGGCGGGCATTCGTCTGGCTGAGGGGTGTTCGGTGGCCGCGTTCGCGGTGGTGCCTGATGGCAAGGTGACATGGAATTACGAAGAAGGCGAGAATGGACTGTTCTCTGCTTCCGGAGCCGTGGTGTTGACGGTTGCCGGCGATTCCGAAGCGTTGCCTGGCACTGAAAACGGTGCCGCGAAGGTCACGCCGTTGGAGATGTATCCGACGAAGGGCCGTGGTACGGGTGGCGTGCGTTCGCAGCGATTCCTCAAGGGGCAGGATACGTTGATTCTCGCGTTCGTGGGCGCGTATCCGTTGCATGCTTCCACGCAAAGTGGCGCTCCTGTGGAATTGCCGAAGCCTGATATGCGACGCGATGGTTCCGGTACGGATCTGTCGGCGCCGATTGCGGTGGTCGGCTGATTCGACGAAATCGATTGGCGGGGCTCTGGACTGGTTCTTCTTCCGGTTCAGGGCCTTCCCGTTTTGCGCACTTGGGCCGCCAGGTTGAATGAGCAGGCTGGGTGAAAGTGCCTCCGGCTTGGTTCAGCCATATAGCTTCATGCCTTGTGGGCTGTCCACGAACCCGGCAGCATGCAGCAAACGTCTGTATTCGTTGCGTTCCTTCAATGATTCACCGTTCATTTCGGCGAAGCTGACGCTGCCCTTGGACTGATGCTGCAATGCATAGGCAAGTTCCGTACATGCCGGCTGCAATATTCGCTCGTCATCGGTGAAGCTGACGATTCTGTGGCTTTTCGGCACGGCAAACAGCACCGGCATGCCGTGGTCGAGCACGATGACCGATTCCGCTCTGCGCGCCGGTTTCATATGGTGTTGTTCGGGCCATGTGATCGCGGAGCCTGTCAGGTTGGCCGGGTCGGTCACGTCGAGCGCCACGCAGGATTGGCTGCGCGCCTCGTCGTCGCCGCGCAAGGCGTCCACTGTGTCACGTCCGGCGAATTGGACCGCTCCGAATCCTTTGACGAACATGCCTCTGACCAGATTGCCGTGTTCCTCCATACGTTTGAGTACCGGGTATAGTCCGGAGAATCCGCCTGCGACCTGCTCCTTGTCGATTAGCGGAGCGGCGATCACGCCATATCGGTCGAGCAGCGATTCGATCAATGCGATGTCGTATTCCTCGATGCCGGCTGTTGGTTTGCCGGCGGTATCGTCCGCTTGATCCGGTATCGCCATTGGACTGGTCCGGGACGAGTCGACCGCGGACCATAATCCACCGAGCGTCGCCGGTGTCGAGGCGTGGATCCGTACGCGTCTGCGTGCGGCAGTGCGTGGCGCGCGCACTGAAACCGTGCCTTGAGTCAAGGCCCGAACGGGAGCGAATGAACTGTTCGTCACTTTGCCTTGCCATACCAAGGACCACAAGGCTTCCTCGAACTGGCTTTCGCCCCATGCGGGAAGGATGATTTCCCCTGTTTCAGGATTCACGTTGACTTCCGCATGTTCCTGCCAGATGACTTTGGCGGCTGTGGAAAGCTGCCGCGCATGGAAGGCTCCCCCATTCGATAATGCGGCAAGTATCGTCTCCGGCACGGTCATGGTTCCGGCACTATAGGCATTGTTCTGCGATTGTTCGCCGGGTTTCACCAGCAGCCGTGAATCAGCTGGATGGAATGCGATGCCGCCGGCTTCCTTGGCGTTGGAACCATTGATTTTGGAGCCGACCCATACCACGTCTCCGGATGCGAGCAGTTCGTCCAACATACTCGGTTGGTAGTCGCGAACGCGTGCGGGGAAGACCGAGGATTCCCAAACGGAGGCGTTGAGGTATATGCCTTCAAGCTGTTCAATCACACGCATCAGCCCGTCGACGCCTTCATATCGGGCGCCACCCACAGGTCCGACACCTTGTCTGTCCAACAGGAACGCCTGATAGACGGCCGGTTCCACCGGCTTGATGGCTTTGCGTGCCTTGGCAAGCGAAAGCGCGCGGATACGCCGAAACACGTCTTTGTGGAGCCATTGCTGGGGCGTTTGCCGAGGTGACCGTTCCGATGCTGAATCATCGGAACCATTGGCGTCCGCTCCGGCCGCATCATCGACGAAATGGCCTTTCAGCAGTTCGCCTTTGGCATGTAATTCATCCAACATGCGTACGCCTTGGACAGCGTCCAATCCCAGTTCGGCGATCATCTGATCCGCGGTGAATGGGCCATGCGTTTTGACATATCGCGCCACACGGCCGGCAATGTCGGTCTCGTCCAAATCGTTCCAGAACGTCCGTCCGGCAAGCTCCTTCCCAACCTGCGCGATGACGTCGGCATCCAACAGCGAAGCCATGTCCGTGGCTCCCAGAAGACGTTCCAGCACTTCCGGGTCCATGGACAGCAGTTGCGTACTGCGTTCGGCTTGCGGCACGTCGTATTGGTACATGACCGCGCCCACGTATCCGAACAGCATGTTTTCCGCGAACGGCGACGGCGTTTCCGTGACGGTCTCGCTCAAAGAGATGACGCCGGAGCGTAATCCGGACATCACATGTTTCAGCGCGGGCAGATCGTACACGTCCTGTAGGCATTCGCGTGCGGTTTCCAACAGCAACGGGAAGTTCTTCCGAGTTCGGGCGGCGTTGAGCAGTTGCGCCGCGCGCAGCCGCTGCTGCCATAAGGGGACGCGTCTGCCGGGGTTGGCGCGTGGCAGGAACAGCGATCGCGCCGCGCATTCTCGGAATCGTGCGGCATACAGCACGCTTTCGCCGACTTGTGTTCCGATGATGCGTTGCAGCTCTTCCGTGTCGAACAGCAGCAGCTCGCGGATCGGCAGGTTGCTGTCGCCGTCCGGGAGGCGGATGATGATGCCGTCGTCGGCCGCGTATACCTGCCCATCGAACCCGTATCGTTGTTTGATACGTGTGGTGATGGCCATGGCCCATGGTTCGTGCACGCGTCTGCCGTATGGCGAGTGGACGATCACACGCCAATCGCCTTCTTCATCCTGGCAGCGTTCGACGACCAGCTCACGGTCGTTGGGAATCGTTCCCGTGGCGGCGCGCTGTTCGGCAAGCAGGTCGGCAAGATTGCCGATGGCGTTGTCATCCAATCCGTCACGACGTAGACGTGCGATTGTTGTCGTGTCGAATCGGCTGGTCTTGTCTCCTGCGATGCCGTCCGAGACTTCCGCGCGTAGTCCTTGCGCCATATCGCGTACGAATCGGCCTTGGGACCGTCCGAATGCCGCGTCCCGCCCGTCGCCTTCGCCATACCAGAACGGCAGTCGGGCGGTACGTCCTGGAGCAGGAACCACCACCACACGGTCCCGGGTGATTTCCTGGATCTGCCAGGTCGATGTGCCGAGGGTGATGACGTCTCCGACCCGGGATTCGTACACCATTTCCTCATCCAGCTCCCCCACTTTGCGTGGGCCCGGTCCGGAGCCTTCTTCGGGAAGCACCACGGTGTAGGTTCCTCGGTCGGGTATGGTGCCTCCGCTGGTCACGGCCAGTCGTTGAGCGCCAGGGCGCGCGGAGATGAGACCCGCCTCTTCGTTGTATTGCAATGGAGGTCGGAAGGCGGAGAAATCCTCGCCGTTGTAGGCACCGGTCATCATGCCCATCACAGCATCGAACATGGTTCTGTCGAGATCTTCGAATGGCGCGGCCTTGCGCACGGTCACGTACCAGTCGTCTGGTTTCAGATCATCCATCGCCGCGGCGGCGACGGTTTGCTGGGCAAGCACGTCCAAGGGGGTGCATGGAATGGTCAGTGTTTCGATGTCTCCGGAGCGCATGCATTCGATGCCTGCGGCCGTGCCGATGATTTGCTCTCGTGTAATCGGGTAGAACAGTGCATGCGAGACTCCCCCGACCTTGTGGTCGGCGCGCCCCACCCGCTGCAATCCCGAGGACACGGACAATGGCGGTGCGATCTGGATAACCAGATCCACTGAACCCATGTCGATGCCGAGTTCAAGGCTCGATGTGGCGACCACGCAACGCAATTGGCCGCGTTTGAGCTGCTCTTCGATCTGTTTGCGCCGGTCTTTGGAAACGGAACCATGATGCGCCATGGCGATCGCGTCGGCGTCCGCATGCGAGGAGACCAGCATGGTGGTGGATCCGACCACGGAATCGTAGTGTTTGGCGAAGCCTTCACGGCCTTCCGGGGAGCCCAGATCCGGATACGGCTGGGTGGAATCACTGGCTGTGGACTCCGGCTGGGATGCGTTGTCCGACACACTCAAGTCCGTTCGGCCAAGCCTACGGTCGGACAACATACATGGCGCTACGCGGCACTTATGAATCTCATTGACTCGCCACACAGGAAACGGGGGTATACGCGTCAGCAGAGAAGGGAGTGGAGAGTCAGGGCGGACGTGTCGGTCAGGCTCGCCACCTGGTCGATGGCCACGCGCAGGCGTTCGTCGTCGCCGCCGGTCTCACGCCAATCGTCGAGGAACACATTCTCCAATGCGCTTGACGGTTTGGGATTGTCCGCCATGAACACGTCGACCAGGTCTTTGACGATTCGCTGTTCTTCGCCGTGCATCGGCTCACGTTCGCCGGGCTCCATGACGAAATGCACGGCGATGCCTTTCAAAACCACGATTTCGTAGCTGGTTTCCTCGGGAATCACCAAATCGCCGTTGTATCGCGTCAAAGGCTCGTTGCCGTACGTATCTCTTGTGGCATGTTCCACGGAACCGGCGAACCGACCGATCAGATCGCTGGTCATGTTCTTCAATGCGGCGAGCGCGCGGCGCGAACCGTCGAAATAGCCGGGAAACGTGTCGCGCCGGTGCATTCGTGCGAACGCGTCCACCAGTTTGTCGGCGTCCCATTGCGGACCATACCAGGCGCGCGCGTCCTCGACGACCGCGTCGATCACTCCGTTTTCGTGCAGTTCGCCCGGATTGAACGCGCCGGTGGCGATGGCGTCCTCCACGTCATGCACGCTGTAGGCGATGTCATCGGACAGGTCCATCACCTGGCATTCGACGGGACGGCGGGCGGTGTCGGGCGCGTGTTGTTTGAGCCAGGCGAACACGTCCGTATCATCCGGATAGACGCAGAATTTCGCACTGCGCTCCCCTTTCGGATGCGCGGCGGCTTCGGCAAGCGTCCACGGGTATTTGACGGCCGCATCGAGCGCGGCACGCGTCAGATTCACGCCTGCGGAACGTCCGTCGGGAAACAGTATTTTCGGTTCGAGGCGCGTCAATAATCGCAAGGTTTGCGCATTGCCTTCGAAACCACCGATATTGCTGGCGATTTCGGCAAGCGCACGTTCCCCATTATGGCCGAACGGCGGGTGGCCGAGGTCGTGCGCAAGGCAGGCGCAGTCGACCACGTCGGGATCGCAACCGAGCGAAGTGCCGATCTGTCGACCGATTTGCGCGACCTCCAACGTGTGTGTAAGCCGTGTACGTGCGAAATCGTCCGTGCCGGCCACCAGAATCTGCGTTTTCGCGCCGAGCCTGCGCAATGCGGACGAGTGGATGAGTCGGGCGCGGTCGCGTTGGAAGGCGGTGCGGGAGCTGGATTTGGGTGGTTCCGGAGCCCAACGCTCCTCGTCGAACGCGCTGTATCCTTCGCTCGTCATGATGCACCGCCTTCCTATGGGTGCGGCGGGGCACGCCGCCCCTTTTATCGGTTCCGCC
>OGRQ01002651.1_pt1 | contig 12589 bp, 10 predicted proteins | sample 1553521 | NCBI WGS metagenome assembly OGRQ01 (sample SAMEA2580088, study PRJEB22360) | human gut metagenome | biome: human gut; feature: human-associated habitat; material: faeces | place: Denmark | collected 2008/2010
TTTGACGATCTCCCGCACCACGGGCCAGAGGACGGCGGTGAGGGCCTCGTCGGTGCTCTCCGGCGTCAGGGGACACATCCCGCTGCGGATGAGGCCCATCTTCAGGTGGTCGATGGACAGATAGGGCGCGCCGTGCCGCTCCAGCAGGCGCTGGGCCAGCAGGGTCTTTCCCGTGTGCGTGCTCCCGGTCAGCAGACGGATCATAACCATTCCTCCTTGCTGTTTTTTGTATCATACCCCCGCGCCTGCGCCGGCGCAAGAGGACGGCGGCGGCGCGGGAAAATTCGCCGCAAAATCGGGAATGACCTCTTTACAAGGCGGGGAGAATATGATAAACTACTACAGCCTGTAATTTACAGGCAGAATTTACCCCCGGCTTCGTCCCCAGGCTCTCACCGGCCGGCCACGCAGCCCAGGGCACATTGTATGAAAGGTGGAACCCAACCATGATCCGTAAGGACGAGAAGACGGCCGTGATCGAGGCCAACCGTACCCACGCCACTGACACCGGCTCCCCCGAGGTCCAGATCGCCATTCTGACCGCCCGCATCAACGAGCTGACCGAGCACCTGAAGGTCCACAAGCAGGACAACCACTCCCGCCGCGGCCTGCTGAAGATGGTCGGTAAGCGCCGCAAGATGCTGGATTACCTGATGGCCAAGGACATCGAGCGTTACCGTGCCATCATTGCCAAGCTGGGCATCCGTAAGTAATTGTTTGCCTTCATAGGGCGGCGCAAATCGTGCCGCCCTATGTTCGCATATAAATCGAACCTGTTTTCGGAGCGCCGATGCTTTTTTAGCAGTTGAATATGGGCCTGAAGCCGGCTTCGTCCGCCCGTGGCCGCGAAGTATTTTGCACAGCCGTTTGCGCAGGGGCGCACACTGCGCGCCCCTGTCGATTCTCCGTCCCGCATTCGGACCCGTATTCAAGTGCTAAAGGGTGTTGTCCGCTTGGAAAACGAGATCATTTTTCAAAAAAGGAGGACAACCCATGTCAACCATCATTAAGCACAAGGAATTCCCCAAGTTCAAGAGCTGGACCATGGACCTGTGCGGCCGTCCCCTGACCATCGAGGTGGGCAAGGTGGCCGAGCTGGCCAGCGCCAGCGCCATGGTCAAGTACGGCGACACTACCGTCATGGTGGCCGTCACCGTCTCTCCCCGTCCCCGGGACGGCATCGACTTCTTCCCCCTGTCCGTGGAGTTTGAGGAAAAGTTATACGCCGTGGGCCGCATTCCCGGCTCCTTCATGCGCCGGGAGGGCCAGCCCTCTCTGCCCGCCGTGCTGGCCAGCCGGGTCATTGACCGCTCCATCCGTCCCCTCTTCCCTGGAGACTTCCGCAACGACGTGGTGGTCACCTGCACCGTGATGAGCGTGGACTACGACTGCTCCCCCGAGGTGGCCGCCATGATCGGCGCCTCCGCCTGTGTGAGCTACTCTGAGATCCCCTTTGCCGGCCCCATCGGCTGCCTGGAGGTGGGCTACTGCGACGGCGAGATCGTCCTCAACCCCAACCAGGAGCAGCGCAAGACCAGCCGCATGGATGTGACCGTGGCCGCCACCGCCGAGAAGGTCGTGATGATCGAGGCCGGCGCCGACGAGATCCCCGACGAGATCATGTACGCCGGCATCGTGAAGGCCCACGAGGAGATCAAGAAGCAGGTGGCCTTCATCAACCAGATCGTCGCCGAGATCGGCAAGCCCAAGATGGAGTACGACCACGCCCAGTTCAACCAGGAGCTGTTCGACAAGATCGTGGCCGACTTCATGGACGAGGCCAAGGCCGCCATGGATACCGACGACAAGAACGTGCGGGAGACCCGCTGGAACGCCATGATCGAGAAGTGGCACGAGAAGTATCTGGAGGAATATCCGGATATGGACCAGTACCTGGAGGAGTTCACCTACAAGTTCCAGAAGAAGATCGTCAAGGCCTGGCTGCTGGAGGGCCACCGTGTGGACGGCCGCGCCAAGAACGAGATCCGTCCCCTGGCCGCCGAGGTGGGCGTGCTGCCCCGGGTCCACGGCTCCGGCCTGTTCACCCGCGGCCAGACCCAGGCCCTGACCATCTGCACCTTGGGCTCCACCAAAGATGCCCAGATGATGGACGACCTGTCCGACACCCCGCTCAAGCGCTACATCCATCACTATAACATGCCGCCGTACTCCACCGGCGAAGCCCGCGCACCCCGCAGCCCCGGCCGCCGCGAGATCGGCCACGGCGCACTGGCAGAGCGTGCTCTGGTGCCCGTGCTGCCCTCTCTGGAAGAGTTCCCCTACACCATCCGCTGCGTGTCTGAGGTGCTCTCCTCCAACGGTTCCACCTCTCAGGCATCCATCTGCGGCTCTACGCTGGCCCTGATGGATGCAGGCGTGCCCATCAAGGCACCCGTTGCCGGCATTTCCTGTGGTCTGATCACCGAGGGCGACCGCTGGATGACCATGCTGGACATTCAGGGCGTGGAGGACTTCCACGGCGATATGGACTTCAAGGTGGGCGGCACCCGCAAGGGCATCACTGCCATCCAGATGGACATCAAGATCGATGGCCTGACCTACGACATCATTGCCGAGGCTTTCGAGAAGTGCCGCAAGGGCCGCCTGTATATTCTGGACGAGATCATCAAGCCGGTGATCGCAGAGCCCCGCCATGAGCTGAGCCGCTACGCACCCAAGATGTTCAGCATGATGATCCCCACCGATAAGATCAAGGACGTGATCGGTAAGGGCGGCAAGGTCATTCAGGACATCTGCGCTACCTGCAACTGCAAGATCGACGTGCAGGAGGACGGCCATGTGTTCGTCTCTGCTGTGGATCAGGAGGACGCAAAGCGCGCCATCTTTACCATCAAGACCATTGTGGAGGACCCCGAGATCGGTGCCATCTACAAGGGCAAAGTGACCCGCCTGATGAACTTTGGTGCCTTCGTTGAGATCGCACCGGGCAAGGAAGGTCTGGTGCACATCTCCAAGCTGGACACCAAGCGTGTGGAGCGCGTGGAGGATGTGGTGGCCGTGGGCGATGCCATCGTGGTCAAGGTGACCGACATCGACCAGCAGGGCCGTATCAACCTGAGCCGCCGCGATGCCATTCTGGCGCTGGAAGCCAAGCGCGCCGAGCAGCAGGCACAGCAGCAGTAAACCCTGACTGCATAAAAGAAACCGAAAAAGAGGACCCGATGTATCTGCATCGGGTCCTCTTTGTTGTATCAGAATAAAATTATACTGTGCGGTATTTGCGATCCAGCGCCCAGCCGAATGCAAACAGCACCACACCGCTGACAGCCAGCACCGGCACGGGCCAGTTCAGCTGACCGGTCTGCGGCAGACCGCTCATTACCGGGTTATTCGGGTGGCCCGGCAGAACGGGGCTGTCTGGATTACCGGGTGCTACCGGATGATCCGGGTGGCCCGGGGCCACGGGATTGTCCGGATGGCCCGGAGCCACGGGATTGTCCGGTTTACCGGGAAAGACCGGGTTATCCGGGTTGTCCGGCGGGGTAGGCGTATCAGGATAATCGGGCGTAGGCGGGGTAGGGGGCGTAGGTGGCGTGTCCGGCTTGGTGGGGGTGTAAGCACCCACCTTGGGGCTGGCATCCACCGCATAATTCCACTTGCCATCCTCCGCCATGGGCAGAGAGACAAGGAACGGATTGATCGGCTCATAGCCCTTGGAAGCCTCGGTCTGCACGATCAGATACAGGCCCAGCTCCAGACCACGGAAGGTCACGTTGCCGTCCGCATCAATGGTCTTTGTGGTGCCCTCGGCGCTTTGGGGCAGATACTCCTGCAGCTGGGCCGCAAGGGTGCTGTCGGTCAAATCACCCAGCGCAATGCCGCAGCCGTAGAAATCGCCGCAGTATTCGTAGCTCAGGTTGCCGTTTTGGCGCTTTACCTCGGCCACACGGTACAAAGTGAGCTTGCCGCCGCTCAGCGCCTTATCGTTGGCGCTGTCGTACAGCGTAACGCGGATGGTGCCGGTAGTGGGATTGCCGCTGCTGTCCACCAGCTTGATGTTTGCGCTGGTGGCAAGGGCAGGCAGCGCACTTGTTACCAGAAGGCACAGCACCAAAAGCAGGGCCGCAGCGTGCTTTTTGAGATCAGTGCGTTTCATGTTTTTCACCTCTTGTAGATTTGCGTTTGCGGTTGGAGAACAGCAGCCAGAGCAGCAGCACCAGCAGCAGGGGCAGTGCCATGATGGGAGCTGTGATGATCGGTTCGATCTTGATGGCATCGGCTGTTACACGGATGTGCTTGAGCTTGTCCGGCGTTTCGATGCGCCGTCCCCGCACCAGAAGGCGGTGGGAGTTGATGCCGTAGGGGGTGCAGGTCATCAGGGTGACGTAATCCTTGCCGTCCACCACCTTGAGGTTGTCCGTCTCGGTGGGCAGCACGATGGAGATCTGGTCCACCTCGTAGGTGAGCACGCGGTCCAGGATCGTGATGGTGAAGGTGTCGCCTACTTCCAGCTGGTCCAGATTGGTGAACAGCTTGGCGCTGGGCAGGCCGCGGTGAGCCGAAATGACCGCGTGGGTGCTCTCGCCGCCCACCGGCAGGCTGGTGCCCTCCAAGTGGCCTGCGGCGATCTGCAGCACGCCATCGCTGGTGCCGTGGTAGATGGGCAGCTCCACACCGATCTTTTCAATGGTGATGTAGCCCATAATGCCGGTGCCGGTCACATCCAGCGTGGCGTTGTAGCTGGTGAACCGGTCGGCATGGAACAGCGCGTCCGGGTCGGCGGCGATCTGCGCATTGAACGCATCTGCCGCCTCGAAATAGGCGCTGTAGTCGGCATCGGTCAGATTGTCCACGTCCTCGGCATAGGTGGCCACAGCACGGGACTGATGCAGCTGGTTGACGTAATCGCTGAGGGTGGGGTATAACATCACGGATAGACCCACGAAAAAGACGAGGATCAGGATGATGGTGCTTTTGTTCTTTTTCATGGGCTACTCCCTAATGTTATAAGGATAGGAGCGGGGGCCTTGCGGCCCCTTTGCTCCGGGTTCTTGGGGGAAATGGAGCTTACTTATTCTCCATGCGCTTCTTGGTGACCAGCAGAACGATGGCCGCAACCATCAGGCCGCCGCCGACCACATAGAAGATGGTAGTGCCGATGCCGCCGGTGGAGGGCAGGGTAATGCCGCCGGCTTTTTTGTTGATGATTTTATTATTCAGGTTGGATTCACCGGACAGATTAACATTGTGTTCGTCGTGCGTTGCAGAAATGACGATTTTAGTATCGTCACAGGCACTGTAATCTTTAGGAGGGTTGGTCTCCCTCAGGTAGTAGGTGCCAGCGTCCAGACCCTTGACATTGAACTGACCATGTTCGTCAGAGAACATCTCATCGCCAGCACCCGCTCCAAAGTAGGGGGAGTAAGTGCCGTCAGTAGTATTCTTCTTGAGCTTGATCTCCTGTTCCTCAGTGCAATCTTTATCGCTGTACAGACGGAAACCAGCGCCCGCCAACTCGTTGCCCGTGGTATCATCATCGCGATACTTGGTGTTGTTCAGCTGGTAGGTGTACACACGGACTTCGCTTTCGGGAGTGAAGCCCCAGTATGCGCTATTTCTGGGGTTATTAGAGTACTGGAGCTGTACTTTGTTTTTGTTATCGGTAGAGCCACTTGTAGAATTGACAGCGGCGTTGTCGTTCAGGTGTGCAGTATAGGTGACCGTAATCGTAGCGCCGTCATTCAAATTGAGCCCTGCTCCACAGGCCTTGACATCAGGAATGCCTACCACAAAATAGTGATCACTTTCAAGACGGCTATCATCAACTTCATACATCGAAGAATCGTTGGTGATATCATAGGGAATGCCATTGGATTTAATGACTACACTATCGAGTCTGTCATAAGTAATGCCATTGGACAAGGTATCATTGAACAAAACAGCGTACTCTTTATAGTAATCGTAAGCACGGTCGGGGCTTGCGGGCAAGGTAGCGGTCAGCTTGAACTGGAACTCTTCGTTGATCGCATGGTCAGCGCTGGAACCAAAACCTGCTTCGTTGGTGCCATCCTGATTGTCATAAACTTCCTTCTCAACATAGGGCTTTACAACCTTATGATTAACTAAAACGACATAGGGTGCTTGGGGAACATTCAGCAGGAAGAAGGAATTGTAGGCATGATAGAAATCGCCAGGGTTAAAGTAGGTAGTATCAACGATCAGATAATAACCTGGCTCTTGAATGTTGAAGCCACCGGTGTGATCTGTATAGACGGGTTTCGGGTTTGCGTTTGCATCCGGGTAGAGATAGCTGCATACAAAGCGCGCAAAAGCGATGCTGTTATTATCGGATTCACTCCATTGGCTGATAACCGCAAGAACATCCTGGAGGTTATCTGCGTCTTGAAACGGAATCTTGAGGGTAGGATCGTTCTTCAAGTTGGCCAGAAAAATATCAGGTTCAGTGATGTTTTGGCCCCAATCAACGTCGGAAAGCGTCGGATTGTCCTTACTAATAACACCCTTGAAGATCTGGAAAGCGCTGTAACCGTGGGTTCCGTTGAGGTTCTCCTCAGTGTTGTATGCAAACGCCGGGATCGCCATGGCGCACACCATGGCAACTGCCAGCAGTGCGGCCAGCAGCTTTTTGATTGCTTTCTTCATCATGATTTGCGAAAATCTCCTTTCAAGTTTTTCTGATTCCTATTTTCAGGGTCTGCTTCCGGCGCAGAATCAATTTTGCCGCCGTGTCAGGAAGGATGCAGGCTTTTTAACGTGCCCTCCTTTCGCGTCTGCGCTTTTTGCAAACCCCGCACACCAGAGCGGCAAGCATCAGCGCGCCGCCGCCTGCTGTATACAGTTTGGTACCGGCCCCGCCGGTAGAGGGAAGTTCGTAGTCGGACGGATCGGCCTGACTGGTGATCACAAGGCTGTCGGGTTTTACCGACTCTTCGGCATCATCGCTGATGGGCGTATCCAGAATCTTGATGTTATTGATTACTCCGTCAACAGCCGTTTCGCCAACGTCCTTCAGCTTGACGGTGTAGCAGATAGAATAGGTGCCTGCGGCAATGGGGGAACCGACAGAACCCAAGGTGATCTTGCGCTCATCATTAACATTTTCCCAAGTGATTCTGAGCGTTGTATTGCCGTTTTCCATGCTGAGCTGGAGCGAGTCTTCGACATATTCGGCGGTTACGCCGGTGGGCAGGGTCATGCTGTCCGCAAGCGTCAGCGGGCCGGCCTGTTCGTTCCTGACCACAAGCGTAACAGTGTAATCCAGGTAGGCATCGCTGCCATCGTGGCGCGGGCCCTTCACGCTCTGGTTAAGGTCATAGTTCTTATCGTCTTTTTGATCCTCATCGGGGTTTTCATCCGGGTTGATGGTGATATCAAGGGCGTAATCTTTGTTGACCTCGATCTGATTAAAGCCGCTGCTGGTGACCTCGCTCTGGTTCCACTGGAAATTGAAGGCAACGTTGCTGGTGACCTTGGCATCGGAAGTATCCGCGCCTGCGGCTGCCTCCTCTTTCTGCTGGATATAGTTTTGGTCGTACCGCAGCACGGCGTACCAGCAGCCGTCATTCCCCTTGAGCAGCCGGTAGCTGCCGCAGGTGTCATAATTGCCGGTATCTTCCAGTTTGCCGGAGATAAGCTCATCGTTCAGCACATCAAAGCTCTTGGGCAGCTTAACATGGACACAGTAGTCGTTTTCCTGGATCGCTTTGGCCGGGATATCTGTGACGGTCAGGCTGCTGTGCAGAAGCTCCGAAATGGTGGTGACGTTGGTATCCTCGTATTCAGTGCCATTCTTGCGCTGCACCTTCAGAGCAGTGAGGTAATCCAGTGCATCCAGACCTTTGATGGTGGTAATGGCATCTGCGTCATCTTCGACTTTGAAATCCGGCGTAGCCACGCCGTAATCGGCCTGTTGCGCATTTGCCACAGACACCAGCGTTGTCACCTGCGAAGCATTCAGCGTGACTTTAGCCACCTTGCCATCCACATCGCCGGAGATCACGGTCAGGGTGCCGAAATCTTCGTCCACATCGCTCACGATGCCAACGGTGCTGGCATCCACGGTGTATTCCTCAATGTGAGGCGCGGTGTCAGTGGTGGCCGCAGCATCCATGGAGAGCAGGGCAATGTCGGCATCGGCGGAATCATCCTGCACCTGCAACGGCTGGCTTTCCGCGGCCACAGCCTTGGTCACGGTGCCATTGTAAATGACGATATCACCGGGCATTGCGGCATCAGACGGCAGATCACCGTCAAAATCCATGGCATAGCCGCTGCCGGTCTCTTCGTTGTACAGCGCGCTGCGCAGCTGGCTGTGCAAAGACAGCACGCTGGAAACCTGCGGGATCGCGCTCTGGGGGATATCGGCATATTTCAGGCAGTAGGAAAGGAACATCACGTCCCATGGGCCGTAGTCGTTGCCGTAGTCGTTGCCGTAGCGGGTGTAGTGGCGCACGGTCTCGCCGTCGGCATCGTCCAGCTGGAAGTTGCGCTCGCTCTGCTCATAGCCCAGCTGGCTCTCGGCTACGGCCAGCAGGTCGTCGGCCCAGTTGCCGCTCAGCGTGGTGCCGGTCTGTGCCAGCCATTCGTCCTCGTCCTGCGTGCCGTCCAGCGGGTCGGACAGGCAGTTCACCGTGTGGTGATGCTCCGGCAGGCCGCAGACCAGCACTTCCTCGTAGCAGGCATCGGTGTGGTGGTGCACCGGGGGCTCGGTCACAGGATCGACCACCACGGGCTTTGCGGCCACCGGCTCCTCAAACAGGGCCACCGGGTCATAATCGGGGTTCACTTCTTCTACAAGCTCGCCCTCTTCCAGACCGCACACCAGCTCATAGGTGGTGGTGTAGCAGCTGTCGTCGTGGGTGTGCTCGAATTTATCGCAGATGAAGGTGACACCATCCTCATCAAAACAGCTGTCGTCGTGGGTGTGCTCTTCTTCCAGGCAGGTCAGCTCCTGCACTTCCTGGTAGCAGTCGTCGGTGTGCTCATGGGGCACAAAGATGTACTCCGGCTCTGCGGAATGGGCTGCAATGCCGGGATCATCCGCATCCACGCCGAACGCATCATCATCCATGTCGAATGTATCATCAAAAGACATGCCGTCGTCCGTCATGGTGGCGTTCCAGTCCTCCGGTTCGCCTTCCTCATAGCCGCACACCAGCTGCTTTTCATAGCAGGCAGCGGTGTGCTCGTGCTCCAACTCGCCGCACAGATATTCGGCCGTTTTGGCAATGCCCACGCCGTGCAGCTGCCAGTTCACGAACAGGCTGGTGGTAAGCGCCAGTGCCAGCAGCAGCGCAGTATAGCGTCTGGCGCGCTGGTGGTTCCGACGGAACTTTTTCTGATATTCTTTCACGATATCCCGCATGATTCCTAAACCTCCTTAGTGGATCAACGAGAAGTTGGACAAGGGCCATACCCGCAAAAAAACCTTGCCTACGATCTGACTTTTTTCCACACAGCCGATCACACTGCTGCGGCTGTCAATGGAGGTGGCCCGATGGTCACCCAGTACGAAATACCGGTTTTCCGGCACCTGATAGGGAAATTTGATGTCGCATTCGCCCAGAGCCAGTTCATCTACATAGGGCTCATCCAGCGTCTGGCCGTTCACAGTGACCACACCGTCCTCGTCCAGTTCGATCACATCACCGGGCAGGCCGATGATGCGCTTGAGCAGAAGCTTGTTCTGCCAGTAAAATCCGCAAAGGTCGCCGGTCTTCATGTCGCTGCCCTTGACCAGCAGAATGATGTCCCGGTCCTGCAGAGTGGGGTTCATGCTGTCGCCGGAGACCTGCAGCACCGGCAGAAACAGGGTGGCCAGCAGCACGGCAATGGCCGCGACCACCAGCAGCGTGTAGACCGTGCTGCGCAGCACCCGCATATAACGGCTGCGGTAGGCCAGACGTTCGCGCTCTGCTTCCACCTCTGCTGTGGATGGAATGGGCGTGAACCTGATCTTTTGCTCTTTCATTTGGCACGCTCCTCCGGCAGGAATTCCGTGCTGTGATAGCCGTCCAGCAGTTCGCTGGCCCGGCGGTCAAAAGCGGCCCGGCGCTGCTGGATCTCCTGCTGCGTCCGGGCAAGCATTGCCTTGCAGTCCGCTTCGGTCTGGGCGCGCTTGCGTGCGGCGGCTTCCGTTTCCGCGTCGCACTGCTGCTGGGTACGGGCCTTCAGGTTCGCAGCCTCGGTCTGTGCCTGTGCAAGGATCTGCTGGGCTTCGGCTTCCGCCTGAGCGCGCAGAGCGCTGGCAGCGGCATCGGTGTTTTTGTTTGCTGCGAGCACCGATGCAACGTATTCATCAGCCGCAGCCTGCGCCGCTTCAAACACCTTGTTCAGCTCCAGTGCAGCCTGCGCAATGGAACCTGCGTTTTCAATATGGATCTGCCGTTCCTGCAGCTGGGCAGACAGGGCAGCGTTTTCTGCCCGGAGCTGGTCCTCGCTCTGCTTGAGCGCCAGAATGATCTCGACTAATTCGGTGCGGCGCATGTGCCGCAGTTCACGGTCTGGCATAATGATCGATTTCTCCCGCAAAAAGTGGTCGGATTAGGCGAACGAAAACTTTCGACAAATACGAAAATTTTCGCACCACAAAACCACATTTGATATATCAGTTTTCGGCGTGAAAGCGCCAGTTTGATGAATGACCTTCCACCTTATATGTTAGCACAGTATACGTAACAAAAGCGTAACAAAAATGCCTTTTCCGTGCATTTTTTTGCCAAAGCCAAAGAAAAATTGTTTCTTTTGATGTAAACGATTAAAATGCGTTAAAAACAAAAAGAACTGTCCCCACAACGGAGACAGTTCTTGAAAAACAGATGAAAATAGAAGCCGGATCAGAAGCTCTTCAGCAGATCGCCCAGAGTCAGGAAGGACTGGTAGATCACGTTGACATTGTTGATGATGGAGCTTGCACCGGAGAAGATGCGGGCAATGGCGTTGAACACCTTACCGACATTCAGGAAGCTGTTGTAAGCGTCGCGGGCACCACCGTCCAGATAGACCATTTCCTCTTCGCTGATGGAGGCATAGTTTGCGGGCAGTTTCATAGTAGACATGGAGATTTTCCTTTCTATTGATAAAATTGATACAGTGTGTGAAAAGACTTAAATAAAGGCAGCCACGGCCAGCGTGGTGATCAGAGCACCGGCTACCGTCAGAACGCTCAGAATCGGGCCGTCATCGTATTCCTGCGCGGCCTGTTCCGGCTGAGCGGGCGTGGATGTGCTGGTGGAAGTGGTGGCATTTTTCACGGTCCAGTGTGCGTACACAGTGGTATCACCGGTAAACACCGTAGAGGTGCTGATTTTTGTGCCGCCCACCGGCTCGGTATACCAGCCGTCAAAGGTGTAGCCTTCCAGCGTAGGCTGCGCGGGCAGGGCACTGAGTTTGCCGCTCAGATTGGTGGTGACTGCCACAGCGGAGCTGCTGCCGCCCATGGCATCCAGACCAATGGTGTAGACCTGCGAATCCTTGTCTTCTGCGGCAAAGGCAGAGGGCAGTGCACAGCAGAGCAGTGCAGCGCTGAGCAGACCGAGGACCAGCATTTTCAAAATCTTTTTCATATGACTCCTCGCTTTCCTGACGAATTGGGATGTGGTGCCTGCCGGGAACGGAAACACCAGAACAGACCTCGATGTCCCCGCCATGAGGCAGTAGACGAAAAAGCCGGGAAGAGGAGGTTTATTCAATCCTATATTTACCACATATAGTGTAACAAAAGCGCAACAAAATGGGCGTATTCTGTTGTTATGATGAAAAAATTGGTTTTTCACAAATTGCAGGCTGCAAAAGGCGGCACAGAGCCGCCGCAAAAGCGGAAAAGTGGAACCTTCCCCTTGTGGAAAAACAAAGAATATGATATAATATCTTGCACGATGCGCCATCGCCAAGCGGTAAGGCAGGGGACTTTGACTCCCCCATCGTAGGTTCGACTCCTGCTGGCGCAACTGAAAAAGAACCCGCAGGGGGCCTGAGCGACAGGTTCCCTGCGGGTTTTCTTTTTGTGAAAAGGAGGTTGTTTGTGTGAACGAAGAGAATTCTCTATTGACCGGGGCGGTGCGGCCTGCGCTGCTGCGGTACGCGCTGCCCATTATCCTGAGCATGGTGGCAACACAGTTTTACGCCGTGGCCGATACCATGATCATCGGCCTGCGGCTGGATGCCGATGCGCTGGCGGCAGTGTCCAACGCTTCCACGGTGCTGATGATCTTTCTGTTTATCTCCGGCGGCATGGAGCTGGGCGGTGGTCTGCTGGTGGCGGCAGGCAAGCCCACTGCCACAAAGCGTGAGATGACAGAGCTGCTGTACAACCTGCTGTTCGTGGATGAGGTCATCGCCCTGTTGACCACGGCAGTGGGCTTTGTGACCCTGCCGGCTCTGCTACGGCTGATCAATACGCCTGCGGAGATCCTGGATACTGCTGTGCTCTACGGGCGCATCTATCTGATGGGGCTGCCATTTCTGATGCCCTACGATCTGAGCAAGGAGTGTGTCATGGGCTGCGGCGATTCCAAAACGCCGCTCAAGGTCATTGTGGCTACCAGTGCGATGAACATTGTGCTTGACCTTGTTCTGGTGGGGCCCTTCGGGGTAGCCGGTGCAGCGG
>OGRQ01002652.1_pt1 | contig 12579 bp, 10 predicted proteins | sample 1553521 | NCBI WGS metagenome assembly OGRQ01 (sample SAMEA2580088, study PRJEB22360) | human gut metagenome | biome: human gut; feature: human-associated habitat; material: faeces | place: Denmark | collected 2008/2010
ACGGCGCTCGCCGGGAGCGGCATCGCGCCGCAGCCGTTCGCGTTTTTGGGGTTCCTCCCCCGCAGCCGCTCGGATCAGGAAAAGACGCTGGCACCCTTTGCCAATCTGGCATTGACGCTTATCTTCTTTGAACGTAAGGACCGATTGAACGAAACGCTCTCTGCGGCCCATGCCGTGCTCGGTCCACGGGAACTTTGCATTGCCCGCGAACTGACCAAAACGCATGAGGAATACCTCCTCGGGCGGTTGGAGGACGGCGTCCCGGCGGGCGTTGAGTTGCTTGGCGAGATCACGGTGGTGGTCGGACCGGCGGAGGCCGGAGGCGTAACGGACAGGGAAGAGGTGTTTCGCCTCATCGCCGAGGAGCGGGAACTGGGCGGTTCGCCCCGGGACGTTGCGCGCCGGGTGCAGACCCGGACGGCCGGATGGACGGTCAAGAGCATTTACGCGCTGCTGTCCGCAAGGAGGTAAGCTATGAGCGCCAAGAAATCGGGCGGCCCCCTTATTGGGGACAACCGTAAAGCCCGTCATATTTATGAATATCTGGAAACCATTGAAGCGGGTATTTCCCTGACCGGGCCCGAGGTGAAAAGCCTTCGTGCCGGGCAGGTGAACTTCACGGACAGCTATGTGGAGTTCAGGCGCGGCGAAGCGTGGCTGATCGGCCTGCACATTGCCCCGTATACGAATGCCGGGTACGTGGAGCAAAACGCGGACAGGCCCCGCAAGCTGCTGATGCACGCACAGGAAATCGCATCGTTTGCCGCGAAAGTGGAGCAGAAGGGCCTGACCATCGTTCCGGCGAAGCTGTATCTCAAACACGGGAAGATCAAGGTGGAGTTGGCTCTTGGACGGGGCCGCAAGCTGCATGATCACCGCGTGGAGCTGAAGCGCCGTGCCGAGACCCGGGATATGCAGCGTGAATTGCGCGGATAACGGCGCCATCGGGAAGTATGACGGGAAGGGACGCTTTCGGAGCGCTTCGTCAGCCGTGTTCCCTTTGGGATGTTCACGGGATGGAGGGCATACGATGGAGGCGGCGTTTGGGAAAGCCCCGCTCATTTCTCGCAAAGGGAAAAATACGGATGCCCTGGGCCGTTTTGCTTGACAGCCTGAGGGCGATCCCGTATAGAGATTCCCGTTGCTACGGCGACCTTTGGGGATGTAGCTCAGCTGGGAGAGCGCAGCGTTCGCATCGCTGAGGCCAGGGGTTCAATCCCCCTCATCTCCACCAGATTTTTGTCTCTCGTAGACGCAAAAGTCTCAAACCGATTGGTTTGAGACTTTTTGTTTATGCTCTATACTCGTTGTAGGAAGTTTCGCTACTTCATCTCGTACATATGCTTTCCATGCAGGATGTAGTAGATAACCAGCGCACAGAGCACCGTGCCGGACAAAGCGAGATACATGCCGTTGTAGCCGACGATCGGCACAAGGAAGCCGAAGAGATAGGGGCCGAGCCCTATGCCGAAGTCAAAGAAGATGAAGAACGTTGTAGTCGCTTGGGCAAAGCGGGAACGCGAAACCAGAGAGAGCGATACGGCTTGCCCTACCGACTGGAAGTTGCCGAAGCCCACGCCGAGGATGAAGCCGGAAAGGAGCAGCATCCAGCCGCGTTCCGCATAGGCCAGTAGAACGAGGGACAGTGCCGTCAAGAGAAAGATGGGGAAAAAGATGACGTTTTCGCCGCGGGTGTCGTACAGCCTCCCCGTTATGGGGCGGGTGGCCAGAGCCGCCAGGGCGTACAGCAGGAAGAACAGGCTTGCGGGGCCGGAAAGGCCCCTTTCGGCTGCGAACGAGGTCATGAAGGCTTGCACGCATCCGTAACCCAGGCAGGTTACCAGCGCTACGAAGGAAAAACGCACCACGCGCGGATCGATATAGCTGTTGAGGCTGAAGAGCGGACGATGGCGTCGCTGCATTGCCGGAAGCGTTCCCAATCCGAAAAAGATGGCGAGGCAGCCCAGCGCGATGCCGACGTTGATCCGCATCAGGGTCGCATACGCCATATGGCCGCTCAGGGTAATGCCGAGGAACGGTCCCAAAGCCAGCGCCAGCGCCGTGCTCATGCTGAACAGGCTGATGCCGAAGCCATGATGCTGCTGTGGGACCACATAGGCCACGATGGTCCCGGTAGCCGTACCGATAATCCCGACGCCGATACCGGCCAGAAGCCTCTGGATGAACAGCAGCGGCAGGGAATCCGCCAGAAAGAAGCTTGCTATGCTGGCCGTATACAGCAGCAGCCCGGCGCACAGGATGCTCCGGCAGCCGAAAAACGACAGAAGGTTGCCCGTGACGAAACGCCCGGCCAGGCATCCGATGACCATGATGCCCGCGGTGAAGCCCGCTGTGCTCAAGCTCACGGCGTAGGCTTGCCGCGCATACGTGGTGCTGGTGACGAATATCAGGTAATAGGCCGTCATGACCAGCAGATTGATCAGAGTTACCACATTGAAGTTACGGTTGCATATCTCCCTCAGCGTTTCCCTCGTTCCCCGTTTTGACGCGTTTTCCGTCCGGTTGCGGCGGATGCGGCGATTCGGCATTGCAGGTTTCTCCTCTATGAAAATCGTTGCGTTCGCAACGACTATGTGTTTTCCTTCATACTGTCAAGCGAGGATTCGGAGTCTTTTTTCGCTTCTCGCCAAGGGCGGCGAGGGCTGTTTTGCAGTCCGTGTTACCGGATGCATAAGATCAACAGGGAGGGAATGTTGGAACTGACTTGCAAATGGATCACTTTGGCCAATCGGTACTATTACATGTATCTCAGCAAGGCGCTCGCTCCGTATGGCATCAACACGAGCCAGTATCTTTTCATTGTCGTGCTGTGCAAGGAGCCGGGCATTACGCAGGACAAGCTGCCGGAGCGGATCGGCATCAACAAGAGCAACGTGACGCGCGGGTTGGCGCAATTGGAACAGGCGGGCTTTATCCGGCGTGAAACCAACCCGCAAGACAAACGTACGACCACTGTTTATCCGACGCAGCGGGCCCGTGATATCTATCCGCAGATCATGCGGCTGATTTCGGAGTGGGACTCCGCCGCCACCAGATTGTTTTCCGATGAAGAGAAGCGGGCTCTTCAGGTCTTGCTGCAGCGCCTGACGGATTCCGCTAAAACATTCGGCAAGGAAGCCGGGGCATCGCCCTGTGATGGGGAGGAGTAGGTCTGAAAAAGGCTTCGGAGCTTTTCCTTTTTTCTCAGGCTCGTGTGTGTGGGGAAGTCATTTCTTCCGGCACACAGCTACTCCCGCTTTTTGGGGCTCCTTGCGGGAAGCCTGATGCGTGTGTTTTTGCACCGTCTGTGGACTCACACTGGTTGCTTTCTGTGAATGCAAGCCGATCGTGCACAGGCAAAGGCCCCTTTCCGTTGTCGAACGGGAAGGGGCCTTTGCCTGTTTATGGATATTCCGGAGTACGGTGGTCATGCTAGGCGTCGTTTTGTGGCCCTTGGGGCATGGGAGGCATCCCTTTGCCACCCGAGGGCAGCGCCTTTGTTTCCGTTTTGGGTACTTCCCCATACACGGCGAAGTGCCCGCGCCCGGTGTTTTTGATCTGGTACAACGCGGCGTCGGCCTTGGCGAACAGTTCGGCGTAGGTCTTGCCGTCACGCGGGAACAGGCTGATGCCGATGCTTGCCGAGATGACATAATCCTGCCCGAGGGTGACATGGGCCAGTTCGACGGAGAGCCGCCTGCATTTGGCTTTGAGGGTTTCGAGCCCATCGGAAAGGGAAATGTCCTTGGCGAGCACGACGAATTCATCCCCGCCCGTGCGCCCGACGATGTCCGTGGCGCGGAACGTCGCGCTCAGGGTAGACGCCACCGCCTTGATCACCGAGTCCCCGAACAAGTGCCCGAACGTATCGTTTGCGTATTTGAACTTGTCGAGATCCACAACGATGAGCGCGTGGTTCCTCCCCTCCTGCAACTCAAGGGATACAAGGTGTTCCGTAGTGATCTTGTTGTAGATCTGCGTGAGCAGATCCATGCTTGCTTCGTGGCGGAGGCGGTCTTCCTCGAGCTTCTGGTGGTGGATGTTCGTGAGCTGCCCGATGAGTTTGATGGCGCGCCCGGTTTCGTCACGGATGCTGCGGAAGCGGATCGAGTACCACTGATAGCCTTCTTTCGGCTGAAGCAGGCGGAGGGTGAGGGCGTAGGAATCGACCCCCTGTTCAATGCGGCGATAGGCCTCCTGAAGCGTTTTTGCATCCTCGGGCAGGAGCATGTTGAGCAGGTTGTCCTGGTGCCGCCTGTAATTAGGGATGACCCGGGGTTTATGGAAAATGGTTTCGTAGCGTTCCGAGCACGTCATCTCGTCGGTGTCGTAGTCGTATTCGAAGATGATGTCGTTGGTCAGCTCCGCGACGATGCGGTTCCGCTGCTGTTCCAGCTCCAAAGCCCGCATGGTGTTTTTCTGCTTGCTGACGTCCACGAACACGCCCTGAAATACGGGCACGCCGTCGCGGTGCCCCACGAGGCTGGCTTGGAGATAGATCCAGACGACACCGCCGTCCCTGCGCAGGATGCGGTATTCGGTATGCACCGGGATGTTGCTTGCGAGGCTGGAACGGAACGCGCCGAGCAGGTGTGCCCGGTCGTCGGGGTGCACCACAAGCAGGGCTTCGTCGTGCACGTCCTGCTCATATTCCGCGTGGCTTCTCCCGGCAAGCGCGTAAAAACCGGCGTTTGCCCAGAGCACACGGAGGCTGTCCGTGAGTTCGAGCCGCGCCACCCCGCCTCTGACGCCGTTGATGACGGCTTCAAGCTCCTGCGAGGTTTCAGTCGCCCGGGCGCTGGCCTCTTCGGCCTCCCGTGCCCGTTCTTCCGCCATGCTGAAGCTTGCCTTGAGCCGCTGGACCATCGTGTTGAGGGCGCGGGCCAGCTTGCCGAGTTCATCCTCGCGCCGGATGTTTAGGGAACGATCGAGATCGCCCGAGGCTACGCGCTCGGCGAACTCCACCCCCTCTTGAAGGACACCGGTGACTTTACGCAGGATGAGGTAGATGAGCAGTGTGACGAGCAGCAGCGCGCCCGCGCAGCTCAGGATGATATCGCTGCGGAGGCTGCGTACCCCGGCGAGCATGGCTTCCTTGGATGCTGCGGCCACAATGATCCACCCGTTGGGCAGGGCCGTATAGGCGCTGTACATGATCTGCCCCTGCGGGTTCCTGTATTCCAGAAACCGATCTTTGTCCGCGGTGGCTTCCTTGATGAAGCGCTGTTCGGAGACATTGGCGGCGAACATCTTGTTACGGTCCCTGTGCATGATGACCGAGCCGCCCGGCGTGCAGACGAAAACGTACCCCATGCCGTTGAGGGTGACGGGATCGACGATAAGGCGCGTGAGGTGCTCCATGTTGATCGCGCCGACGAGCACGCCGGATACTTTGCCCCTGTCATAGATAGGGGTGGAGATGATGAACGCCTTTTCCTGCGTATAAGGAAGGACAAACGGCCCGTCGAGGGTTTGTGCGCCTTGCAGCGCCTTTTGGAAATAGGGGGAGGTTTTCCGGCTGGTGGAGTTCTCGCCCGGATTGACGCTGGCGATCACGGTCCCCCTGCTATTGAGGACGGCCAGACCGTCGATGCTTGGGAAGTCGAACACGGCCCGCCGCAAATGACGGGTAAGGAGCTTGCTCCGTTCGCCCTCGGGGGATTCATCAGGGTTGCGGAGCAGCTCGATGATGGCGATGCGATCCGCCACTGTGAGCAAATGCTGGCGGGCGAGGTTCATGACGGTGGTGAGTTCGCGCCCCACGGCGTCAAGCGTGGAAATTTCAAGGATGCGGGTAGCCTCGGCCACAGAATCCCGGGCGTCGCTGTATGCCTTCCACCCGATGAAGGACGTGGCGAGCGTCACAATGACGCTGATGGGAATGATCATGCGCGCGATAAGTGACATCGTATCTTTCTCGTGTTCAAAACCAGTAGGGGGGAGGAGCCCTGAAGGGCGAAGAGGTGATTCGAGAGATGATACGCGGGGAAAAGGAAATGTAAACTATAATCCGGGCGGAAGCCTGCGGGGGCAAGGGGGGCCGCCGGAGCGGAGCGGCTAGGGGCGGAGAGGCCGGTTTGCTGAAAGGCGGGGTCCGGGCACCGGGATCGCCCCGCAGGGGAGCGGGTGAAACGAAAGCCCCGAAAGCCCGGCTTTCGGGGCGAACCTATCTGCGCGTCTTGCGCCAGCCGTCAAAGCGTTCCTGAAATATTTTTGAATCTTGCCTGGTCCGTGTGGATACCATCCAGAGGAAGACGCAGATTGTGAGGGCCACAAGGCCCACAAGGGCGAGCAGGATGTATACGATAACCGTCAGAATGGCAAAAATCGTTTCCATAGGGTTGCCTCCATGTCCAATCTTAGCAGAGAACGGCTCCGCGTCAAAGAGGACCCAAGGGTACGGGCGGGGAAGGCGTAAGGGGGAAGATTCCGGACATGCAGCCGACGGGATGGGGGACGGCCCGCCATACTGCGGCGTGCCCCAACATCCTTGACTTTAGCGTGTTCAGAGCTATTGTGAAGACAGAAGGAAAAGGCGTTTCCCATCACTTCATTACGGAGGCATCATCTATGGAAGTGAAGAAGGTTCTCTGTGCGGTGGACTTGGAAGACACGATTGCCCCTTCCGTTGAATATGCGAAGATGATGGCGTCCATGACCGGGGCCTCCATTCTGGTTGCCTATGTCATCCCGGCTCACACGCCGTATGAGGATGTGTATCTTTCCGTCAACAACCAGCCGAATGAAGTGAACAATCCCAACGAAACCATCCAGAAGTCCATGAACGCCCTCTTGGCGGAACAGTTCGCCGGGATGGATGCCACGGGCGTTATTCTTGTGGGGCGGCCTTCCGAAGAGCTGGTAAAGTTGGCTGAAGAGAAGGGAGCCAGCCTCATCGTCATGGGCACGCACGGGCGGGCGGGGTTTGACCGTCTGCTGTTCGGGTCCGTCGCCCATGAAGTGGTGCGGGCCGCGCCATGCCCGGTGATGACCGTCCGGCCCCCCATGCCGAAGAAGTAAGCGATAAGGGTGCCCTTCCGATTGGGGAAGGGCGCTTTTTTTACGCCCTGAGCCCATCCGGTCAATCGCCCTCCCCGGAAGGAGGCGACTCCCGGAGTCTTGCCTGGGCGCTTCCGGAAAGGCGGGCTTTTTCCTGCCGCTTCAGTGTACGGTTTTCCGCGAATTGATTGACGATCATGGCGACGATGACCAGTGAGTACATGTACGCGATCAAGGCCACGAGGATGGTGGCGTTCTTGGCGACCCATGTATGGGGCGTGATGTCCCCGTAGCCGATGGTCAGGATGGTCACGTAGCTGAAATAGAACAGATCCCGGAAACCCTGCCCGCCGGGCGTGAGCCCGGAAAACGAGCCCGGTTGATGGAACTCCACGGCGACGAAGACGAAAAAACCGCAGTACCCGATGAGGAGCAGGCCGCACAGCGCCGCGAGCACGCTTTCCCGGTCCACCAGCGGGGCCGTGTAGATCTGCCGGAAGAGTTCGAGCGTCACCCACCCGAAGAACACGACATAGGCGAATACAAGATACTCGCGCAGATTCAGGGGCGTGAAGCTGTCCAGCAGGCGCCCGACGATGAGCAGGCCGCCGAGGAAGATCAACAGGGTCAAGAGGTATCCCTTCCGCCGGATATCGAAGAGGGAGATCCCCGCGATGAGCTGGATCGGCAGGTAGATGGTCTGCGCGATGCCGTCGTAGATGTCTTCGGGGAAGAAGATGTTGACGACGATCGTGCACAGGAGTGAAGCGAAGAGAAGGTCGAAACGATACTTGTAGGCTTCCGATCGGATGTGGTGCGGATGCTCGGGCATGGGCGGCGATCCCTCGTTGGAGGATTGAGCGGGTGCGCTTCCGTTCTTAGGAGAAAAATGCGCGGCGGTATAGGGGAATATCCGGAGATCCGCCGTGAAAATGAAGCAGGTATAAAAGAGGTTGCGGCGCGGCCTGATTTGAACGTGATGAAAAGGGGAAAGGGGGTGTCCATAACCCCGGGGGCATGGCGGCGTTCCTTCGGTGGCCGGAGGCCCGGGGAGGCGGAAAAAGCTGAAAAGTATGGCGGGAGCATTTGCGAAATGCCGACTGGACAGATATGCTCCCATGCGCCTGAGCGCCCCGGGCAGAGCCGCTTTCCTTGGCGCTGTGGGGATGTGCACGGGCGGTTCCGGGGGGAGATTCGCCAGACAACGGAGGGGAATGGTGAGAGCGGTCCGCACGTTTCGGGGGAGAAACGTCTACGTTTTGTGTCTCCTTGGCATTTTTGCGCTTTCGGTTCTGGTCGCGCTCTCCTTCTTGGAGTTCAGGAGCGAAAACCGGGAACGTATCCAGGCCGTCAACAACGCCTATCTTGAAGAGATTGCCCGCCAGTCCAATCTCCGTATCTCCATCAGGATGAATGCCGCCATTGCCTATACGGTCATGTTCGCGGAACTTTTTTCATCGGTAGAGCGTCTGACCGGGCCGGATGCCGCGGCTTTGCTGCAAAACATGGCGGGCCATTACGACTTCCACGATGTCCGCGTGTTCACGCCCGATGGGAATGGCCGCGATTTGGAAGGTTCCGTCCGTGTGGAGCCCGGCGAGCCGTGGTTCCAGGACGTGCTGCGCGGCAATCACGACGTGCGTTTCATCCGTAACGCGCATGGCCCGGACAATCTGCTCTTTTATTCGCCCGTCATCAGGGGCGGGGAGATCGTCGGCGCGGTAGCCGGCGTGTATGATATGGCCATCCTCTCCCGGATCATGGATCTGAGCTACTTTCACGAGCGCGGCTACAGCAATATCCTGACGTCCAGCGGCGAGTCGGTCACGACCTCGCGCCACACGTCGAACATCATCGGCGGCAGTGAAAACGGGCTGGAAGCGTTTGAAGCCAACGCCGTAATGCTGGACGGCTATACCTTTGAAGGGCACAGGACGATGCTCCGTGACGGGACGTCGGGTTTCATCCGGTTCTCCGTGGGCGGATACGGGCGCACGGCCTATATCACGCCGCTGGGCATCAACGACTGGCGCCTTGTGACCATCGTGCCCGACGCCGTCACCGAGGACATCTGCGATCCGATCAACCGGGGCGCGTTGTCGTTCTCCATCAAACTTTTCCTTGCTTTTGTGATGAGCGCCATGCTCATCAGCTTCATCATCTTCCGTACCCGGCGGGAGGTGGAGGGTGTGAATCAGGAAAGGGACTCGATGGCCGACATTTCACCGGGCGGCATCGTAAAGTGTACGCGCGATGATTTCCGGATGCTCTATATCAATCAGGGATGCCTGGAGCTTGCGGGCTATTCGCGGGAAGAGCTGGAAGACAGGTTCCAAAATGTGTTTCTCGGGGTCGTATACCCTGAAGACCGGGATCGGCTTACCGCTCTGATGCGGGAATGCGGTTCGGAGCCGCTGCAATGCGAATACCGCATCGTGACGCGTTCCGGCGAAGTGCGGTGGATTCTGCACCGTATGCGCCTTGCGGCGGAGCAGCGCGGCGCGGCGTGCCTCTATTGCAGCATGACCGACATCACGGACGCCAAGGAAGCGGAGTTGAAGCTCCGCATGAGCAACGAGCGTTTCCTGATCGCCATTTCCCATACCGACGACACGCTGTTTGAATATGTATACGCCACGGGGCGGATCATGCGCATAGCCGGGAAGGGGGCCTCCCTGACTGAGACGTCGCTATACGAAGCGATGGATGAGATCGGCATGGACGAAGAGAGCAGGAAGGCCATGGAGGGCGTCCTGGAGACATTGCGGTCCGGGGAAGCCTCGGCCTCCGTGGTGATGCGCTCCGGAAACGGCTGCAGCCGATGGTTCCGCGTCACGCTGACCAATCTTTTCGATGACGAGGGCCGCCCATACTCCGCGCTCGGCACGCAGGAAGACATTACCGAACTGAAGGAAGCCGAGCTTCGTTTTGCCCGGGAGGAGCGGTACCGGGAGGCCATGCTGTCCAAGACGATAGCGTCTTATACCGTGAACCTGACGCGGGACAGGCTGCTGTCCCGGTACGCGGATGGTGAAGAGCTGGGCGTGGAAGAGCCGGACGCGTCAGCCGCCGCACGGTTCCGCAAGGCTGTGGAGGTGTCCGTACATCCTGAAGATCAGCAGGGCGTCCTGCGTTTCTATGCCACGGAATCCCTGTTGCAGCTGTACGCGGCGGGGCAGGGGGAAACGTCGCTGGAATACCGCACGCTGCGCGGCGACACCTGCATCTGGGTGTCCGCCTCCGTTAATCTGTTGAAAGATCCGGCCTCCGGGGATCTGCTGGCTTTTGGTTATCTGACGGACATCACGGAACGGCGGCAGCGCGAGGCTGAATTGGTCTATAAGTCCGAGCGGGACTTCCTGACGAAGCTGTATAACCGGTCCGCTGTGGAAAAACGGTTTTCCGAATATGAGGCCTCGGCCTCTGGGGACGGATTGCTTGCCTTCTTCAGCATGGATTTGGACGGGTTCAAGAATGTCAACGATACGCTGGGGCATCTTGAGGGCGACACGCTGCTGCAATTGGTCGCGCGGGAACTGGAGTCGTGTTTCCGTGAGGGCGACATTGTGGGCCGCTTGGGCGGGGATGAGTTCATTGCGCTCATGTATGGCGTCTCAACCCGGGAAATCATTGAGCGCAAGGCTGAGGAACTGTGTGCGCGCATCCGGTCCATCCGCATGGCGCACCCCCGTTACAGCGGGGTTTCGGTAAGCATCGGCGTGGCCATTGCCCCGGAACACGGGGATTCGTTCGAAGCGCTGTATGCCAAGGCTGATGTCGCCTTGTACCACGCGAAGCAGGGCGGGCGGGATCGCTTCGTCATATACGGGGGGGAATAAGGCCCGGATTCCGCAAAGAAGGCGGGCACGGGCTGTTGACAGGAGTGCCGTGAGCATGGAAAATCGGTTGTCTGATGGATGCCGCCGTCCGAGGGCTGGCGGAGCCGAATGATTTGTATTGCCGGGAGACAGGATGTTGACGCTGGAAGAGATTCGTGCACATTTTCGACGGCATGACCCCGTGTCCTCCTCGTTGGGGATTGAGGTGCTGGACGTGGGAAGGGAGTACAGCCTCGTCGAGATGCCGCCGTATGGATGCCAGCTCAACTGCATGGGAGCGGTGCACGACGGAGCCGTTTTCGTTCTGGCGGATGTGGCGTTTGCGGCGCTTTCCAATGCGAACGGCCTGTACTGCACGAATGCCCAGACCTCCATTTCGTTTGTGCGTTCCGGTCGCGTGGGGCCCCTGCGTGGGGAAGCGCGTGTGCTCCGTTCGGGAAAGCTGCTTTCCACATATGAGGTCCGGGTAACCGATGCCGAAGGGAGTCTTGTGGCTGTGGCGACCATAACAGGCTATGGCGTCGGCGCGCGGCTTCCTCTGGGGGATGCATAGTTTGCGGGTTCCGCATCGGGTGTTCCGTTGCGGGGTGTACTCAAAGAAGGAGGAGGGAGCCGTGTCTGTCGCCGCCATGTGGTTTATTCTGGGCATAATCTTGCTGGCCGTGGAGCTGGTGTCTCCCGTGTTCGTACTGTTCTTTTTCGGCCTTGGCGCGTGGGCGGCGGGGGTGACGGCGCTGTTCGTGGATGATCTGGCCATTGAAGTGGTCGTCTTCGGAGCCTCGTCCGTTGTGTTTCTCCTTTCGCTGCGTCGGTTGTTTGTCCGCAGCTTTCGCGGAAAGACGCAGATTTCATCGGATGCCGCGTCCGTGGGGCTGCCGAATCTGCACGCCGGGAAAATGGGGACGGTAACCCGGCCCATTCCGGTAAACGGGGTAGGAGAGATTTCAGTGGGCGGCAGTTTTTGGCGCGCGGTGTCCCCGGAAGCGCAGCCGGAGGGGGCGCAGGTGCGTGTCTTGGGGCATATCCCCGATGACGAACTGACGCTTGAAGTGGTTTCCGGTGGCGAAAACTCCCAGAAACCTGCGTAGCTATTCAAACATGGAGAGCATAATATGCTTGATTTGATCGGTTCTTCGTTGACGGTTTTCGTTTTCTTGGCGTTGCTGGTTATTTTCGTCCTGTTCAAGACGGCGCTTGTCGTGCCGAACCAGCAGGCGGTGGTGGTCGAGCGGCTCGGCAAGTTCCACGCCGTTCTGTTCGCGGGCTTTCACATCCTCATCCCCTTCATTGACGCCGTGGCCTACCGCCGCTCCCTGAAAGAAGACGTCCTGGACGTGCCCAAACAGACCTGCATCACGAAAGACAACGTGAGCGTGGATATCGACGGCGTGCTTTACCTTCAGGTGGTGAACCCCGAGAAATCCGCCTACGGCATCAGCGATTACATGTTCGGTTCCGTGCAGCTTGCCCAGACGGCTTTGCGTTCCGCCATCGGCAAGCTGGAATTGGACAGGACTTTTGAGGAGCGCAGCACCATCAATCAGGAAGTCATCTCCGCGCTGGACGCAGCCACCGCGCCGTGGGGCATTAAGGTGCTGCGGTACGAGATCCGTGACATCACGCCGCCTTCAGGGGTCATGCAGGCGATGGAAAAGCAGATGCGCGCCGAACGTGAAAAGCGCGCGCTCATCGCACAGTCCGAGGGCGAGATGCAGGCCCGGATCAATATGGCGGAAGGCGC
>OGRQ01002685.1_pt1 | contig 12416 bp, 9 predicted proteins | sample 1553521 | NCBI WGS metagenome assembly OGRQ01 (sample SAMEA2580088, study PRJEB22360) | human gut metagenome | biome: human gut; feature: human-associated habitat; material: faeces | place: Denmark | collected 2008/2010
CAAAGATCGGTATTCTTGCAGGGCTTTTTGGGTTATCCCGCGGGCATGGGTAGACTGGCATGCGGTAGGAGAAATACTCGCTGAAAGGTGCATGCCAGCTCATGGGAACGGGTGGCCAGCCGGAAAAGAATACGACGCCAACGGCTCCGGCGTCGCATAACAGTGTCGCGGATCAGCCCACGATAATGCAGTCTCCGGTGTCCGGGCCTGCCCAACCGGGCGATGCGCAGCCCACGGAGGCGATGAGCGGCGTTCCGGTGCCCCGTCCGAACCGGCGGGCACGGCGATTCCCGTTGCCAATCACGACATCGTCGATACGTTCTGGGACATTCCTCCGATCACGTTCCCCACGGACCTGTACGACGCCGGCGGTGCCGGTGCTCCATCCGGTCCGCGGCCACCCCAGTCAGCCGCGCTGACACCCCGGCATCATACGCGATGTGCACGTCGTGCACTGCTACGTGCCGTCCGCCGGGCTACCCGTCCAGCGAAAGCGTAACCGGGCAGCCAGCCAGTATCGATACATGTCATAACGTAAGGAAGTAGCCCATGCCATCACACGCACGCACGGTCACCAGGAAAACCCATCGCGTTCGCAACGCGCTGCTCGTCGTACTGCTGTTGCTGGTCGTGTGCGCCGCGGCGGCCGGCTTCAGCGGATTCAAACTGTACAAGTCGGCGATGAGCGCCAAAGCGCACCTCAACAATGTTGTCAACGCGGCCAAGGTCATCAAGGACGGTTCCACCGACGACATGGTCAAGGCGCTGTCCGACGTGAGCCACATCCAGAAAGAGGCGGCAGGATGTCAGCGGCGGTCTGTGGACGCTGGCGGAGAAGATGCCCGTGGTCGGCGGTGACGTGAAGACGGCGCGCACCGCCATCGGTACCATCGATGACTTCGCGCAGACCACGCTGCCCCAGCTGGGCAAGGTCGTCACCACACTGACCGGTGCCAGTCTCTCCAGTGGCGATGGGCAGCTCGACATGGAGCCGATCATCGCCGCGGCGCAGCAGCTTGCCACGGTCGACCAGTCCGTGCAATCGCAGGCCAGGACGATCCAGGATCTTCCCGACGCCAAACTCGGCGTGGTGAACAACGCGCTGCAGAACGGCAAGACGCAGATGGCCGCCCTGGCGCAGGTGACCGAAAACCTGAGCGGCATGCTCAACATGCTGCCGAACTTCCTCGGTGCGAACGGCGCCCGCAACTACGTGCTGCTGGCCCAGACGAATTCCGAGATCCGCGGCACCGGCGGCCTGATCGGTTCGGCCGGTTCCTTCAGCGCGGACAATGGCAAGATCGCGGTGGGGGAGTTCCACGCGGATGCCGAGTTCCCCTCCAACGCCGCGTTGGATGACGTCAACCAGGACGGTGACGGCACGCTGTACAGCGGACTGTACTTCGGTCAATGCGTCCATAATCTTTCGTCCACGCCGGACTTCCCGCGCGTCGCGTCCATGGCCCAGAAGTTCTGGCAGGCGGCTCCGTTCGGCGGATCGTCCGACGGCGTGATGTCGCTCGACCCCGTCGCGCTGCAGGCGATGATCGGCGCCACCGGCGACGTGACCCTGTCCGACGGGCGCGTGCTCAACGGGTCGAACACCGCCGAATTCCTGCTCAACGGCGCCTACAAGGAACTGGCGCCCTCCGCTCAGGACCAGTACTTCAGCGAGACCGCCGCCCAGGTGGTCGCCCACCTGTTCAGCGACATGAACACGCAGAAGCTCATGACCGTCGCCAAGACGATGCTCCGGATGACCGAGCAGGGGCACCTGTACTTCTGGTCGTTCCACGAGGAGGATCAGGCGGTGCTGCGCAGCGCCGGCGTCACCGGCGAGATCACCAACGACGCGAAGAACCCGGTGGCCGGCGTCTACCTCAACGAGATGCAGGCCTCGAAGATGGACTGGTACATCCAGCGCAAGTCGACGGTGAAGAGGACCGGCGACAACACCTACCACGTTACGTATTCGTTCACCAACACCCTGCAGCCGGGCGAGGCCGGATCCCTGCCGGAATACATCACGGCGAACGCCAAGGGAGGCGTGGCGGTGAACCGCGTGGTCATCTACACGCCGGCCGGAGGCGAGGTCAGCAATGTGTCGGCGTCGAACGGCAGTTCCTTCGCGCAGGTGCAGGCCAAGGACCATATGACCTACATGGACGACATCTCCCTGGCGCCTCAGGACACGGTGACCATCGAATACGACGTGACCACCGCGGCCAGCTCGGCCAACCTCAAACTGGATCAGACGCCGACCATCGGCGACCCCGCGATCACGTACGAGTACTGATCGGTATTGATCTGTGGGTGTGATCTTGGGATTGTGTGCCCTTATGAAAGCGCGCCGCCGACTCCTCTCGGAACCGGTGACGCGCTTTCTGTAATGCCTGATTAGAACCTTGTGGGGGTGCGGACGAAAAGTTGGATACTTGAGAGGCTTCTGATGTTTTTGTGGGTTAGATTGTGGGTTGTGGTAGTCGGATGTCGAGTCCGCTGCATCGGAGCATGATCAGGGCGATGAGGTTGGTGACGCGGTGGAAGCCGTAGGCCATGCGGATGGTGGCCTTGATCCTGTTGTTGAAGGCCTCGAGCCTGGCGCTGGAGTAGCCCGGTTCGATGGTGCGTGGGATGTCGGGGCGGCGTCTCCTGATTTTTTTTTGGAAAGCTCGACGATCTCGGGGATGCGGCTATGCGAGGCCCGGAACACCCAGTGCCTCAACTCGCCCCTGGCCTGTTCGAGCGGGTGCTTGAGCAGGGTCCTCAATAGTTCCTTGAGTTGCCATGAACGGTAGAGCCGGCCCTCGGGTCCGTGTTCCTGATGCCGTCGAGCGCATCGGTCATCCAAGAGACGATGTGGAACCCGTCGAGCACGCGTTCGGCGGCCGGGCACCACCGGCCGGTGCACGGGTCGATCCAGTGGGTCCCGTCGCCGGTGACGACCCTGATGGATTCGCGCTGTCCGGGCGTCAACGCCTTGAAGAACAGGTCGAACACGTCCCCGCCGTACCCGCCGTGAGCCCAGATGACCCTATGCCGCTCGTGGTCGACGACCACGGTCATGTACTTGTGGCCCTTCCTGTAGCTGGTCTCGTCCACGCCGATGGAACGCGGCCCGTCGAACAGGCCCGGACCCTGCTCCGCTCGCAGGTCGTCGGCGACCCGTCTGCATACCGGGCCCACGCTCTTCCAGTCCATGCGCATCAGCCGGCTCACCGCGCTTCTGGGCGCGTGCACGTTCAGAAGCGCCGTCTGCTGTTCGAAATCGCGCGTGTACGTGCTCTTGCGTCTGGCCCACGGCATCATCGCGACGGTCACGCCGTGATCAGCGCATGTCACGCGCGGCGGCGCGTACTCCAGCATGAGCCTGGCGCACCCGATGTCGAGGTGACGCCACCGGCGCACGCCTAGCCGGTCGTACGGCCTGACATGCTTCCCGCACCTGGTGCACCGGTCCATGTCCTTCGCGTACGGTCGCACCGGGACTATGACGACGTCTCCGCCATGTGGGTCCTTCTCGATGCGCGGCACGCCGGCTGATATGGTGGGCAAAGGCGTTCCCTCTGTTTTTTCTGTTTGTGTTTTTGGCGGAAACAAACCTAACAGGAGAACGCCCCTTTCATACCCGCACACAGGAAGAACTCGGCAACGACACCGACCCCGCCCCTCACTACACAAACTGGCGAAGACTCAAGAAAACTCAGTATGACCCAGTTCCCTTAAACACAGCGACTACTGTCTTCAACAGAATCGCAATATCTCCGGTAATGGACCAGTCCTGAATATATGACACATCCGCATATTCCGACTGTTTCTGAGTCAAATCGCTGCGTCCGGAAATCTGCCAAGGCCCAGTAATACCAGGCTTCACCAACAGTCGTGTGGAATACAGCATGCCATATCGTGCGACTTCCTCAGGCAGCGGCGGGCGAGGCCCGACCAGACTCATATCGCCCTTGAACACGTTAAAGAACTGCGGGAACTCATCCAGAGACGTCTTGCGAATAAAATGACCGATCTTGGTCACGCGCGGATCATCCTTGAGTTTGAAAATGAAGCGATCCTCAATGCCACGTTCCTTAGCCAATTTGGCCTTGATCTCGTCGGCATCGGTACGCATGGAACGGAACTTATACATGGTAAACGGCTTGCCGTAAATGCCAATGCGTGTTTGTGAATAGAACACCGGGCCGCCGTCTTCTCGTTTGACTTTATACGCCACCCACAGCATGATGGGCGAGCTCAGAATAATGGCGATGGCGGAAAGCACGATATCGCAAATACGCTTGAGAATGCGAGTAATAGCTGAATACTGCGTGAGTCTAGCAGTGACCACCGGCATACTCGGATCATTGCGGAAGTGCAGATCTGCGCCGCTTAGATCGGCCACGGACGCAGTCATTGCCAACTCAATGCCCATGGACTCCACCGCGAGCGACAACGTACGCATGGTTTCGGAATCGCGGGTCAGTACGTCGGCCACTAGCACAGTGCGTGCTTTCATACGCTTGGCTGTCTGAGGCAGATGGGAATTAAGTGGTAATACCTTCAACCGAGCTTCGCTATCATTAGCGGGGGCGAATGGTACCGACACCAGATGCTGAGCCTGATCGGCATCATCCTCTTTTTTGGCCGAAACAACCGGGCACACAGCAACCGGTGCATAGCCAACACTTGGACATTGGCGCAATTGTTCGAGCGCGTCATGGATTCCTTCTGGAGAACCGATTACTACCGTGGGATAGTTGAATTCGCCCTTCATACGGTTGCGGTGCAAGGCACAGCGCATCGCCCAACGCTCGATGATGACCAGTACTAGTGAAACTAGAGGAACGAAGATGTTTAATGACCGGGGAAGACTGAGATGGAAGAGGTAGCCCAACGTGCATAGCATGATAAAGTCAATGAACGCTGCGTTGAGTAGCTTGGCATACAGGGCGTAACCTTCACCCATGGTATGCCGTTCGTAAGTGCGTGCAGCATATAGACTGATGAGCCAAGAGGCGCAAGCCAGCGCCAGGAAGCTGAATATGCCGTATTCTCCAGGACCTATGCCTCGCACGTATGCGTAGGCGGAAGGACGGAACAAGAACACGATTCCTGAGGCCGCAATGGTCGTCAACAGGTCGAGTGCCACCAGTGTGGTGTTGTAAATGTAGCGCCATTTCGGAATGGAATAGCCGGTGAGATAGTGAGTGCCCATATTGTCGTTGTGAGTAGAGCTACCGTCCGGAGCAGAAGAGAAATAAGTACCGTCAAAGAATGTCGGCGTGATGGCTGCCGTATCCACCGGTGCAGAGAACGATGCCGACGCTCGGCTGGCGCTGATCCTCACATGAGGCATTGACCTGGTGCCAGTACCATTATTTTGCGTGGATGATACGAATGCTGTACCTCTATCTTTCGACATGATGTCTAAATTCTTCCTCCGTGATTCCCCTCAACCTTCAGAGGAACAATGCCCTTGTTCTTTCATTCTTCTGCACACCCTAGCACGAATGCTGCTCATCCCGCGTTCGAACGCGTCCTGAAAGGGGAACGCGCCACCCGCGACGCGACGCTCGCGCTCCTCGAACGGTACGGCGGCCCCGCGGGCATGAAACGGGCCGGGATCGAGGACGTGAAGGACTGGGCCAGGTCCAACGGGCTTCGCGCCGGCCGCATCATCGACGACATGTTCAAGGCGATCGGCGAGCAGACCGTCACCGTGCCCGGCACCCTCATGGCCGAGACCATCATCCCCTCCATCGCCCACGACATCAAGACGATCAGGGACCGGCGGCGCGAGGTCGGCCGCCAGGTCGAGAAGCTCCTGGAGGACCACCCTCTTCTCACGGTCCTGACGTCGATGCCCGGGATAGGCGTCAGGACCGCAAGCAACATCCTGCTCGGCATCGGCGGCGACATCGCCAACTTCAAATCGTCCGCCCATCTGGCCGCCTACGCGGGCATATCGCCCGTCACCGGCCAATCCGGCACCAGCATCAAAGGCGAACGGCCCTCCAGGCGGGGCAACAAACGCCTCAAGAACGCGCTGTGGCAGACCGCGTTCGTCGCATCCACCAAACACCCGCCCTCCGTGGCCTATTACAAGCGCAAACGCGAACAGGGCAAACACCACAACGCCGCCATCATCTGCCTCGCGCGTCGGCGCTGCGACGTGATCTACAGCATGCTCAAAAACGGAACCCTCTACCAGGAACCAGCCCTCGTAGCCTGAACCGGGCCACACGGGAAAGGACGCCGGACGCCACCGGCAGGGCGAAGCGCGCCCACGACAGCCAACCGGAATCCCGACACGTCAACTCCCCAAGGAGTTGACAAAAACATAGGAACACCCCCCCAGCTTATTTTCCACGCCGGCTTTGGCATTGCCGGAGTTCAGGATTTCGTCTTGCGATTCACGCCAGCGGGCAAGGCAACGTTCGATGCGCTTGTACCCGATTAGAGCCGGATCCAATCCGGCTTCACGGAACATGCGCACGGGTGAGGCACCTTCGTTGTAGTGGACTACACAGTAACGCTTGAAATCATCGGTATAGGTGATGCGCTTCGCCGTGGCTTCCGCCACTGCCGACAACGACTTCAGATACTTGATCTCCTCGGGGCTAAAAGTCCCTCCACCACTGGTCATCCTCATCCCTTACACTCGTTGGAAGGCTCATTGCACACCCCCCTTGATTATGGGGTGAATGCCATAGTTCGGGATAGTAATACTTATAATTCGGACATGCCTAACCCCTAGTAGGGTCGTTTTTATCCCCGTTTAAGTGGAGCCTGAGTAGTGGCTGGACGGCAACTGAACGATAATCGGCCCACGAATGGGGTATACAGGCCCATCCTTCACCTCCCCTACGATTGTGTTCGCTTGGCGATTGTTACCGAGCCTGCGTGAAACGTTTGTTGTGGTGAAACACAAGTTATTTTCGATGCCCGGCCCCATTACATTCAAATCAAAATGCCATACATTGCCCATAAGATTCGGAGATGGTCCACAAGTCATCCGTCTGAGATGCCGCCAATATGACAAATGGCCGATCTGAATAATCAGATCGGCCATTGTTATAGCTGCTCAGTTATAAGCAGCAGTCAAGCTCACGCGTTGAGAGCGCGCTTGGTGGAACGGGACTTGACGAACACGGTCACCGCGGCACCCGCGATCAGCAGACCGATCACGGAGAACAGCATGGTTCCGGCGGCACCGGTGAGCGGCAGCTGGGTGATGTTCTTGACGTTGGTGACCTGGAAGGTGCCCTTGTTGTCCTTGGACAGGTTCCAGACATCCTTACCAGCGAAGGTGGCAGCAGCATCTGCGGTTGCACCGGTAGTGATCGTGAACTTGCCAACGAAGGTGCCGTTGTAGCCAGTCGGGACCTTCGTCTCAATCACGGTGTAGGTGGTGTTGAGCTTAAGACCGTTCAGAGTGTACTTACCCTCAGCGTTGGATTGCAGTGTGTCCGTGGCGCCTTCAGGGTAAGTGCCATCAGCATTGGCGGTCGGCAGAGAATACGCACCGTTAGAGCCATTGAACTTAAGCGGAGTCTTCGCTTTGAGCTCGTCAGCGGACAGACCGCTAACATCGCCTTCGTACACTTGGAACTCAGCACCAGTCAGAGCAGCAGCGTTCTTGTCGACTTTCTGCCAAGTCACGGCACCAGCCTTGGTGGTTTCTTCCTTGCTGCTCTTCAGGTCGACAACGCCGGCAGCGGCGAGAACGCCAGTGGCGTTGTTCACGGACGGCGCGGCGCCCGTGATAGCAGTGCCAGCGAGAATCGGAGCATTGCCATTCCACACGAGCTTGTGAGTGTCATTATCTTCGACGACCAGCTTTCCACTCTGGTCGACAATCAAGTACAGACCACCCTCAGCGAAGGTGAAGGTCTGGGTCTTGCCACCGTTAGAAGCCGTCGGGGTAATGTCCGTGACAGCCAGATCCTTAAGCGCGTTCACAAAAGCGGTGGTCTGCGCGGCGGTCAGGGTAGTGTTGCCCAGCCAGGCCCACTCGTTCAGGGAATCACCCTTGGTCTGGTCGTTGTAACCAGCAGCAGCGAAAGCAGCATCCACTGCCTCACCGGAGACCAAACCCTCCAGCTCAACGCCAGTGTTGCCATCAGACACATACTTGGCGAGCTCAACGTACTTGAACATGCGCAGGTTAGCCTGCAGGTCAGCGGTGTCAACCGGCTTGGTGTAGAACTGGTTTGCATCCGTGGCGTTGACTGTGATAGTCGTGCTGGAGATGTTGGCCTCAGCCGCGTTGGCGGTGGTGGCGCCGAAGGCCATGCCACCGAGCAGGGTGGCCGCAGCAGCGACACCCGCGAAAAGCTTCCTCAACTTCATGAGAAACCCTCTCTTCCTTATTGTGATTGATTTTCTTGCAATCGCGGAGGCTGCAGACCCACAGCAGGGCCTCCGTGATCCGCAAATCCTTATTGTTTTTTCGGGAGGGAAGCCTTCATTGACTCCCCTCAGTCCGCCTTCGGCGGCCAGCTCCCCTCAGCGAGAGGAGCCAAAACCACCTCAAGTTTCTTGAAATCAGACCAGCTGACGCTTACGCCACACCGTGTAGCCCGCAGCAGCCAACAGGGCCATCAGGCCCACGCCACCGCCGAACACCATCCAGTCACGACCAGTCGTGCCACCGGTCAGCGGCAGACTGGACACGGCCACGTACTTGTTCGTGAACGTCGGGTTGTTGTCGTTCACAGTCGCCGCCCACTGGCCGTCATCGTTCTTGGCAATGGTCACCGTCACTGTCTTCGTGCTGCCGTCGTAACGCCAGCCAGCTGGGACATTGGTGCGGTCCTCCGTCACATTGAACTTGTAGACGAGCTGCGTGGCGTTACCGGTCGGAACCCTGAACTTCAGCGCACTATCGCCAAAGTTCGCCGTCGCAGTCTTGCCGCTCGTAGTCAGCTGATTCTGCTTGACGGTTGCGGTCAGACCATTGCTGGTTAGACCTTCGACGTTCTCGCACTTCGCGTCACCGTTGTCTTCGCACTTCAGGTTGAAGGTGAAGTCGGCACTGGCACCACGGCCCAGGACCTCCTTCGTCACCTGAAGATTGGAGGCGGGCAAGGTCACGTAAGAAGGCGTGTTGGTTACCGTGAAGGCACCGGATTGTGCGGTCAAACCTTGTAGCTTGAGGTCAGTCTTATCAACCTTGGAGTCATAGCCTTCAACCTTGACCTCGGAAACCGAGTATGTGTGCCCCTCAGGGCCGGCAGGCACCGTGAACTCGTGAGTCCAGTTGCCGGCGGCATTCAGAGTTGCTGAACCGTTGGCATAATCCTCGCCGTCCTGCTTGAGCTGGACCTGCACGGAATCATTCGCGTGATTCTCGTTGTCGTCGGACCAAGTCTTCGTCACCGTAATCTTGGAGACCGGAAGGGTGATGGTCGGCTTCTGCAGGTAGGCGGCGGTCTGCGGATCGCTCGTCGTCGTGCCGCCCTGCGAGGAGGTCACCACGGTCTTGTAGTCGACAGTGGCGCTGGAGTTGTCGTTCGTGTAGAAGTTGTTGTCGCCGGAGGCATTGGCATCGTCCTTGTGGTTCTTAACAGCCTCGTCGAACGCAGCCTGCGTCGGCTTGACATTGAAGCTCACCGTGTAGGTGACGCCGTCCTCAAGCGTGTCGTCGTTGGACATGACCGGCCAAGACACGGTGCCATCAGCCGCAACCGTCGCCTCCGGGGCGTCATCCCACGCCGTGATCTGGCCGTTCCGGGTCTTCGTGTACGTGAAGCCCGCGGGCTCTCCATTCTCGGAGGCGCTGTCGGAGCTCACGACCCAGCTGGACAGCCTGTCGTGAATCGTCACGTCGGCATACTCAGCCGTCTTGGTGATCTCCTGATAAATGGACTCGAAGATGTTGTTCAGCTGGCCGGCATCCGTGGCGGCCTTGTAGTAGCTGCTGGTCTCGGCGCGGTCACCGAGGTTGGCGTTCCAAGACTTTCCCCACAAATGCTCACTGCTCGTTGCAGTGGCATCCGGGTAGTTGCTGGAGATGCCGTGCATGTACTTGTTCAGGTTGCTCGAGGTGTCGCCGGGGTTGGCACCGCTGACGACGCCGATCGAGTAGATGGTCGTCCCGGCGTCCTTCAGGCTCTTCGCCTTGTTCACCGCGGTGGCGGCGACGGTGGGGTCAAACCCGCTGCCGTGGTTCGGCTCGCCGTCGGTGAAGAAGATGACGACCTTCTTCGCGTTGGCGCGAGGCTGATACGTTAGCGCCGCCTGGGCGCGGTTGAAGGCGTAGTCGGCGGAGGTCGCGCCGGACGCGCTCAGGCCGTTAACCGTGCTCGTCAGTCCGGAGACGTCGTACGTCAGGTTGCTGACGATCTGCGTGTAGTTGTAGGAGGACCGGCCTTCGCGGTAAAAGTCATTGCCGACGCTGGTCTTCTCGGTGCCGGCGAACTTCACCAGGGCGATGCGGTTCCGCTGGCTCTGGTCGGTAATCTTCGCGTTCTCTGCAGCCGTCGCATTGATGAATTTATTGACCGCGGTCTTGAGCGAGTCAATCTTCGTAGGCTGGTTCCAACCGCTAGCGATCTTTTCGGCCATCGAACCGGACACATCCAACACCAGCACGATGTCGAGTGGCTGGTTCGTCACGATCTCGCCCGTACCCGCGCTCTTCGCACCGGTGACGTTCAACGCCACCGTGTACGTGCCGTCTTCATTGGCGGTAACGGTCTTCTCGCGGGCCGGAGCAGACAACGTCGGATCATCCGGCACGCCGTTTGTTCCCTCGGTGGAAAGAGGAGCAGGCGCGCTGGCGGCCGCCTTCTCATCGGTGGTCTGCGATTGTGTCGTGGAGGCATTCCCATCGTCCGCCATGGCGGTCGCGCTCACACCGGCGACGCCACCGAGCATCGCCACGGCGGCAACGATCGCCACTAACCGTTTGCCTTTCCTGCCCGCCGCGGCCCCTACCGCTGCGAACCATTCTGCAATTCTCTTCATAACCTTGCCTGTCTCTTACGATCACGTACGCCAAAACCCGGCGTTACGCTTATAAGGCGTTACGGTATTAAGCAAAAAGCACGAATGCGTACACCCGGGTAGAGGGAATTTTTTACCCGACATTGAAAAGAACCTTGGAATTTTTGAAAAGTGGCACCCTCGTCATCCACCCTGCGATAACGCACTTTTCTTCTCGACGGGGCGTGCCGGTCCCACCATCTGGGAACTGAGGCGGATTTGCCGCCGCTGCGCGGGGGCCGGAGTTACTGACGACCGTCAGTATGCCACTGCTCCGCATGTGTGCAGTATCACATACCGCTACGCATACACGGAGACATACTACATGCAATTTCTGTGAACGCAAACATACGACTCACCAAGGCCGTGTTCTGTTGCGGGCGGTGGTGTTACGGGCAATGTTGTGGGTAGTACCCTAGCCACAAACCTATATAGTGGAGCGGATGACGGGAATCGAACCCGCGTAATCAGTTTGGAAGACTGAGGCTCTACCATTGAGCTACATCCGCGTGTTGCCGCTACGTCCGAAGCCGACACGAAACGACTCGAGCTATTATACACATCCCACCAACTTTTGCAAGCGGGAATGGCATTTCAGATTTCGAGCATGACCACGGCGGAGGCGATCGGCCCGTCATGGCTTATGGATATGGAGATATCGTACGACTGGCGCACCGGATCCAACGGCAGGCCCAACGACTGCTGCACCTTGCGTTGCACTTCGGAGGACAGTATGACGCGCGGCACGCCGTGGGAATCGTCGAGAATTTCGATGCGCACCCATGGGAAGTTGTCGAGCGTGTACGGATATGCGACTTCGGCGCCGTCTTTCGCATGCCGCGAAATGGCCGCGCACCACGCTTTCAGGAACGCCTCCTTGCCTGCCCAGCGGGCGGCGAGGTGCACCGCCTCGTCATCATGCTTGAGCTGCGACCGTTGCGCCGTCTGCCATATCTCGCGCATGGAGAACAGATTGCGCATACGCGTCCCCGGCTCATTCAGCTGCTTGGTGAACGCAGGCACGTCAACGACGTCATGCCCTAGACCCAGCATTCCTCCGCCTTCCTAGGAATTATTAATCGGGGTTACCCCGGGAATGCCCCGACCATGTCATATGGAAAAGGGCGATACATCTGTGCAGAAGTATCGCCCTTTTCTTATCAGGCCGTCATCATTTGCCCATATTTAGGACAGATTTCGACGTAGCCGTCTCACGCTTCGAAATAGCCGGTGGACGCGAGACGCGCGTTCGGATCGAGCAGCATGGCCTTCTCCCCCTCGTGCGCGTCGTAGCCGCGGCCGTCCTCGTGGAAGCGGCGGTTGTCGATCGGCTCGTAGAGCGCGGCGCGCCCCATCATGCCCTCTTCAAGGCGACGCTGGCCGGCGGCGAGACGTGCGTTGGCACGGTCGCGCCATTCGTTCAGCGCGTCCTCGCC
>OGRQ01002699.1_pt1 | contig 12381 bp, 9 predicted proteins | sample 1553521 | NCBI WGS metagenome assembly OGRQ01 (sample SAMEA2580088, study PRJEB22360) | human gut metagenome | biome: human gut; feature: human-associated habitat; material: faeces | place: Denmark | collected 2008/2010
GCGGCGCAGTGCCGGCTCTTTTATTACCGGATTACCTTCATATTTTTCAAAATTCACACCGTCTTTTGAAGTCGCAATACACTGTGTCTGACGTACTACTCCATCAATTTGCGTTGTTGCTGTATAAAAAAGGAATAAAACACCGTCTTTCTCCACAGCACTTCCAGAGAAGCAGCCGCCTTCCGGATGGCAATCATACTCCTGATCAGGTCTTAATGCAACCGGCATATCTTTCCAGTGGATCATATCTTCGCTGACAGCATGTCCCCAGTGCATAGAACCCCATTTACACCCCTTAGGATTATACTGGTAAAAAAGATGATAAAGTCCTTTATAATATATTAGCCCATTAGGATCATTCATCCAGGAAACTGGCGGCGTAAAGTGATATCTTTGCCGCCAGTTTCCTTCAGCTTCTGATCTTTTAAGGGCTCTTTCAAGAGCCTGCTCCATAATTATTCTACCTTTACATCGTCAATATTTCCATACAATACGGTTACTTCTTTCTTGACTTCTCCCTTATCATCAATTGTCTGATGATAAGTTCCCCAGCCTTTTCCATTGATCCAGAATGTAGTATAGTCTTTTTCATTAATTACAGGTGCAAATGACATTGTCTTATTTACCATATCACAGCTATAGCCTGCCAGTGTTGGAATCAGAGAGTAACTGGACATTGGTCTGATATAATGATGGCCTGCTTCTGTCTCACTCCATGGGCATCTCTTATAACCGTCATAACGATCTCTGATAGCCTTGATAATTGTAAAGGCCTCTTCAATCATACCTTCTTTAATCATGGTTGCAGCAACCTGGTATTCAACTCCGGTCCATACCTCGTCACAATATGCAAATGGGAATCTCGGTCTTCCACCTTTCGGCCAGGAGCAGAGAACCAGTCCAGCTTCATCATTCAATGCATATGTTCTCTGTACATTAGGAACATCATCCATGCATTCCTTGAAATTATATTTATAAATAGACTGCAAAGCTTTCTTTACATGTTCCTTTGGAAGCACATATCCAAGTCCTGCTGCCTGAGCCATGAACTGGCCAAGAAGCTGATCTGTAAGGCAGCCAATACCATACTGATAGCGATATGCATCTACGTCTTCAAGCTCCTGAATATAATATTCGCCGTTAAACAGCTTCTCATCAACTAATACAGAAGCCTTTTCATACAAAGCACGATATTTATCTGCAATATCCTGTTTGCCAAGATGTTCTGCCATTTCTACAACACCCTTGATAGCACCCAGATAAATGGTGTTTGTCATTGTATTTGGACCATAGAACTCAATGTCATATGTGACATGCATTTTTCCATCCAGAACACCGTCTCCATCTGTATCCCACTCTTTAATAGAGAATTCCAGTGCCTTCATCATATTGTCCCAGATGCCTTTGAGGAATTCATCATCACCAGTGTATTTCCACTCTCTGTAAATTCTGAGAATAGAACCAAATTCTCCGTCGCAGGCTGGAATCATATCCCATCTGCTTTCTCCCAGACATTTTCTTGCACGGAAAGGCATGCATCCATCATCATCCAGTTCTACGTTAAACTCTACATTACGCATTGTAATTTCAAGTTCCGGGAACAGATTTGCAACAGCAGTCGCATAGTTCCATACATGGTTAACATTTCCCTGTCCACATCCAACGTAGTCACGAATACCTTCCCATCCAAGGAAATTGCCATTTTCAATACGGAAGCAGCAATGGCTCTTCATTGACATAATATTTGAGGCAACTGCATCAATAACATATGCCGGAAGTGACGTATTAAATAATGCATTCTCAAAGTCTTTGGAGCTTCCTTCAAGATAGTCTTTCTTATTTACTACATATTTACTTACATCCCATGCATCCTTAAATAAAGTAGCATAATAGTTACGGATGATGTCATAACCACCATTTCTGTAACGCTCTAAATCAGCATCATACTCAATCCATCCCTTAGGACGATTTGGGAAATACCAGGAAATTAAAAATTCAAATTCTTTTTCCTCGTTTGGTTTGATTGTTTCAGAACAGCAGATAGAACTGATTCTCTCCTTCAGGTTTAAGAAGCTGAAGTCATAATGAGCAAGAAGGTCACATCCTTTTGCTTCAATTTCCTCTTCTTCTGTTAATTTTCCATCTTCAACAAAATCATCCCAGAAGTCCTGCGCGTTATCAGTCCACTGACCATGAAGCCATTTCTTTCTGCTGATTCCATTTTCATTTGTAGTTGCAATTGACATGGAACCAAATTTCATATCTTTCTCTGTAAGATTTTTAGCCTTATAATACCAGCCTTTTAATCCAGCTTCTTCACGATATTCATTTTCAACCTGATCTACCAGTTTAACATTATTGAAAACATCATATCCATCAAAACCAACTACATTCGCCATTGTACCAACAACAGACACATCAATAGGTTTGTTTGTCGGGTTAGACACTTTATATTTAATAATTGCTGTTGGAATACCAGAATTGTCTGCATCCAGTGGAATAAAAGGTGTATACGCTTCCATACGAACCTTTACCGGAACTTTACTGTCTTCCAAATCCACATAAACAAATGGCTGTTTTCCAACCATTTTGGATTTTTCAAATCTTGGAATTCCTGCTAACTCACCATTCAGAAATCCATGGGATTTATAAAATGGTGGTTTGATTTTAGATTCAAGAATTCTGCTTACTGGTTCTTCACCCTCTTCTTTTGTACGAATTGCAAAGAAAGAAAATGGTACAAACTGTCCTTTTCCAGGCCAGTTAAAAATTTCCCAATCTAATAACTGTCCTCTTGCACCTACTGCAATGTTTCCTGTTCCGATTCCACCAAGAAGAAATTTTGCCACGTTTGCATCTCCCTGATAAGAAATCTCTCCACCTGTTTCAAACAGCTCAACCTTGGAATGTAATAAATCTTTGTTCATGTCATTAACCTCCTGATATATTATTTATTATCCTTTCACTCCTACATGGGTCATACTCTTGACAATCCATTTCTGTCCAATCAGAAATACAATAAGAACTGGCAGAATAGCAAGAACTACTGCTGCAAATACTACATTGTCTCCTGTTGAGAACGGCTGTTTTATTGACAAAATTCCGACTGGAAGTGTAAGTTTCTCCGTATCATTGATCATAATAAATGTTGTAAAATAATCGTTCCAAGAATATGTAAACACAATAATTGCTAACGATGCCAATGTTGATTTCGCCATTGGCAGCATAATCGAAATAAATGTTCTTATCGGTCCCGCGCCATCAATTGCAGCTGCTTCATTCAATTCTTTAGGAACTCCCATAAAGAACTGTCTCATCATAAATACACCAAATGCACCTGCCAGACCGGGACAACTTGCACCGAAAATTGATGGAAGCGTAACTGCCCAGGATGTGTTAATCACTCCCAGCATCGTCATGATCTTATACAATGCTACAATCGTAACCTGAATCGGAACCATCATTGCAACCATCAGCAATGCAAACATAATATTTTTTCCTGGAAAATCAAACTTTGCATATGCATATCCTGCAATAGCACCATGCAAACTCATGCCAAGTGTAATAATCACACTTATCTTTAAGCTGTTCTTCATAAATACAAAAAACGGAATAGTATTTGAAAATAATTTTTTAAAATATCCTAATCTCATTTCTGTAAAAAATGGAGGCAGCCATTTAGGCGGTAATGAAGTTGCTTCACTATATGTTCTGAATGATGCTGAAAGCACCCAAAGAAATGGGGCAATCATCAAAAATGCTATGCCAAACATGATAATAGTCAGCAGGATATGGCTTACTTTTATTGTCTTTCCAAATAAATGTATTTTCTTATTCATAATGTACCCACCACCTGCTTCCTACAAATTGAAATACCGTTACAATACCAATAAGAATCAAAAGCATAATTGATAGTGCCGACGCCGTTCCATAATCAAACGATGTAAATCCCTTTTCAGCAATCAGCATAACCAAACTTCTTGATGAATCTCCCGGTCCTCCGTTCGTCAATACATAAATAGATTCATATATTCTCAGTGCGCCTGTTACATTCATAACAAGAACAAAAAATATCTGTGGTGACGCTACCGGAATAATTATCTTGAAAAAGCGCTGTACTACATTCGCACCATCAATGCTGGCAGCCTCCAAAAGTCCCTGGTCTACATTCTGTAATCCTGCTAATATCAAAAGCATTGACATGCCAGAGTTTTTCCAGATATCCAGAATCAAAACAGAAAGTTTAGAATAAGCCTGATCATTCAACCATCCAATTTTAGCGATTCCAAGTTGTCCCAGATAATAGTTGATAACCCCTGCATCTGTCTGAAAAAAGGCCTGCCATATGATTGCCACAAACGTTAGTGCTACTAATGATGGAAAGAAATAAACAGATCTAAAAAATACGGTTATTTTTTTTGGCAGAATATTATCAACCAGCACAGCAAGAATAAGTCCTATTGCTGTATTTCCCAGTGAACAACATATGGTGTACCATAAAGTATTTTTCAGAGCAGTTAAAGATCTGATATCTGTAAATATTTTTTTATAGTTTTCCAGCCCTATAAAAGTACTGGCACCGGTAAACACGTTATATTTGTGAAACGAAATTACAATTACCCATATAATAGGAATAAGCACAAAACACATAAAGCCAATAAATGACGGAAGTGTAAAAAGATATGCTGCTTTTAACTCTTTTTTATCCCATTTATGTCTGTTTTTCTTCTTATTCACCGATTCTTTCCTCCTTTACGGATAAAACGGTCTTATAATGTGCCAGGAGGGCAAATCCCTCCTGACCATATTCTTTTACTGAATTGCACTCTGAATCTGTGCTTGTGCATCATCCATTGCTGCCTGAGGTTCTTTCGCACCAGAGAACACTTCCTCCAGCTCACGTAAGAAAGTCTGCTCAAGATCTCCGAAATAGCTTGGAGCTGCAATTGGATCTGCAATTGTAACAGCTTTCCAGATTCCCATAATATTGTCAGGGCATGTACCCATAACATCTGTAGATGTTGCCAATGTTTCTGTTGGCGGTACCTGCTGTCCGCCTGCTGCAACAGCTGTTAATGTTTCATCAGATACCATTTCTTTTAACAGCTCAATTGCAAGATCCTGATGCTCTGTTGTAGAACCAATACACCATGCAGATCCTCCATATACAGAACCGTCTTTCTCTTTTACCGGCCACTGAACACAATCAAAATCATCATTTGTCAATCCTGCATCCTGCCAGGTATTTAATACCCAACGGCCAGCACCAACCATAGCGACCTGATTATTTGCAAACATAGTATATCCGTCTGAGCTGATTGGTTCTGGACAAATACCATCTTTATACATACCATTTAAGAAATCTACTGCTTCCACAATACCTTCACTGTTAACAGTAGGGGTCTCACCATCCTCACCAACTAATGCTGCATTGTTGGTTGACCACCACGGTGTAAGCTGAAAGTAAGTACATGGGAAACAAAATCCGTAAACACCATCCTTGGTAAGCTTCTCAGCAGTTTCTCTGAACTGATCCCATGTCCATCCATCCTGTGGATACTCTAAACCTGCATCATCAAACATATGCTTATTATAATAAACTACCATTGTCTGAGTTCCGTTCGGGAGACCATACAGAGAATCATTTACAGTAAAGCCTTCAAGTAAAGATGGCGCATACTGATCTTTCTTAGCCGTAAGTTCTTCATCATCTGTAATGATGTCATCAAGCGGTACCAGTAAATCATTACTTACAGCCATATTAACAGCTTCCAGACCAAGGCTGATTACATCCGGAGCTTCTCCAGAAGTACACATGGTAATCCATTTCTGAATAAAGTCTGACCATGACTCAACCGGTACACAAGTCTGTTCCACTTTTACATTTGGATTTTCCTCATTAAAACGAGCAATGGCATCATTTGCAATCTTTTCCTCATCAGTATTTCCCCAGTTTAATACTCTAAGAGTCACTTCATCTTCTGCATGAACAATAGTAGCTGCTGACATAGACATTGTTGCTATAAGACTTAATGCAATCGCTTTTTTCATCATTTTTCTCATTCTAAAACCTCCATACCTTAACGTGGAAAGGTTTCCACATTTGTGTTTTAAAAAGAATTTCCTTTCAGAAATCCTTAGCTCCAATACATTATTTGATACGAGTTACCTAGATGTGCGCTCATCCTTTATGGTTACGAGTATATACTCTGCTCTTATTTTTGTCAATAGTTTTATATGGAATCCGTTCCATTTTTATATTTTTTATTTATTTTGCACAAATTCAATTAGGATAAATTGTAACACTTTCTTCCACGTATTATTCTTTATCATCTGTCGTATCTCCCAGAAGTAACGTAGGCTCATAAAACACTTTTTTATTATGATACTTTTTCCCCTGTATCATATTAAGCAAAATATTAACTGCACGTTTTGCCAGCTCCTCAATAGGCTGCTGTACAACAGTCAGGTTCATAACTCCAACTTTCGCTACATAAGTTCCATCATAAGCTACTACCTTTACATCTCTTGGAACTTTTTTCTTACGTTTTAATAACTGTCTTATACATGCAATTGCTACCATATCCACTGCAAAAATCCCATCAATATCCGGATACTTATCCATAAGCATATCTGCCATTACATCATACTGTCCATAATCAAAATCATTCCAGTCCATTTCATGGGAATAAACAGTCACACCACGTTTTTTCATGTATCGCTCAAACTCATAATGCCTTTCATGTGACGGAGAATCAACTACTCGAGCGCCTTGAATCTGTAACACACAACGACAATTATTTCTAACCAATTCCTCTGCCGCCAATTTTCCGCCAATCTTATGATTTGTTGAAACAACAGGAATATTTTCACCCAAAAAACGATCCAACGCAACAATGGGTCCCTGCACACCTTGATATTCCTCAAAATCCAGCATATGGCTTCCTGCTATGATCCCATCCACAATATGTCTGTTCAACATATTAATGTATTCTTTTTCGTAGTTCTGCTCACTGTAGGTACTACAGATCATTGTCTTATATCCCTTTTTCATTAGTTCTGCTTCAGCATATAAAACTACCTCTGCAAAAAACGGATGTGATATTTTGGGAATAATAATTGCGACAATTCCACTTTTCTTACTTAACAAATTTCTTGCAAGTTCATTTGGAATATAATTTAATTCTTTCATTGCGGTCTCTACTTTAATTCGTGTCTCATCCGATACATACCCTGTAGAATTTAAAACCCTCGATACCGTACCAACACCAACTCCAGCCTTCTGTGCTACTTCTTTTATACTAGCCAAACAATCGACTCCTTCACTTTCATACAAACTATTTTTCTTCCTGTTATTATGTTGTATTTCTTATTGTATGTAGCAACAGTATATCATTTGCCATTTTACATTACAATCTTTTTTGGATGTTTTTTACAAAATTAAAGTCTTAAAATTCATTTTATGCAATAATTTACACAGTTTATTTCAATTAATTTTTATCAAAATGAAAATTGGATAAAAAATTGAACATCGAGAAAGTCACAAACAATCGAGGCTGTCCATTCACACTCCTGACAGCCTCGATCAATATACATTTTTATATCTTATATTTCAAAATTTATACTCTTCAATCATACATTCATGTAATTTTGTTTTCTTATTGTAATTCACTCCAACCAGAAGTGCATTTCCAGCATATTCTTCCAGACTTCTGCAATATTCTTTTCTTTTAATCTGGCTGATTGCCCCATCTGCACTCTTGTCCCATTTCAGCTCTACCACAAGTGCCGGTTTATCCTGAAATTTCTTACGTGGAATAAATACTATATCCGCAAATCCCTTTCCGCCTGCCAGTTCCCTGTGCATTGTATAAAAATTCCTTGCAGCATATAAGGCAAGAGATATCGTATAACTCAAAGCATTTTCATCATTATACTGAATATGGGACGTTTCAAAATGAGCCAGCTGTATTCCTTCTGCAACCTGCTGTGGCCGTCTCTGCCAGATTGCATTTAACGTGTCAGCAGATTGCTTCAGCGCAATTGATACCTCCCCCCAGTCCGATGCAGCTACACTGTTAACATACTCATTTCGCACTTCATTATTCGGAATCTTCACCACCTTATTCTCCGAATCATAAGCCAGATAACCCAGATGAATCAACAATGTCAATACATCGTCCTCTGTCCGGAAGGTTATCATATCGTTAGTAAAACTTCCCGTATTAACCGGAATCCTTTCCCCTGCAATCATGCTCAAAACATCATCCTTCAGGCCATCAAAATTCATATCAATATAAACCTGCAAGGCCTCGAATGTTTCTGTCTGATTCCAGTAATTCTCTATTTTTCCAAAGAGCATACTGTTTACAACAGAGCGAGGACTATACACCGACGCCGCCATGGAAAATGAATATCCGTCATACCAGGCTTTTACCTCCTGTGTCCTTATCCGTTTCCATATTCTCATAGCATAAGTATATAACATTTTTTTACTTTTGACTACCTTAGAGCCTGTTTGAAAAAGGCTTTCCGCAAGATGTACGTTACACTTTGATCTCCATTCTCTTTTTAGAATGTGTTTGAGAAAGGGTTCGTCTATAAACTTCATTTCGCAAAGTTTAATTACACCATCTTTTCTGATATCTTGTTGCCGTAAACATTAAAACAATATTACAATTATTCTTTCACACTATTCTTGCCAACCGGCGACAGCACTATTAAAGAAGCCAAAAATACAGGCGGTACTCACCTTTCCTGAATACCAGCCTGCATTTTCCGAGGTTTTTTCAAAATTTTATAGCAATTTCTATCTTCAGCTTAATTTATTAACCGCTTCTGCCAGTTTCAGATACTCCTGGTAATGTTTCTTATACCAGTCTTTCTTCTCAGAATCCGGTTTGTAAATCTTAATACATTTCGCAGCCATATGCTCTGCTGCCACTTCCAATGTCTCGTAAATTCCAGCTCCCACAGCAGCATACATAGCGGCTCCCTGTGCACATGTCTGGTCACTGTCCAGAATGTGTATCTCACGTCCGCTTAGGTCAGACAACATCTGCATAACATAAGGTGATTTCTTAGAAATTCCACCTACCGCGATCATCTTTTCAATATCAATTTCCTGTTTCTCGAAGCCCTCAATCAGACGGTACAGACCACATACAGCTCCAAACACAAGACTGCGGTAGAGATACGGCGCATCCATTCCCAGCGATAATCCGGAAATGGCAGATCTTTGGAAATCGTCTGTATTTGGATAACGGCGTCCATTAAACCAGTCCAGTGCAATTGGGAATGGCTCTTCCGGAAGTTCTTCCGCCTTCTTCTGCAGCATAACCAAAATCCGATCTTCGACTTTTTTGTATAGTTCATCTGAAATACCAGAATTCTCATCAGCTGCAAGTTCTGTCAGCGGCCACTCCAACAGCCTCTTAAACCATGCAAATATATCTCCAAAAGCCGCCTGTCCGGTCTCCACGCCTACGTATCCAGGCAAAATGGAATTCTCAGCCTGTCCACAGTACGCCTGAATATCTTTTCCCTTCAGGTTCTCCGGCTTCTCCACGAACATATCCACACAAGAAGTTCCCATCGTACATACAAAAGTCTTCTTCTGAATACCAGCACCCACAGCGCCTGCATGAGCATCAAAAGAGCTTCCTGAAATCACAGTACTCTCTTTTAATCCCAGTTTCTTAGCCCATTCCGGACAAAGAGTTCCAACCTTCACAGTAGACGGCTGCGGTGCATTTCCATACCGCTCGCGAACCTGTACCAGATACGGATCCAGCTGTTCCAGAACAGAAGCTGCCGGCAGACCGTTCCACTCGCTGTGCCACAAAGCCTTATGACCAGCTGCACACGCACTGTGATAAATTTTCTCCGGTCTTGTTTCCCCGCAAAGAATACCAGTCATCCAGTCACAATGCTCCTCCCAGGTATAAGCTACCTGGCGGATTGCTTCATCATGTCTCACTGCATAAAGGATTTTTGCCCAGTACCATTCCGCACTGTAATCTCCCTGGTATTTGGTATAGTCATTCTCACTGTTGTTCCTGAATAACTTGTTTATCTCGTCCGCCTCAGCAGCTGCAGCGTGATCCTTCCAGAGGAAAAACATGGCGTTTTCATTCTCTGCAAACTCATCAAGCAGCGCCAGCGGAGTTCCATTTTTATCTACCGGAACCGGAGTGGAACCAGTAGTGTCCACTCCAATTCCAATCACATGATCTTTCTGCTCTTCGGTAAGCTCTGCCAGTGCTGTCGTAATGCATTTTTCCAAAGATTCCAGATAATCTAATGGATGCTGGCGGAAAATGCTGTACTCCGGATGCTGATAGAGTCCAGCTTTCCAACGTGGATAACAGGCAACACCCTGTCCCACATTTTCCCCAGTCTCTGTATTTACAATAAGCGCACGAACAGAATCACTTCCGAAGTCAACTCCAATTACATAACTTTCTGCCATTTGCTTAACCGTTTCTTTCCTGTAATTATTTTCTGGAAATTGCTTTCTTTGCTTTCTCAGCAATATTCTCAGGGGTTAATCCGTAATGTTTCAGCAGCTCTGCCGGAGAAGCGGAATGTCCAAATGTATCCTGAACTCCAACAAACTCAGTCGGAACACTCTTGTTCTGAACCAGAACTTCTGCAACAGCTGCTCCAAGTCCGCCGATCACATTGTGCTCTTCTGCTGTAACAATTGCACCGGTCTCTTCTGCTGCTTTGAGAATGATATCACGGTCAATCGGTTTAATTGTATGCATATCAATAACTCTTGCACTGATTCCCTCAGCCTCCAAAAGTTTCTGTGCTTTCAGAGCTTCCTGAACCATAAGGCCACATGCAATGATTGTAACGTCTTTACCATCTTTCAGCTGTACGCCTTTGCCAATCTCGAATGAGTAATTCTCAATTGTATCAGTTACACACTCAACTGCCGGACGCCCTGTACGGAAATAGCATGGTCCCTGGAAATCAAGCATAGCCTTTGTTGCAAGACGAGTCTCATTTGCGTCACATGGAACGATTACAGTCATTCCCGGAATTGTACGCATAAGGCTGATGTCCTCAAGAGCCTGATGGGTTGCACCATCTTCACCAACTGTAAGGCCAGCGTGGCTTCCTACTACCTTTACATTTAAGCCTGGATAGCAGACATTGTTTCTTACCTGGTCATAAACACGGCCTGCTGCAAAAATAGCGAATGTATGTACCAAAGCAGTTGCTCCACATGTTGCAAAACCAGCTGCAACATCTACCATGTTTGCCTCAGCAATACCGATGTTGTAAAAACGTTCCGGATATTTCTCTGAGAAATAAAGTGTCATGGTGCATTTCTTTAAGTCTGCGTCAAATACATATATGTTCTCATCTGCACCAAATTCAGCTAATGCACGTCCATATGCTACTCTTGTTGAAATATTCTCTCCCATTTTATCAGTCCTCCAGTTCCGCAAGTCTAGCATCCAATTCAGCAAAACATGCCGGCCACTGTTCCGGTTTTGGCTGTCCGCCGTGGAAGTCAACATTATTTTCAAATAAGGAAACGCCTTTGCCTTTAATAGTATGTGCTACGATTACAGTAGGTTTTCCGGTTACTACAGAAGCAAGCTCTACAGCGTCTGCGATCTGCTCTACATCATGTCCGTCGATCTCGATCACATTCCAGCCAAATGCTTTGAATTTGTCTCCGATCGGGTATGGAGACATAACTTCTTCCAGAGAGCCATCCAGCTGAAGATTGTTATTATCTACAAATGCGATCAGGTTATCAGCTTTATAGAAGCCTGCACACATAGCAGCTTCCCAAACCTGGCCTTCCTGGATTTCACCATCTCCCATGATACAGAATACACGGTTTCCAGTCTTATTTGCCTTTGCATACATAGCCATTCCAAGAGCCGTGGAAAGTCCCTGTCCAAGAGAACCCGCAGACATATCAACACCTGGCACATGAATCTCTACATGTCCGGAAAGATCACTGTCCAGTTTACGGAATGTAGAAAGATGTTCTACCGTGAAAAATCCCTTGAGAGCTAATGTTGCATACATTGCCGGTGAGCAGTGTCCTTTGGAAAGAACAAGTCTGTCACGGTCTGGCTTGTCCGGGTTTGCCGGATCTACATTCATTTTGTCGAAATACAGTACTGACATAATATCACAGATGGAGAAAGATCCTCCAATATGTCCGGAACCTGCAGTCTGGATTGTCTGCAAAGCTGTTTTACGAATTTTTGCAGCCCATAACTCCAACTCTTTTTTCTTCTTGCTGTCCATTTGTTTAGTCTCCTTTTTGAATTTTTGTGCTTATTGTTAGCATGTTACGTTTTCATTCTTTTAACACACAAACATGGCAGTATTGAATAATTTACAATA
>OGRQ01002716.1_pt1 | contig 12279 bp, 10 predicted proteins | sample 1553521 | NCBI WGS metagenome assembly OGRQ01 (sample SAMEA2580088, study PRJEB22360) | human gut metagenome | biome: human gut; feature: human-associated habitat; material: faeces | place: Denmark | collected 2008/2010
CCCTATAATTGTATATAGATTAGCTAGCGTAGCTATTGATATTTGTTTTTCTGATAAATTGAAGGCCCATGAACTAAGACCATATACCTCTAGCAAACTCTCATCTCTTTCATCTGCAAAAAATGAAAAACAGAGTTTGGTAGTTGGGTCATATAAATATTCCATATTAGTTGCCTCATGATAGTACTTATAGAAACCTTTTTCATTGAAGTTCTCCAAAACCATACATAGCGGAGAACGCATTTGAGGATTAATACGCTTTCTAGTATTATAACTTATCTGAATATCAGAGCTGAAATACCTTGATATTTCTGATGATATAATTTGGGCTTTTTTGATAAAAATATTATCATCTTCATTTTGCCTTAATTCCGCATCCGTAGCATTACTTTTACTCAATACTATTTGGTCACCCTGTCTTGTTGTTAACACAGCAGCTACATCATATAAACTTTCTCCTGAAACAGATGTCTTTGCCAATACCCTTGCAATCGTAATAGACGGAGTATAAAGTCTTGTAACAGGAAGAAGAATTTCTTTAGAAGTATCATCAAAACGTCTTTGAAAGTTTCTTTCCAGTACAAAATCCGACATTGGATATAATCCTTCTTCTATTAAATCAATCACTGTATGATTTTTTGAATCATTTAATGATTTTCTCCAAGATTGCAAGTTTATATTTATGTCTTTAAGTGCCATTGTAGTATTCACTACACCTGTTTCATCTTGAATACCACCCAATGTTTTTACACGTATAAATATATCTTGTCTTTTGTACACTGTAGAATCAAAAGTACCATCCTTTCCATTAAATCCGAACGATCCATTAAGTGAGTCACCTTTATATACAAGTGAAGCATTAATATTTTTCTCTAAGGATTTAGTTTTCTGTTCAACATTCGTATTTGAACCCGCATTACCCATATATTGCGCAAAAGCTCTTCCACCTGTATAATAACCAACAACAACAAAATCTCCATATGAATCAATGATAGATGATATAGGAGAGGTATATAAATTATTAATAAAAGACCTTCTTAAAAACTGCCTTGCAAAAACTTTATTAGAACCATTGGAACTTAACAAGGTAAATTTGCCATGAGCAAACAATATATTCATTTCCCCATAAGCCTGTTCCTTTGATTCGTTAATGAAAGTTCTAAATGTTTCGGTTGTCGTTTTCTTTTTCCCTATAGAAAAAAAACCTAGATTTAAAGAAAATCCACTTTTCACTGTTTTACTTATTGATGAAAAATGCGTATAATTATTAAAATCATAATAAGCAAACGATGACTGATCATTCCAGTTCGGATATTTTTCATCTATATATGATTCATCATATTCTTTTACAGATTCAATATCAAGTATGGAATGCGTAAAGTTATCAAAATCACTTGGTATATAATTCCCTTTAAGCAATTTATAACCATAACCTAGATATTTATCAGTTCCCCCAACCATCTCACCACTTCTTGTCAATTCTTCATCAAAAGAAGGTTTTCCTGTAATAACATCTGGAAGAGATGGATTACGTTCTTGAAGAATCACATCATCACATGAATAATCAGCTTCTAATGCAGTATTTTGCTGTGCGCATAAGTTCAAATCCTCTGAACAAGCCATAAACAATGGAATTGTTACAGATAAAATTATTATATATAATATCGATTTCATAATCTTTTCTTATTGCAGATTATTATTAGATAAACTTTTCATATATTCTTCTAAAGGAATTGTTACTATTTCGTCTGGTTTTGCCTTTGATGTAGTATTTATTATTCCATACCAAGAACCTTTAAATTTAACTTCTCTATCATTGGCCTCATTTCCATTACGATAAGTCATAGTAATAGTATAGTCAGCCTTTACACTATATTTCTTTAAATAAGTCGTTACTTTAATTAAAGATGGCTCATCAACTTCTACCGGAATAGTCACTGATAATGTTTTAGGTATCTCATACGTTGTGGAAGTATAAGGAGCTCTAGGCAAAAAGATTGTTGAATCAGGCATTTCTCCACTACTAAAATTGCCAGGGGCAATAAATTGGCCGGCTATTATTGCAGGGCGTAAAAACATTTGTTCTTCATTTTCCATTGGAATTTTCAAAGTTCCTTTCTCTGTATAATAAGAAGTGTCTTTTACATCTTTTTTTGCATAAATTGTAATATTTGATGGTCCAGCAACTGCTCCAGTCTGACCATTTGAGTACACAACAACAGGGTCTAATTCCGTCACTACAGCTTCAGGTTCAAATACTATTTCTTTTACTTTAAATTTATCCTGAAACTCTAATAGAAACTCTTGCTGTGGTTGCTTATTATATTTTGCATACCCCACCTGCCCATTACTCTTTACTTCTATGGAATAATTAAATACACTCCAAGGATTATTGGGGTCTGCCGTTCCTAAATATGTCTGATTTTCAATATTAAAATATCCTTTATATGTTGATGGTATAAGGTCCCAACTTCCAGAACTTATATCTTCCGAATCCCAAACAAAAACAAGTTTATTGTTTGGAGCATTGTTATATTGACCACAAACCAATGGCTTATTATAAGACTTTGAATAAATCAAATATGGTATTCCACTACTAGGCGGCAAAATCTTTAAATAGAATTTTGAAGAACTATATGCTGAAAGTGTCAATTCTTTTCTCATTCCTTGAGTAGAAAGATAAGGTTGTCCAGCCACTCCACCTCCTCTGACTTTCAATGCAAAAGGCAACTCTCTAACAGCATACATATTTGATGAATAAAATTCATCGGTTTCAGGATAATAAGAAGAAAATTTTGTTTCCTGCTTTTGATATTCATCTGCATTAGAAAACAGACTTACAGAATCAGCAACAGAAATGGATCTTGATAAAACCGAACTTTCTGATGCTTCTGAGAAATCATCTAAAAGTCCTGAACCTTGTGTGCAAGAGGCAAGAGCTACGGTCATTCCCCCTACTAATAATCGGCTTACGCCCCATAAAGAATGAAAAAGTTTTTTCATAAAAATGTTTTTTAATTTGGTTCTTGAAATTAGAGTGAATATATAATATCAATATTGTAAAGATTTGAAGTAAGAAGTTAATCCTTATATATTAGTACAATAACCATCCCAAGCGGTCATTATAAACCAATGAGAAATAACTTCATATATGTTTCTACATTAGTTCCGATTCAATGAATAAACCGAATCTGGTATAAACTATTATCTGCCTTTTTATAAGAATGGTGGAAATATTTACCCCTATCTGTTCTGCAACGCATTTATTCGATGCCATATAAGCTAAATAGAGCAATTAGTCACATACATTTAAAACAGAACATTCCCACAAAAAAGTGCTACATACCAATGAATTCAAAACAGCAATAGGTTACAATAGTAACCTATTGCTAGTCTATGGATTTCACCAATAATACTTTATGAGAATAAATATGCAGACAAGACTTAAAATCATCCCCCCCCATTTGATATATTTATTATCTGAAAATAAATTAGTTATCATAGCTATTATTAAACACAGATAAAATAATCTTGAGCTAGAACTTATTTCACAACTTATCATTAAAACGATACATATTGCTACTATAAAGTATTGTATTCCTTGAAGAAATGTTTTCATTGTCCTTTAAATGACCAATCGTTATAACAACCTATAATAGGAACAGGTATTATCTCGCACGAAATAATGATTCCATTCGGATAATTATCCGCAAATTGATTGAAAGCAATACCGCATAACCCTGCTACTATTGTTGCTATTTTTGATATACTGGGATCTGGAATAGCAGCACTTAGAACAGCCGTTATCTCGGATCCTAATGCAATCTTTTTGCAATCAGAATTTGAAATATATAATTCAAACGAGGCCCAATTTAGAACTAACTTGGTCACTCCCCCTGAAGCTCTTTCACCAACGAAATTGCTAGCATTATATATTTCTATTGATTTTTCTCCTATCTGATTTTTCACAATTCCTTGTGCTGATAAAAGAGCATTGCTTTCTTGCATTCGGTTTTTATAGTAGGTAAACACTCTTTCAGACAAACCGATAGATTCTCCATTTGCCACATCAAGAACAAAGAGGCCATTTTTAATAGACACATGTTTATCTATGGCTTCATAAGCTTTCTTTCTAAGAAGTTGATCTTCCTCCGTTTCTTCACATGGGACTTTTGTCACATCATAATCAATAAGGTTTACCTTTTCAGTACTTTCTTGAGTAAAACCATCCTCATTTTGACATGAAGTCAATTGCCCTAGAACTGCAATTATTGAAGCAGCTATAAATCCTTTAATTATCAATACTTTTTTCATTTTCTAAAAATTTAGTGAACATTTTGTTATATAGTACTAGTACGGACGCAAATATACAATCCGCATTGTATATAAAATAATATTTTTAGATGTTTTTTGCCATTATATGTTGATAAACATAAATAATATCTATATTTGTACTATACAATCTAAATTATATTAATATGGAAAATGTTTATTACTCATTAAAAGACTTTGAACTTTCTTTAAAGAAGAACGCTATCGAGAGAGCTGACGACTTCCAGCAGTACATCAATCAATTAAATGAATTTGGTTGCAAAAGCTATTGGATAACTTCCCAGACAGGAGTCGGGTCAACAATGACCATTGAAGGCTTTGACCGACCTGTCACTGCATTTATCTCCAATGACTATTTGGGAATGTCACAACGAGAGGAAACTAAACAGGCTGGAATAGACGCTATTATTAAATATGGAACAGGTGCTTGTGCCGCACAGGTTATAGGTGGATATCTCGATATACATCAACAATTGGAACAAGAAATCGCATCTTTTGTAGGACAGGAGGACGCAATACTGTTTTCTTCCGGTTTCGGGGCAAATGCAGGGATATTAAGAGCCTTATTAGGTCAAAATGACATTGCGTTAGTGGATCCTTATATCCATACAAGCGCAATGGCAGGATTAAAAGGGACAAATGTAAAGCGGATAGGGCACAATGATTTGGAATATTTAGAGAAAACGCTGAAAGAAACCAAAGACCAATACCAGACCAGGCTTGTAATAATAGATGGGGTATATTCACAAGATGGGGATTTGTCCTTGCTTCCCGAAATAATTTCTCTTTGCAAAACCCATGAAGCTATGTTGATGCTGGATGATGCACACGGAATAGGTGTAATGGGAGCCAACGGTAAGGGAACGGCAGAACATTTCAATTGTTTAGGGCAAGTGGATATCATCACCGGAACATTCAGCAAATCATTTGGTTGTGTAGGAGGATTTGCTGCCGCCTCAAAAAAGATAATACAATACCTGAAATTTTATGCGGACAGCAATGTCTTCTCGGCAGCCCCTACACCACAAGTAACCGCATCCATTTTGAAAGCTTTGGAAATAATAAAGAAAGAACCGGCAATAAGAGCCAGACTTTGGGAAAATACCGATTACCTTAGGAGCCGGCTGACAACCGAAGGGTTTGACATAGGCAAATCCGTGTCACCTATTTTCCCCATTATGATAAGAGATAATAAAAAAGTTTATGAAATAGCTAAAATGTTACAGGAAAAAGGTATCTTTACAATTGGAATTGTATATCCGGCAGTAAGAACCAAAGAGGCCAGATTAAGGGTCAGTGTTCTTGCCACGCATGAACATGAACAGTTGGATGCTTTAATCAACGCTCTTAATGATATAAATAAAGATATAAAAATAAAAAAGGAATAATGAAAGAAAGGAGAAAGCGAAGAAGTGCAAAGGACATAGAAGAAAGTATACTTGATGCGGCAAATCAATTGATTGAAAATGATGGATTTTCAAAATTGACAGTTACCGGTATCATACATCTGGCAGAAATCGAACCTGTCCAATTCTACCATAGATATGAGGATTTGAACAAGTTTATTGATGAGTATGTCAAAAAATACGATTACTGGTTCAATGATATCATAAAGTCCCAGAAACAATCAAGCAATGATAAAGAATTGTACACGAACATTCTGACAGGATTGTTCCATTCTTTATCGGAGAACAAAGCAATGCAAGAGCTTCTGAAATGGGAACTGGCTAATAATAATGAAACCAGTCAGCGTACCGCCTGGTTACGAGAACTACATACATTGCCTCTATGCCAAAAATATTCAAGACTGTTCTCAGATACGGATATTGACATTGTAACCATATCCGCACTGATAATAGGCGGAATATACTATCTCATTTTGCATGATGAACTTTCTACTTTCAGTGGTATAAATTTAAAAGTGGAATCAGACAGGCAAAGAGTTATTAAAGCCATAAATAAACTGTCAGATATTCTGTTCACTCCTATACCATCTTCTCTTACCAGAGAAACCATTGATATAATAATAAAAATGAAGGAAGATAATATACCAGTGGAAAAAATAGCATATTATACGGGAATACCACAAGACATTATCATTTCAATCTAAAGCACAAATTGGAATAACCAGTCGTATATACTGATTTGAAAATGAGTAAAAATTGCAGTAAAAAAAAACGTGAACATCGATCTTCCCATCGTTGTTCACGGCTTTTTTATAATCTAAGGTATATAGAAAAGCGCAAACTCAGCTTTCCTTCTCCTCTCTATGCTCGGAATTACTTTCCCCTTATAGCACCTAAAGGAAACATACTCCTCATAGATGTCACGCTCCCCTTTTTCCAGCTTCCGTATCAACCGGCTTTTCGGTATCCTGCCATGGCCCTTCAATCTGAAAATGCCCACATTATAGCTCAAAACGCCCAAAAGCAATGCATCATTGTCAAACTCCCGGAACGCATCACAACACTTCCTAAGGTCACTCCTCAGCAGCGAATCGGCCTGTGCCTTGCTCAGGTTCTCGGTCAATGTCTCCCCCGGAAGCAAGCGGTGCCCGTAACCTATGTAAGGCATCTGCCCCCGATGCCAGCCTTCCGCCCGTTTGATGAATTCCACGGCCTTGTCAAACAGCGAATCCGGCACTTCCCCCTTTCCTTGGGCAAAAGCGGAGGAGACCACAAACGCCATAAACACTCCGGCCGTCAGCCTGAGCCATGCCCTACTCATTGTCCGGAACGTTGTTTTCCGCATCATTCACATTGAAACCGTAGGTCAGTTGCCGCATATTCCCCCAGTTGTCCTCAAAATAGAGGTCGATGGTCTGCGAGTCATCCGCGCTTTGCGAAGTGTAATACAACCGGAATCTCCGTTCATTCAGCAGGTAGCGGTCATTGGGCTTCAGCACCGTGCCGTCCTCCATCTTCAGGCTGCCCTTGCCGTCCGGCTGGAAGTACCTCAGCGTATAGACCGTTCCGGCAAAGTTACCTTCCGGTCTGATTTCCAGACGGATTTCCACCGTTTCGCCGTTTGCTATACCGTCCGCTACCGGCATGGTTTCCACCGTGAACGGGTATTCCTGCCGGACATCCAGCCCGCAGTCACAAGAGACAAGACAAAAAAGGGCGGCAGCCAGGCAGCAGGCCGCCATCATACAATCAAGGATTTTTCTTTTCATGGGTATATATCTGTTTTTGAGGTTAGAAAATGTATTTTAGACCGACTCCATACTGGCAGTGGCAGCGGCCCGAGGCGCCGCCCCACACAAACCGCTCACGCAGCCGAAGCAGCAGGACAACCCTGTCCGACAAGTAACCTTCCGCCTCCAGTGTCGCCGCACCGCCGTAAATGAACGATTCACACCTGTGCAGGGCGGCACCGTCATCCAGCAATCTCTTGCCGCCGTTTACCGTCTCATACCCCAGCAGGGCCGAGACACCGAGGTTCAGGAACAGCACCTTGCCCGGCGAGGAAAAGAACGTATGGTAATAGCCGCCCTCGCCCGTGTATTGCGCCGTCGGGATATGCGTGTTCCTGTATGGGATGTTGCGCCGGAGCGTCTCCCCGCCGAACACCCACTGGTTTCCTTTTTTCGTGTAGGTGGAAACGGCCAGCGAGAAGGCGTAACCGGCATCGTGCCGGTTCGCTCCGCAGTAAAAGCCGTCCGCCATTTCCGCCGTGAGACGGACACCCTTCATTCCCGGCAGACAGCGTTGCGCATGGGCCTGCCCCGCCATAAGGGCAAGCAGCGCAAGGGTGATATACACATACCTTTTCATCGCACTTTCAGTTCATTGATGGTCTCGGCACGCACCAGGTCCTCATTCTCTATCTCAAAGGCCTGGTGGCGTCCCCCTTGTTTCTCATACATCTCCACCACCAGTTTCTTGTCATCGGGGAGGGTGAACTTGGGCAGGGCAAACACCGTTCTCCCGCTCTTTTTCCCGTCCACACGGGTCAGGTAATTGAAGGCACGCAGCGGACAGATGACCTGTTCCTGCATGGCGGTACGTTTCACTATCTTCTTGTCCACGATCTTGAAGGTCACGAAGTCCACATCGAAAGGCACGTGGGTGGAATTTCTTACCTCGGTATGGAAATAGAGCAGGTCACCGTGCGCATAGAGCCCTTTGAGCAGGTATTGCACGCCGAACCGTTTGCAACCGATGTGCTTCACTCTCCGCTTGTCCTGTCCGTGCACGGACTTCATGACCAGGCGCACCAGCCTGGGCGACTCGTTGCCCAGCTCCTGCAAATAAATCTCCATCGCGTTGTTGGGACGGTTCACCGCCTCCCCGTCGTGGATGAAGTCGCACATCTCCACATTGAGCAGCAGCGGCTCGTCGGCGTACTTGACATTGAACGTGTAAAAGTTACCGTCCTCGGTAATCACGCTCATGTTCGTCTCGTTGCGGAAATGCTTCCTCGTGGCCTTCACCCTGATCACGTTCTCCGCGCCGTCCGCCTTGCCGGCTATCAGGTTGGGGGAACCGAGGTCCACGTACTTGACGGATGAGGGGAAAATCACATGCACCGTCTTGTCGTAGGTGATTTCCAGGCCATGCGGAGGTATCATTTGGCTGAAGCCTATCTTGCGGCTCAGTCCTTCAAAATAATCTCCGCTACTCTGCTGCGCATGGGCAGCTACAAAGCCCGTCAGAAGGGCAAACATCATCAGAATCTTCTTCATGTCCGATTGTTGTTGGTTGGTTGTTGAATAATTGTGTTTTCTCTTTTTCCACCCGGACCGGTTCTTACCGCTCCGGGGTATGGAGCAGCAGCCTGTGCCCGGCCTTCAGCGTGATTTTCACCGCCCGCATCCTCTTGGTGACGTACTGTGACACGCCCTGTATCACGCCTTTCCCCACGTCCGAGGCTATCTGCGCGCCGGCGTCCGTCGAGATGCTGATGCTGCTCCCCATCGAGGTCCCCATGTTGGCGGCTATCTCACGCACGGCATCGTATTCCAGCGAGTTCGGGACAAGTATTCCCTGCCCGCCGTCGGCGTCATACACTTCCAGTTCCACCGGAATGACCGCCCCTTTGTATTCCACCGTCTCGACGAGCACGTCCAGCCGTTCCCCCCGGATACGCGTGCTTCCGGTCAGCAGGGTGCCTTTGGGTATGAGGCGGTCGTCCACCGCCATCGGTTCCAGCAGCCGGAGGCGCAAGGCCCGCCCGTCCGATACGGTCTGCGTCCCGTGCACGCAGGCGGCGATGGTATTCCTGTCTGGGGAGAGCGTCTTGCCGACAGGGGTATGGAATCCCGTATTCCGCTCTCCGGCAATCCCCTCTTCGTCATTCACCGGACGGGACAGGGAGGACACCACCTGCTGCCGCACCTGCTTCACCGGTCGGGCGGCGGTCCGTTCTTTCCGGTCGGCTGCTGGAGCGGCGGTCGTCTGCTTCCCGTTGTAGCGGGCCGCCAGCTCGTATGACTTCTCCATCAGTGCCATCTTCTCTTCCAGTGACTGCCCGCCGTCAGGGTGCTCCCCGGACTGCCTCTTTTCCTGGCTCTCGATGCGCCGCAGCAGCTCCTTGTCCTGCGGATGGTCGCGCGGCTCATGGATGGTATGGAGCGAACGGTTCATGTTGCGGTAGGCCTCCGTGGACGAACGCACCGGACTGCGGGGTGTCATGGCTTCCGGTTCCGGGGGAAGCTCCACGTTCGCCCCGCCCTGCGCGACGCGCAGGGTGTCGTTCCTTTTCCGGTTGAACAGTTCCGACATTTCCTGAAAGGTGTCCTTGCGCTTTCTCTCCTTTTTTGCCAGGGCATCCCGTTCGTAGGCGCTGACTTTGTTGCCCTCCATGCGGGCCTCCTCGGGCGAGGGAATTTCCGTATTGAAGCCCAGGCCTTTTCCGGCTTCCTCCCTTTCCTTCTGTGTCGGGGCGTATATCAGCAGAATGGCCCCCGCGAACATCAGGAAAAAAAGCGGGTAGATGACAAACTTCGCACGCCGGCGTTTCTCTTCGGGTGTCAGCGGCCCGTCATCCGACAGCCCCAGCAGTTTCTTTATCTTCTGTATATCCGTTTTCATCGTAGCAGTTGTTTGGATGGATTTGTATTGTCTTCCGGCCACAAGTCGAGCCGCCGGATATGTTCTATTCTCATCGTCCCGCCGCTCTTTCCCGGACCGGAGAGCGCGGAGACAATCGTGTACAGGCAGGCGGCCAGGAACAGAAGGGAGGCGGGGGTTGCCACCAGGGCCCTACAAGGCAACGGGCCGCTGGGGGGGGGCGGAACACCAGCCGTATCCGGCCGTCTGCCCGTCTCAGGCAGGCATATCCTCTTTTCATCGTTCCGCGCTCCTTATGTCCTTGTTCTCCAGGATGATGAACTGCTCGATGATGAACCCGTTCGGATTGTCGTCCGAGCGCCCCGTGTTCTGGAGCGAGCAGGAGGTGACAAGGCTGCGCTCGGTCACGTTGCTCTCCCTGATAATCATCTGGCGGGCATACGTCGTTGCCTTGTAAGGATAAACGGCGAAATCACACACCACGCTGTCCACATGCACCACCTGGTTGATGTTGCCCGAAATCAGCCGGTTGTAATAACCCTTCTCGGCAAAGTCCACATAATAGTGGTAGGCGCTCTTGTCCGCCAGTTGCAGGGCGCGGTTGATGTTGTGCCCGATGGCGTCCTTCTGGGGCGAGAGCGAGAAGAACAGCTCGTGAAAGCGCCTTACGTGCTCCCTCGCCTCGGCGGGACGGTTCTGTGAAAGGTCCTGCGAGAGGGCCATCATGAGCGACTTGCCGCCGTCCAGCACGTAGATTTTCTCACGCTGCCTCTCGGCGAAGCGGTACGAGCTCCACAGCGCATAGCCGGTGACGAGCGCACAGCAGCCGGTGAAGACCGCCAGCATCAGCCGGATGCGGCGGAAGCTGCTTTCAATGTTGGTCAATGACTTGAATTCCATGTATGAATCGTTTCTTTGGATTGATTGATTTTTTCTTTCTTCCGGCGGGATACGTATGGTGCTCCTGGCGACATACGTTAGTGACGGCTCGTTACATACGTTAGTCGTGCATGGTTACTAATGTTAGTCGTATCGGGCTGCATACGTTAGTAGCCGTATGCGGCGTACGCATCCCGTAAACCGGTCTCTGTTATTTTCCTCTCAGTCGTCCTCCGATATTCCCCAGTACGGAACCGCCCACCCCGGCAGCAAAACTGCCCGCTTTCGTGGCGGTCCGGTTCCGGGTGCGGCTGAAAATCCCGGCACCGCCCGCCTGTACGATCCAGCCCGCCACCGTCGGAACGGTGAAGTACCCGATAATCCCTATTAGCATAAAAATTATGTACACGCTGTTGGAGTTGTCTATCGAGTAGTCGGGATTGCCCTGCAACTCCTGGATGTCGTTCCGGAGCATCAGCACCTGGAGCTTGGCGAGCAGGGTGCTGAACAGGTCGCTCACCGGAAGCCACAGATAGACGGAGATATAGCGCGTGAACCACTGCCCGAGCGTGGACTGGAAGCCGTCCCACACGCTGAAGGCGAACGCCACAGGGCCCAGTATGGAGAGCACGACCAGGAAAAAGGTCCTCACAGTATCTATCAGCAGCGATGCCGCCGCGAATATCAGCTCCAGCAGGCTGCGGAACGCATCACGGATTTTTTTCTCCAGATTGTACATCCCTACCTCAACGTACATGCCCAGCCGCGAGGCGGCGTCCGTGGGTGACCAGCCCAGCTCGTCCAGCTGCCGGTCAAACTCCTCGTCACTCACCAGATGGGCGGTCTCGGGATTGCGCAGCATGGCTTCCCGTTCCAGCTCCTCCTTCTGGGCACGGTACTGTTCCATGTCCATCGTCTGCCCCTCAAGCATCTTGTGCGTGCCCTGCACGATGGGGCTGAGCACACTGTTCAGCGTGCCGAGCACCAGCGTGGGAAAGAGCAGGATGCAGATGCCGATGGCGAAGGGACGGAGCAGCGGATACGCGTCCACCGG
>OGRQ01002717.1_pt1 | contig 12276 bp, 15 predicted proteins | sample 1553521 | NCBI WGS metagenome assembly OGRQ01 (sample SAMEA2580088, study PRJEB22360) | human gut metagenome | biome: human gut; feature: human-associated habitat; material: faeces | place: Denmark | collected 2008/2010
CCGTGCTTCCCGCTGTGTAGCCTGTGCCAGCACCCATCAGCACGCGGTTAAATGCGATCTGCTCCCATGTGCCGCCAAACAGGGCGGCGGGGCTGGTAGTGCTAACTGTTTGAAAAATACTGCCAACGGGGTAGGCAGCCAAAGCACTGTCCGCAGAAAGTGTTCCGTCCGCATCGACCGTCAGACCGCTGCCCACCTTCACGCCGCCCAGCGTGGTGGCGGTGGCAACGGGAAGCTTTATGTTTTTCAGCGCATCGCCAACAGCCTTTGCGTCGGCTGGAGCGCCCTCGACGCTTAGCGTCTTGTCGGTGCTTACGATGGCCGCAGCCCTGTCCGCTTCAGCTTTGGCAGAAGCGGCAGAGCTTCCCGCACTCTTTGCGTCTGCGGATGCTGACTGTGCGTCTTTGCTTGCGCTGGCTGCGGCGGTCTGGGCTGCGTTTTGGCTCTCTGCGGCTGCTGCGGCCTTTTTCGTCGCGGTGCTGGCTGCTCCGGTGGCGGTTTGAGCGGCTTGCAAAGCAGCCTGCTGCTGGCCTGTCACTTCCTCGGCGTACTGCTTGACGTACTCCATGCCCTGTGCGATGTCCTCACGGACTTCCACGCCGCGCTCAGCCTTACGAATTCCCGCAATGGCTTCATCAAAAGTTTTATCCATAAAACGCCTCCTGTCTCATTAACCTGACATGTACCCTTTGAGCGATCGACTCAAATCGTAAGCATCGGACGCTTTGCGTGCACTCAAAGCCTGCAGGTCGCTGATGCTGGAAAACTCAGCGCCAAATGTAAACTCCTTTTTATCCGGCGAATCCAACGGCTCAACAAGCTTGGAACACAGCAGCCAGGTATCTACACCATGCGGTGCAGAGAAAATGTGCGTTTGCTTTCCAATTGCAATACGGCTGACATCAATATCAGCGTCTTTCAAATCGACCGCTTTGACTGTCATGCCGTTCAGATAGCGCAGATTTTTGGCAAGTTCTTCCTCTGCCGCATCCAGCAAAGACTGCGGCGTGCTTTCGATGCCTTCAATAAAGATCACTTTTGTGATGATGCCAAAAAGCTTTTGCGCGGCCAGATCGTTTGCGGTTTCTGTGATGGTCTCACCCCACGAAAAAACAAGCCATGTTATCTTTTTGGCACCTACCGCGATCACCCGCGTGTAGATGTCCTCTGCTTTGACGTTGTTGGTCAAATCCAGCAGGTTTGTTCCAAAAGCCACCGTCTGGCTGTTTTTATCGGTGATCGCCTGCAGATAGTCCAGATACCGGCGCGGTTTTCCGTTAGGATCCTCTGCATGGCGCAGCACCAGATATCCGCCGTACTTTTCCACCAGCTCACTCTGCAAGATGTCCCATGTAATGCCATAGTTTTTTCCATCGCCAAAGCTGTATGTAGGTTCCTTGACATCAAACAAAAAGCGGGGATCCGTCTTGCCGTTGATAGCAAGGATGTATTTCCCGTTTTGCTCGGCGATTTTAAAAGTCTTGGATTCAGATGCCTGCTCAACGTTATAAATGGAGTACGTGCCAAAATTCTTGTTGCAAGTACCGCAGACGATTTCAGCTTTTTTCACTTCGACCTTTGCGGCGTACGTTTTGCCCTTTACATAGGCTGCAAACAGACGCACGCGGAAATTGTTGCTTCCAATCCGTGAAATAATGCGACCTTCCGCAATGTGCTCTTCATCGATTTCCCAGCTCAGGCAGGAAGCTTTGTTGATCTCTGTTTCCTCATAGAAAATATTTGTCTTTCCATCCACGGGATCTACAATTCCCCAATGGTAAATGTAATCTCCATCATTAGAATCGTAGCTGTAACCCACCTGCACGACTTTGATGCCGTCGATATAGGGCACGATCATGGGAATGTCCATTTGCACATTGCCAGGAGTAAAAGCTTTGTATGCATCTACCATTCCGTTGTGGTTATCGCAGATCCATTCCAAAAATTGCGAAAAGCTCACATTTTTTGCAGCGTACGGCGCAATTCCGCTGTCATTCAGATACGCAAGCTCCCCTTCGCAGTAGATTTTCTGACGCATCAAAAAATCCTGCTCATGGCTCATGGGACGGCCCTGCCAGATGGAAACGCCGTCCTGTTCCACCTCTACCGTAGTGCGCAACTTTTGCAGCGCAGAGTGTGCCACATTGCCCAGCGGCATGGTAAACTCAAAAGAGCCAGCTTTACCCACTTCGCGGGTCAGCGTGGGGCTGATGAGCTTTTTCGTGTCGGTAATATCGCTGATATCGTGGATACAGACCCTAGTTTTCCATGTGTCTACATCCGTCTGCACACCAGCATAAACTTTATAGCTCATAGGCTTGCCCCCAGATATTTAATACTAATGCTGCAGTCTGCCGATGCAGCGAAAACAAGGGTGCCCACCACACCGTCCGGCATAGTAAGCCCCTCGATATACTGCCAGTCGGTGGACTTGGCCAGAATGCCCACCTCAAAGCCATTGAGAGACACCGCGATGTTTGCGGCGGTCTCGCTGCGCTTGAAGTAGATACCGGCCGCACGCGGTGCACCGGTGATGGACACCTCTTTGTCCTCGCCCGCCTTGAGCGGGATATTCGTGTAGTTGCGCACGATGTCCGTTTCAAAGTTGAAATCGTCCCACAGCCAGTCGTTAGTGCCGTCGTAGACGCTGCGCTTGAAGGGGTTGCAGGTGCCGGTGATGGTAAAGGTGCTGGAAAGCCGGTCGCGGGAGGGTGTGACTTTCCAAAGCCCTTCCCAGTACCACGCCGGGTCTTCATCAAAGCGGCACTGTAGCCACTTGCCATGAATGGCATTGGCAATGGTGCTTTCGATGTAAGGCCACTTGCTTTTTGGCGCGTTGCAAAGCAGCTCCATGGTGATGGTGCGCTTTTTATAGTGCACCTTGCCATCGTCCCATGTGGTCAGGTTCAGCAGCGAATCAGCGCCGGTGACCTGCACAAGGTATTCTTCCGGTTCTGCCGCGCCGATTTTAGGGCTGCCTACCTTGAGGTACAGCCCCCAATCTGTCAGGGTGTGAAAATTGCCGATTTTTGCCCCCAGAAGCTTTGCCATTACACACCCCTCGCTTTCCGTTCCACTGTCACGCCGATGCGTGCATCTACGTTGGTCGCCATGCGGGTCGACAGCACGCCCACCAGTTCACCGGAATCCATGACCACCTGACCCTTGCCGATGTCTGGCAGATGCTCGTCCAGCATCCCCTCGATGCGTTCCAGAATGCTGGTCTGCCGGTCAACAATGGACTGCTGGCCGGTGACGCGGTACTGCAGGGCTGCGCGGGTGGAGAAGGTGCCCAGGCTGTCATACATGCCGGTTTTGTCAAAGGGGCTCTGGTAGTGGCTGACAGGCTTCTGATTATTCTTCTTGTCCATCCACATGGCAAGGCCAATGCCGCCAGCGACAGCGCCCACGCCCAGGATCAGGGCAAGAATGGGATTTGCTGCAACGAAAGACACGATAGTGCCCAGCGCAGAGGTGATGCCGCCTGCCATGCCGGAAAAGCTCTGGACGATGCTGCCCAGAGCGCCGCCCACGCCGCCGGACTTTGCAAGACCGTCGATGATCTCGCCAAAAGCCTTGACCGAATTGGTCACACCGTCGATATCGGATTTTACCCCGCCGTCAGAAAAAAGCTTCTGGAAGATATCAAATGCCTTGCCGATGCCGCCACTGAAGTAGCCCTCATTGACCGCGGTCAGTGCGTCCGTAAGCCACTTAGAGATCACGTCACGCTGCCCCTGCGACACTTCGCCCCAGATCAGATTGACAAAATCCAGCCCAAGACTTGCCCAGTCACCGTTTTTGGCGTCTTTGAATGTGTTCTTTACCAGCCCGAAAATGCCCTTATCCAGCTGGCCGGAAGCCTCGCTCAGCTGCTGGTCAATGCGGCTTTGGGTACCCTTTACGCTCTTGTCGATCTCGTTGGAGGTCTCCGTCACCTTGTCTTGAATGCCGTCGATGTAGGTGATGATCTTCTCATAGGTCTCCGCGCCGTTCTCGCCGATGCGCTGCCCGGTCTCTGTGACGGTCTTCTTGATATGCTCGCTGCCGTCCGCGTACTTTTCCACCGCCTGCTGCACCTTTGTGGTGATTCCGTCAACGGTGGTTTCCGAGACGTTGGTAAAGGTGCCAAGCAGCGTTTTTGACATGTCATCATAGGTCTTTGTGACTTTTGTGACCGTGCCGTTGACTTTGGTCTCGACCTGTTTAAAGGTCGTGGCAACACCGTTCACCATCTCCTTGCCAGTCGTGGTGGTGGTCTCGGTGATGCGGTCTTTGATCTTGCCGGAGCTGTCCTTGACCTTCTCGGTAAGAGTCTGGATGCTGGTGGACACAGCGCCCAGCGCATTTTGTGCGGTGGTGGTAGCCGTGCTGGAGATGGACGAAATAACCGTTTCGGTGGTGGACTTGGAGCCGGAAGAGCCGGATCTTCTCCTAGTTGAAGAACCAGACGGGCTGGTTGTAATGGAGCTGCCGTTGGTTTCTTTTATTCCGTACTGCTTTTTCAGACGCTCGCCGTATTCTTTCCAGTAGTTTGTGTCTTTCTTGCCGGCCTTTTTGTTTTGGTAGTCGTTGTTAAAAGCCTTCTGGTAAACCGCGTCCCAGTCGCCGTGGAAAATTCCGATTTCTCCGCTTTTCAGCGCGTCAAAGACGGCTTTTAGGCCAACAGCCGAAGATTTGGCCTTGTCAATGACGGTGGTAAGACCGGTGATCTCTCCAATCAGGCCACTCCATCCGTCAAGCTTATAAGCTTCCTGTGCTGCGACGACCATGTCGTTCAGCTTGCCAATCGCAACGCCGATTCCGCTGCTCAAGTCACCTGTCATAAGACCGGCCAGCTGCTTCACGTTATCTTTCAACGTGGATACCCGGCCATTCATGGTCTGGCTCTGGGTGTCCATGCTGTTGTAGTAACGCCCGCCCTCTTCAGATGCGGCCTGCAAAGCCTGCGTCAGAAGATCATAACTGATGGTCATCTTCTGCACTTCAGCAGTGGACTTGCCTGTGTAGTCGGCCAGAATGCCATACACGTCGATGCCGGCATAAGCAAACTGCTTGATATCGGCCGCTGTAGCCTTGCCGGTGTTGGCGATCTGCTGCAGGTTTTGGGACATGCGGTTCAGCTCGTCGTTGCCGCCGCCGGTCGCAGAGACCGCGTCGCCCAGCGCCATGATGGTATCGCGGGCATAGGAAGCGTTCTCGCCCGCAGAGATCAAGTACTGGTTGGCCTGTGTCAGGCTCGCCACGTCAAAGGGGGTTTTTGCCGCGTCTTCCTGGATCTGGCTCATGACCTGCTGGGCGGCTTCCGCGCTGCCGAGCATATTGGTAAAGCCGGTGGTGTATTTCTCGATTTGGGCGTTGTACTCGATGCCGGAAGAGATGAACCCCTCTGCGGCACTGAGTGCAGCAGAGCCGAGCTTCGAGAAGACGTTCGCCATGACCGTGCCCTGTGTAATGGCGTTGGCCAGAGATTTGCCGGATGCCTTATCCGTGGAGCTGGCAAAGCCGTCCATGCCGTTGTTTGCAGCTTTCAGCGCGGTCGTGGTTGCCCTGAGCTGTGCTTCTGCCTGTGCCAACATGGTCTTGAGGTTTTTGGTCTCAGAGGATGCTTTGCCGGTCTTGCCCACCGATTCGTTGTAACGTCTGGTCAGTTCCACTACGGCCTTTGCGGCCTTGCTGTACTCTCCTGACAGCGAAGAAACGGTTTTTTTCGTTTCGGATTGTACATTCTGGATGCCCTGCCGGTAGGCACTGTCGTCCAGCCCGAGGGTGGCGCTCAATTCAAAAATTTTCAGGCTTCATCACCCCCGTTCAAGCCATTTTTAATGCGTGCTATCACTTCATCAGCGGACGGCTGCGGCGGCTGTGGGCGGTTTTCCACAAGCCCGGCCACCATGTCGTACCACCGCTCTTCCGCGCCTATAAGGTGCGCCAGAGCGTCCGTCATGTACGCCTGATAGCTGAGTGTGATGCGCTCTTGCCGCAAAGCGTTCAAGCAGTGCTGCAAAATGTACGGCCTGCCAAACAGCCGCAGTGCGTCCGGGCTGATGGAAGAAATCAGGCGTCTGTACCCGCCAGCACCAACGGCAGACACCAGAGCAAAAAATCCAGCACATCATCGTTGTTCAGCAGCTCTTTCACCGCGCGCATCTTCTTGAACGGGCCAATGTTTTCAACCACCCCGTTTTCATCCACGTCCGGCTCATAGAGCAGCGGAAGCAGCTTTGCGGTGGCAGCGGCATTGTCGAACAGCAAGCTTTTTGCCATAGCCTGAATGTTCTTTTTTGCCTGTTCCTTCTTCTTCTGTTCCAGCTCCTCTGGCGTTTCCTCGCCGGTCAGGACCGGCAGAACCTTGCGCAGCTCCATGATCTTGGATTTTTCCAAGACCTCCTCTGCCACATCGGCAATCTGCCAGCAGTGGCGCAGAAAATCTTCATCGGACAGCTCTGTCAAAAATTTCATGCGGTGTCCTCCTTATGCTGCGGCCTTGGGGCTGTAGTACCACTCCATAGGCACGGTGTCGTCGCCCATCCGGGGGCAGCCGGTCAGAGTGATGGACAAATTGCCCTTGCCCTTGTCGGTGGTCTTGAGGGACAGGCCGCCGGTGGAGAGTGCATTCATCAGCTTGACGGCCACAAAACCGCCGTCGATGGTGTCGCCGACCCACCAGATGTCCTTAAAATCGCCGGTGCTGGTTGTCGGGTCCAGCGTCATGCGGGGGGTGACCTTCTTTTCGCTCACATCCGCTGCGCCCAGTGCCAGCTTGATAACATCCGTTGTGACGTTCAGGGCTGTAAAGGCCAGCGTGCAGTCGTAGTCCTCGATCTGCATCAGCTCTGCGGTGTTTTTCTGGCAGTTGTCCACATCATCGCCAAGGTCGGTGATGTTGGGCTTGCACTCTGCCGTCACGCCGCCGGAGGTGGCGCAGATGATGTCTGCATCCTGGATCTCGGTCGCGCCGGTCGGGTCAAACTTGTTCAGCACGACACCGGCATTGATTTGCATGGACTCGAACGCTTTCTGCGAAATTTTGGAAAATTTTCTTGCCATATTGCTCCTTTACTCACGGTATAAGCCGTGTAAGTTCAAAAATAAGGTATTCGCACAGATACCCTTCAGGCGTGTTGTTGAGTGGCTGTGCCCAATCTTTATCGTCTTTGTCCAAAAGAATAGCGCCGCCCTCGCATTTGATGGTCAAACCACCTCTTGGGAGGGCCGCGCTGATCGTATCTTCGGTTTGCAGGATGGGGGCTCTGCCGCCCTTGCTGGGGTACCACAGCCGGGCGTGGAAGGATGCCGTTTCGTTCCACCCGCCGGGGATGGTGGGCTTATAGGTCAGATAGGGCAGCGAAGCGGCAGGAGGGATGTTATCTTCCAGATAGCCCGGGATGCCAAAGCCGTTGAAAAACGTGTTCAGCGCCCGGTTGATGCTCTCAGACGGCCCCATTACGGCAGCACCGCCTTTTTGCACTTGACAGCTCGCAGCCCCATGCCGGATTCCGGCGGGGCTTTGCCCTCATCTGCCGCGCTGGTGATCTGGAAAGTCTGCCCGTCGCTTACCCGCTTGATGTAGTCCGGGAAAGCCAGCGGAACGCCGGTGCTGACCAACAGGGTATAGGTAGATGCTGTGTCAGCCTGCTCTGCCACCTGAGCTTCCACGGTGGTGTCGTGGCGCTCCACGGCCTCAAACTCGGGGCCGTCCGTCCAGCCGGACACAAAGCCGCCCACGCCGTCCGGCTCATAGCTGCGGGTCTGAAATCGGTATTTTTGGGTAAAGCTCTGCATCACGGTGGATGCAGTGAACGAATTGACCATGTCACATCTTCCTCCACTGATTGATCTCGGATTTATAGCGGGTCTTGCCGTCTGCAGGCAGCCCGTCCGTGCCTGTAGCCATCGTGCCGGACCACCCGGCAAAGGACTGGGACACATACACGCCACCGGCCGGGAGCGCCTTGTCGTATGCGTCGATTTTTTCAGCCAGCGCCACAAAGTCAGGCGGCACGCGCATGGGCTGCACCGTCCCGGTGAAGGTCTCGGCGGTCAGATCGCCGTCCCCGGCCTTGTGCACGCCGTCATTGAAGATGGATCCGCACACGAGGAAATACTGCCCCGGCACTACCCCGGCGGGCACGGTGTCCGGCTCAAAAGTGAACTCCCCGGCAATTGGATCATCTGCCCGGTCAAAAAAATTGTGCGTGTAAACGCACAGCTCGGGGACGGTCATGCAACGTCACCTCCGAATTTTTAGCCCAGAGAAAGCATCTGGCCGATGCGGATGTTCTCCAGCTTCATGCGGCGTTCCCAGTTGGCCTTTGCAGACAGCTCAGTATCCGTAGGAGATGCACCGCTGACGTTGTCCTGTTTGAAGCTCATGCCGTTGGGGTGGATAACTCGGCCCTCTTTGGTGTACAGCTTCTGGACGCCAGCCTTGTCCTCGGGGTCGTAATCGGTGTAATAGGGGTTTTCGTAGTTGTTTTTACGGCAACCAACGAAAGAACCCTCGCCGATGATGTATGTCTTGTAAGCATCGACCTGACCGCTGTTCCCCGTTACCTTGGTCGTGGTGTAAGCATCGTTTCGGATCACGACCATGCCGCCAATACGGGCCAGCGTTGCAGACTGAGAGAGCGCGCCGGGTGTGGTGTACTTTTCAAATTCCACCAGATTTGCAGCCAGGTACTTTGCAAAAACGATGGAGTTCATCACCATCAAGCCGTTGGACATCTGCTTGTCTCCAAAAGCAGCCTGCTGGGCGTAGATCAGAGACTCCGGGGCAACCTTGCCATCGCCGATGGCAGTAATGTCATAGATGTGCTTCTTCAGGTCCGTAGTAGACAGAACAGCGTCCGTAATCTTCATGGTAACGTTCTGCCATACCTGCCGGTAGTAGTGTGCAACCTGATTTGCAATGTGCTGCATCGGGTCGGCTCCCGTCAGCTCTTTTGTGAAATCCTGAGATTTCCATGCCTTCATGCGCTGAATCAGCATAGTGGTCTGCTTGTTGCCAGAAATCTCGGTCGGGGTGTTGTTGGTCATGCCGTCGTTGTTCAGGGGAGCATCAGCAGTCGCATCCAGCTCGGTATAAAACGGGATGGTTGCCACATTGCCTTTTTCACCGATGAGACCCATGATAGAGGCGTCATCCTTGATGATGCCGGATGCCTCGATGCTGGTGTCGATGGTGTTCTGCTCGGCCATATAATCGCCGAAAACTTCCACATCAAACGGGAAACCGCCAAAAGTATCTGCCATAAAATGTCCTCACTTTCTTACTTTTTCCTCAGCTGCTGATACAGCTCAGGGTTTTCGTTTTTGAGCTTGATACGGGCATCAAGGCTCATTTTTGCGAAGTCCTCTTTGGAGACTCCGCTGTTGTTGGTAGGCGGGGTGTCCACCTTTGCGCCGGTGGTGGTCGTAGTGCCTACGAAGTCGCTCCAATCGGCTTTCAGGCTGTCGGCGTGCTTCTTGGCATCCTTGACCTCGCCCTTTTCGTCCAGCTCCAGCTTGTCGATATCCTCGCCAGACAGCCGCACGACCCGATCAGCATACTTGTCCAGTACCCCGGCGGACTTCAGCAGCTCCCGGAACTTTGCTTCCTTGGCTGCGTGGGTGTCCTTCTGGGTCTGCTGGGCCTTGTAGTCGTTCAGCGCCTTTTCAGCGGCTTCCTTGCCGCCGTTGGCTGCGTCCCGGTCCTTTTCGGCCTGTGTGCGGGCTGCTTTTTCTTCATCCAGCTGGTTTCTGAGTCCGTCCGTCTCCTTGTGCAGGGCGTCCAGAATGGCTTCGACCTTGTCATCGTTGGAGGTTTCGGGGTTCTCCAGAATCGTGCGGATGTCAGCTCTTTTGAGTGCCATGTAATAGTCCTTTCTGCCCTTGCTCGGGCTGCCATGCTTGGCAATAAGTTATTTGCCGGACGTGCTGCCGGTGTGGTGCCGCCTGCGGGGCTTGAACCCACGGCCCCCGGATTACAAATCCGGCGCTCTGCCAGCCTGAGCTAAAGCGGCATAAAAAAGCGGCTGACGCTGTGCGCCAACCGCTGAGTATTAAATTTTACGGCCTTGTTTCCACACTGGGCAGGATGTCGGTGTGGAAATAGAGCTTGTAGTGGTAGGGGTCGGTATGGGTGCCGGTGATGTCCTCCACCACATACATGGTGTAGTCGTTCAGGTAGATGTAATTCTTGCGGTAGGTGTCCGGGCCGATTTTTACAGTGCAGACCAGCTCGTTGTTCGAGTTGTTGGAAATGGACATATAGCCCTCGGCCTCCATGATGACCTTGTCCGTGCGGGCGTTGTAGACGGTGATCTTGCGTTCGCTCTCAAAATAGTCGGCCTGCTTTGAGATGTTGGCGTTCGCCTTGTCTGCCTCAGAGCAGCCGCATAGAAGCAACACTGCCAAAAGCGTAATTGCTGCAAAAAACTTTTTCATGTTTATTCTCCTTTGCGAAAATCCAAGCATTCTTTGATAACAGCTACCTCTTCTTTGCTGAATATCGGCTTATCCGCGTAAACCGATACCGTTATCTCAACCTTTGCTCTACCCTCGCCATAAACCAAATCGCAAAGGGCTTGCAAGTTTTTAGTGGCTTCTTTTCCTTCCTCTAAAAACTTTTTCCTCAGCACTTCTTTTTCTCCGCAGCTCTCGATTGTTAAGAGCTTCTTTTTGGTTTCCTCAATATCTTTTTCTGCCTGTTCTGCAATAGCAAGTCCTCTTTCTTTGAGAAAACAATGCATTGTGAGCAAATCTTCAAGTCTCTCTTTTTCTGTCATGTTATTCTCCCTTCTCCGCTTCTTCCACGGCGATCTCTCGCAGCTCGTCAATGTGTTCTTCCACCGCCGGGCGGAGGAACGGACGGGGTGCCATGCCCCGGGTAAAGTGCCACTTGCCGTTGAAGTCCTTCCAGACCCACGGCGTTTTGCGCCCGTTGCCGTTTGTGGCGTGAACGCCCGTGCCCAGCTCCACATAGACGCTGTAAAACAGGTTGCTGCCGATAGTCACGGTCTTTTTTGCGAGGTCGAGGGCAAAGGTCAGGCTCTGCTTGAGCGCACCGCCCACATAGCCCTCAATGCCCGTGCTGTCTGCCGTGCCAGTAGGCACAAGCAGCTGGGCGTAGTCCTGCACTTTCATGCCCCAGATGGTCAGCACCCGCTCTGCCCATGAGTCCAGAGCTTCATGCAGCTGCGGGGCGTTGTCGGTGAATTTGATGTCGTAGTTGAATTTCATTTTATTGGCTTATCTTCTTCTCCTGCTTTGCATCCTGCTTACAAGCCTGCTATTTCTTGCTGTCTTTCTGTATTCTTTATTTCCACCGGGAATCCCCATTCCCAGCTCATAGTCTGGCTTTGCGTCCCTTTCTTTTTGCCGTCTTTTCTTTATTTCATCCATTTTTGATTTGGATAAAGGCGACACTTTATTGTTCTTAAAAAGTTTTTGCGCCATTTGAGAAGAAATAACACGACTTGGGTCTTGTAAATTTCTGTATTCTCCTCCAGCTGCTCTAAAATAAGTTTGCTTTTTCCCTTGAATAACCACTTCAAATCCGCCCGCTCTCGCAGAGCTGCCCGAACCTCTTTTACTCACGGTAATGCCTCCTCTCGTATTGAAACGGCTTGATTTTGGTCACGTTCCAGTCAAATTCTGCCGGGCACTTGCCGTACCACAAAATACCGCTTGGTTGCAGCACTTCCAGCGCCTTGCGGCAGTGTTTGGCAAAGCATTCTGCTTCGTACGGGTCAGACTGTGTGCCGTGGCTCGAAATGCTCACGATGGCGTTTCTGGGCTCACCATCAAAGCACCAGTCATAGCTTTGCTCGCCGCACCAGCAGAGCGTTGGAATGACGTGGATGCCGTGCGCCTGCCAGTATGCAGCCAGCCAGTGCTTTTTGTAGTGCATGAAAAGCTGCACTGCAAGCGGCATATCGCTGTAAAGCGAAAAATCCGGCGAACATACCGCGCCGAACTGCTGCAAAAGCGGGATATACTTGTCCGGGTTGTTCCAGAACCGTTCAAACTGGTAATCGTCCTTGTAAAAATGCACGCCTTTTGTGGCCTTGTCTTTGGCCGTCAGCGCATAATTGACCGGGATCCATTCCAGCTTGTCAATGCGGATGTCCGTTTCCGGCTTGATTTCAGGGATGCCATACTTGCCCACGCCCGAAAAAATCATCTTTTCGGTGTTTTCCATCGGCAAGATCACAGTTCATCCCTTCTTTCTCTTGCGTTCTTCCGCCCACCACATTTGCTCTTTCTCTTTGCCGCCCTTGGATTTATACCACT
>OGRQ01002720.1_pt1 | contig 12268 bp, 9 predicted proteins | sample 1553521 | NCBI WGS metagenome assembly OGRQ01 (sample SAMEA2580088, study PRJEB22360) | human gut metagenome | biome: human gut; feature: human-associated habitat; material: faeces | place: Denmark | collected 2008/2010
AATCCTCGTCCGAAGTTGGTATGCAAAGCGCACCGCCGCTCTTCGCGGTCTCAGGATCATGCGTGATCTCAATGCGCTTTCCGCCGCCGGATATGTAATTCTCGGTTATCTCAATGTCGATGTTGGGATAAATATAGAGCGTGTATTCATTTTCCGCCTCGCCTTCGACCGATATGTGAAGGCGCGCTTCTGTCGGCTTGTCGCAGCTTATCGTGAACGAAACGCTCTGCGCGCGGTAAATGCGGCCGTTTTGCTCCCTGATGTCGGAAGCGCCGGAATCAACTACGGTTCCGTCAACGGAAAGCTCCCACAGTATCTTCTCCGCTGAGAATCCCGGCTCGGTGCTGGATACCAGCAGTCCGCATTCTATCTCGTCGGAGGCGCTGTAGACGAATCTGTCAAGCTCCGCGAGGACTACAGTTTCAGCGCAGTAACGACGCCATTCCTCCGGAGTTACCAGCCCCTTGGACTTCATATGCGCGTTCAGTATACCAACTGTGGCAACGCCCTGCCCGGGAAAATCCTGAATATCAAGAAGCTGGAAGCCGCTCATCATGGAGCTTCTCATAGCTGCTTCGATGTCGCGGCGGTAGCAGTCGACGGCAAGCGCGCCGGACGCGCGGAAGAAATCCTTCCAGCGGTGGAGCATTCCCGCTTCCTCAAGACCTTTTTTATACGCCGCATACGCTTCGTGGCGGACCGGGCCAGTGTAGTCCTTTATCTCATCAAAGTCGGGGAATACCGCGTACTGACCGACCTCATGCGATATGACCGGAACATGTACGGATATGTTATCCCAGCTTTCCGCCTTTACTTTCTTCATCTCCGTGCCGTACTGTATCATTATTTCGCCGTTCTCGTCGATTACCTGGGTTCCGCCGAGCGCGGCAGCTTCGTCGATGAGCGGATCGTAGCTATGCACGCTGTTGGGACGCTCGGTCTGGATATGACCCTGCGGAGCGTCGCACATTGCGTAGCTTCCGCGTATCAGCCTGTCGCGGCCGAGGCGTACGCCGCTGAAGAAGTCCTCCTGCTCAAGCACGCACGGCACGAACTGGAAGTTATTAGAACCTCCGGCGTACATTTTGTCCGGGAATTCCGCCTTGTAGCCCGCGATGAGCTCGTTAAGGCGCTCCTTGCTGCCCCACAGCTCGTTGCCCATGCTCATCATCACAAAGCTCGGGTGATGTCCGAACTCGCGGAGCATACGCCAGCCTTCCTCGCGCAGGAACTCATGCTCCGCGCCGAACTCATCGGGGACGGTCCCCCAGAACGGAAGCTCCGGCTGTAGGTAGATTCCAAGGATATCCGCGGCTTCAAACGCGGCGTCCGGCGGGCAGCAGGTGTGATAGCGCACGTGATTGATTCCGTACTCGCCGAGGGTTTCGAAGAATTTCAGCCAGGAATCCACGTCTGTCGGCATATAGCCGGTCTGCGGGAATACGAGGCCGTCGTGCTTTCCGCGCAGGAATGTCTGCCTTCCGTTGATAAGCAGCGTGCGGTCGTCGGCGCTCATTCTGCGCAGTCCTGTGGTTACTGTGCAGCGATCGCCGTCCAGGTCAAGTTCCAGGCTGAGCGGCGCTGGGTCGGAGTCGCTCCAGAGCGGCGCGGAATCCGAGAGTTTAATGTCGCACTCGAGCGGCTTTTCATCTGAAAACTCAGCCGCCGCTGAGCCGTACTCCTGCGTAACATCGAACACGCGAAGCGAAGCAGTTCCGCAGTGCGCTCCCTTTATCCATGCGCGAACGTGAAGGGTCTTTTTGTCCGGGTCAGGGATCGCGTAAACATACTCAGGATATGCCGAGTACGACTGTAACTCGATCCTGCCTACTATACTGTTCCAGTTTGTCTGGGTGTCGCGGGATGTCAGATGCCCGCCGCCGATGGGGTAATCCGTGTTGTCAACCCGGATTATCAGCTCGTGCTTTCCTGCAGGCAGACCAGTTAGGTCGTAGCGGTGCGGGGTGCAAAGCGAGCAATACTCGCCTATCTGATTACCATCAATGTAGACGCGGGTCTTTCGTGTGCGCTCAAGGAACAACGTGAGATTTTTGCCCGACATCTCGGGTATTATCTCCACCTCACGACGGAACCATGCGCAGCCTTCAAACTTGTGAAGGTCTGTCAGGCAGCCGTATTCCATCTCGGTGTTCAATGCTCCTAGCCCTGCATTTGATGTGGAATCCGGCAGGCTGATTCTATCAGGATACTTGGTTGGCAGCGCGTCGGCTTTGCTTTCGTCAAGGCAGACTTCCCAGCGGCCGCTCAGATCTGTAATTGTCATGTTACGTCCTCCGTTATGCCTTTCGGCTTGGTTTCTCAGGAATATTATATAGGAAATGTGTGGGAAAATCAAGGCGTTTTTTAATTTTCCAGGCTTTTTTGCAATTTTGCTTCCCGGGTACTTGACAAAAACGTTTTTTTGGTGTAAAATATTAATGTTATTTCTTTGGAGACGTATCGAAGTGGTCATAACGGGGCTGACTCGAAATCAGTTAGGGCTTTGCCCCCGCGAGTTCGAATCTCGCCGTCTCCGCCAGAATCGAGAAGAACCGCATTGCTGTGCGGTTCTTTTTGTTTTGCCCATGAAACACACCCGAAAAAAAGCAATATAAAAATAGAATAACGGCTTGAAAATAGAAACGATTCATGGTATAATTGAAAGGTATGAATTTATAATTATAAGGAGTTAACCTATGTCTGACAATACATCATTTGTAAAAACGCCGCCCATGGGCTGGAATAGCTGGGACTGCTACGGAGCCGCAGTCAACGAGGAGACCGTGCGCGCCAACGCAAAATTCATGGCGGAAAATCTCAAGCAGTTCGGCTGGCAGTACATAGTCGTGGATATCCAGTGGAGCAATCCCATCGCACAGAACCACGAATATCAGCCGTTCACTGAGCTTTGCATGGACGAATATTCAAGACTTATCCCCGCGGCAGAGAGGTTCCCCCCCGCCGCTGGTGGAAAGGGCTTCGCACCTTTAGCCGAATACGTACACTCGCTGGGGCTTAAATTCGGCATTCATATCATGCGCGGAATTCCCCGCCAGGCGGTTCACCGCAATACCGCAATCAAGGGTACGTCCAGAACCGCACGTGAGATTGCCAAGACCTCCAGCATATGCCAGTGGAACACTGACATGTATGGCGTTGACCCCGAAAAGGAGGGCGCCCGCGAGTACTATGACAGCATTTTCGAGCTTTACAAAAGCTGGGGCGTTGATTTCATCAAGGTCGACGACATCTGCCGCGAACTCCCGCACGAGGAATCCGAGCTTGTAATGCTGAGCGAGTCGCTGCGTTCCTGCGGCCGTGATATGGTGCTGAGCCTCTCTCCCGGAGCGGCGCTCCCTGAAAAAGCGGAGCTTTACAAGCAGGTCAGCAACATGTGGCGCATCACCGACGATTTCTGGGACAACTGGCCGCAGCTCCTCGATATGTTCAGCCGCGCACAAACATGGTGCATTCATGCGGGCGCGGGACGCTTCCCCGACGCGGACATGCTCCCCGTCGGCGCTATACTCCAGGATTACGGTCCCGACGGCTGGACTAAATTCACAAAGGACGAGCAGATCACGATGATGTCGCTGTGGTGCATTATGCGCTCCCCGCTGATGATAGGCGGCGAAATGACAAAGTTCGATGATTTCACAATGAGCCTGCTGACAAATGCAGACCTGATAGACTGCCTGAACAACACGCATTCCGCTCACCCGCTGTTCAGGAAGACCGTTGACGGCGGCGAACAGATCGCATGGTTCACCTCGCGCACCGATGGAAAGTCGTACTATATCGCCCTGTTCAACTGCGGCGAAAAGGAATGCTCCATCACTGCGGAGCTTCCGATAGACTGCACATTCAGCGCGCGTGAGATTTGGACAGGCGCTGACAGCGAGGTATCCGGCGAGATAACCGCCTTTGTCAAGCCGCACGGTGCTGCAATGTTCAGGCTTACCCGCGTATGAAAATCGGAAAGGGAACTATCCGCGAGATATTCACAGGACTGAAAACTAAGGACGGCAGGAAGCAGCTTTACGCAAAATACCGCGAAATAATAATGTACGTTGTGTTCGGAGCGCTGACAACCATCATCAGTTTTGCAAGCTACTATGCGGCACGCTGGATTTTCCCGGACGCGCAGTCCGTGCCGGTGTGGCTGAGATGGATTTTCAGCATAACCTCAGTTTTCGGAACCGACAGCGCGACCGCCCTCCCTGTTATCATTTCCTGGATACTGTCGGTAACGTTCGCGTTCGTCACTAACCGCACTGTGGTTTTCCGAAGCACTGAAAAACGCGCCTCCGGAGTGCTCCGTGAAGCGGCTTCGTTTTATGCGGCACGGCTTGCGACGCTTTTCGTGGATCTCGTGATAATGTTTCTGCTGGTAGACCTCACCGGTATACAGAACAGTTGGTACGAACTCGGCTGTAAGCTGTTTTCAAATGTCATTATACTGATCCTAAACTACGTTCTCAGCAAGCTGCTGGTTTTCAGAAAAAAAGCCGGAAATGAAAGGAAAGACAATTGAGCAACATTACCTACGAGTATATCCGCCGCAACAAGGATATACAGACCTACATCAATTATGCGGACGCGGCGCTCAGCACAATAGGTTACACTGAGCATTCCAACGCGCACGTTGAGCGCGCCGCGGCTTCCGCATTCATGATACTGACCGAACTCGGCTATGAACAGCGCACCTGCGAGCTTGCGGAAATCGCGGCTTACATGCACGATATAGGCAACGTTATAAACCGCGTAGATCACGCGCAGAGCGGCGCAATTATGGCGTTCCGTCTGCTCGACAATCTCGGAATGCCAGCGAACGAGATTTCACTCATAATTTCAGCGATCGGAAACCACGACGAAAACACCGCCGCCCCGGTGACTCCGATAGCTGCCGCGCTTATTATCGCGGACAAGTCAGATGTACGCAGATCAAGAGTGCGTTCCGCTGACGGGCCTTTCGTTCCAAGCTCGGAGAATCTCGCTCGGGATATCCACGACCGCGTGAACTACGCCGTTGAGAAATCGTCGCTGTATTTCACCGACGACAAAAAGCGCCTTATCCTTGACCTCACGATCGACCAGTCAATATCTTCCATAATGGAGTATTTCGAGATTTTCCTCGACAGAATGAAGCTCTGCCGGCGCGCCGCGGCGTTTCTCGGAGTGGAATTCGGTCTGCGGATAAACGACGCAATTCTCCTCTGACGGTAATTTAGGGATATATTGCCGGATTTCGGTCTCATTTGTGCAGCTTTTTGATAAAATTTGTGGAATTTTTAAAAAAGCACTTGAAATTCCGGCAATTATATAGTAAAATATATTTATGGTTTTATTTATCCAGCCGACCGGGGATCCCGGCGGAATAACTGTAAAGGGAGAGCAATGAGATGAAGCGTCCGAACTCACATCATAGCTGCTTTGGCGGAATTACGGCTTCTTTTTACAGAATAAGTGCAACCATAAGACAATTGTAACTTTTTAGCTGTATTCCGCATACAGCTATTTTTATTATCAAGCAAGACGAAAGGAAGATAATATGTCAGAAAAAAAAGTCGGCATAGTAATGGGCAGCGACAGCGACTTCCCCGTTGTTCGCAAGGCAGCTGAGGCTCTCAAGGAGTTCGGTATACCGTTCGAGATGAGAGTGCTTTCCGCTCACCGCTCCCCTAAGGAGGTTGCGGAATTCGCTCAGAACGCACGCGCAAACGGTTTCGGAGTTATCATCGCAGCAGCGGGCATGGCGGCTCACCCCGCGGGGGCAATCGCAGGGAACACTACCCTGCCGGTAATCGCTATCCCTGTAAAGGCTAAGGCGCTAGAGGGCGTTGACGCACTGCTCAGCTCCGTTATGATGCCCCCGGGAGTTCCCGTTGCAACAGTAGGCATCGACGCTGCTGCAAACGCAGGTTACCTCGCTGCGGAGATCCTCGCGGTAAGCGACGATTCCATAGCGGAAAAGCTACTTGCTTTCAAGAAGAAGCAGAACGAGAAGAACCTCGCCGCTGACGCAAAAATGCAGGAGACTGCAAAGGAAATCTAAGTCTATTCCCTGCCCCGGCAGGAAAATACATACAGAAGATCAAAGGAGATATCACCATGAGCTACACAAAGGCAGAACAGCTTTACGAAGGCAAGGCTAAGAAGGTTTTCGCTATCAAGGAGAACCCTGATTACGTAATGGTATCCTACAAGGACGACGCTACCGCTTTCAACGGTCTGAAGAAAGGTCAGATCCACGGCAAGGGCGTTATCAACAACAAGATGACAAACTACATGTTCAGCCTTCTCGAGAAGGAGGGTATCCCTACCCACCTGGTTGAGGAGATCAACGACCGCGAGACCGTTGTTAAGAAGGTTGAGATCGTTCCGCTGGAAGTTATCGTAAGAAACGTTGCAGCAGGCAGCTTTTCCAAGAAGCTCGGCATTGAGGAAGGCACTCCCCTCAAGACTCCTACCCTCGAGTTCAGCTACAAGAACGACGACCTCGGCGATCCGTTCATCAACAGCTACTACGCACTCGGTCTGGGTCTTGCTACCCAGGAGGAGATCGACACCATCTCCAAGTATGCTTTCAAGGTAAATGAGTTCATGCTCGGCTTCTTCAAGAAGCTCAACATCGACCTCATCGACTTCAAGATCGAGTTCGGCCGCTACCACGGTCAGATCATTCTTGCTGACGAGATCTCTCCGGACACCTGCCGCTTCTGGGATTCCACAACCCACGAGAAGCTCGACAAGGATCGTTTCCGCAGAGATATGGGCGGCGTTGAGGACGCTTACCAGGAGATCATGCACCGTATCTTCGGCGAGAACAAGTAAGCAGCTAAGCTTTTAACTAAGGGATCGGGATATTACGCTGACTATCCGGAGCAGGAAACATCCTGCCCCGGTTTAGTTGGTACATACAGAAAAGGCGGTATAACTTTATATGGGCGGTTTTTTTGGAGCGGCTGCTGAACATAACTGTATCAGCGACGTATTTTTCGGCACCGACTATCATTCTCACCTCGGCACACGCAGAGGCGGTATGACTGCATATTCCCCTGAGAAGGGCTTCCAGAGAAGCATTCACAGCATTGAAAACTCTCCGTTCCGCACAAAGTTCGAGAGCGACGTAGACGCAATGGAAGGCAATCTCTGCATCGGCAGCATCAGCGATACTGACCCGCAGCCTATCCTTCTCAAGTCCAGGCTCGGTACCTACGCGGTATGCAACATCGGCATAATCAACAATGCGGAGGAGCTCTGCAACGAGCTGCTCAGCAATTCCAGCGCCAGTTTCGAGGCAATGAGCAGCGGTAAGGTTAATTCTTCCACGCTCATCGGCGGGCTCATCGCGCAGCGCGACAACATCGTCGACGGAATCAAGTATGCTCAGGAAAAGATCAAGGGCACAATGTCCCTGCTTATCCTGACCGAGGACGGTATCATCGCTGCCCGGGACAAGGACGGCAGGCTTCCTATTATAATAGGAAGGCGCGACGACGGATACTGTGTTTCCTTTGAGAGTTTCGCATTCCAGAAGCTGGGATACGCGATATACCGTGAAATGCTCCCCGGCGAGATCGTGAAGATAACGTCCAAGCGCGCAGAGGTGCTCAGCGAGGGTCACATCAACGACCTCAAGATCTGCACCTTCCTGTGGACATACTACGGCTACCCCAACTCGGTATACGAGGGAGTCACCGTTGAGACCATGCGCACCAGAAACGGCGAGATCATGGCTGAACACGATATCCAGAGCGGCAACCTTCCCGATGTTGACTTCATCTGCGGCGTTCCGGATTCCGGCGTTCCGCATGCAATAGGTTACGCAAACAGAAGCGGCATTCCGTTCGCACGCCCATTTATAAAGTACACCCCCACATGGCCCCGCAGCTTCATGCCGCAGAGCCAGTCCATGAGAAACAAGGTTGCAAAGATGAAGCTTATTCCCGTTCACGAGCTTATCGAGGGTAAAAAGCTCCTGTTTGTCGACGACAGCATTGTAAGAGGCACTCAGCTCCGCGAAACTGTTGAGTTCCTGTACGCCAACGGTGCTAAGGAAGTCCACATGCGCTCCGCATGTCCTCCTATCATGTATGGCTGCAAGTACCTCAACTTCTCACGCAGCACCTCCGAGCTTGATCTTATCGCGCGCCGGATAATCCACGAATTTGAAGGCGAGGACGGCGTCAAGTACATCAACGAGTACAGCGACACCAACACCGAACGCGGTCAGCGCCTCAGATCCGAGATCTGCAAGCGGCTCAAGCTCACCTCGCTTGAATTCCAGTCTCTCGAGGGTACCGTAAAGGCTGTCGGACTTCCTGAAAGCGGGCTTTGCAGCTACTGCTGGAACGGAAAGGAATGATCCCAATTGTCAGGTAATATACACGAGGAATGCGGCGTATTCGGCATTTACTGCAATACGCCGTCCGATGTGGCGCACTCCGCTTATTTCGGACTGTATGCGCTTCAGCACAGAGGTCAGGAAAGCTGCGGCATCGTTGTCAACGACCGCGGCGTGTTCAAGACTCACAAGGGACTTGGACTTGTGAACGAAGTGTTCAACGAACGCATTCTTTCGGAGTTCGGCCAGGGCAGGATAGCAGTCGGTCACGTACGCTACTCCACAACAGGTAATGTAAATACCGCAAACTGTCAGCCCATGACCGTCCGCCACGTAAAGGGCGCACTAGCCATCGCGCACAACGGAAATCTCATAAACGCACTCGAGCTTAGAAGGCAGTACGAGCTGAAAGGCGCTATCTTCCACAGCACAAGCGATACTGAGGTCATATCCTACGCAGTTACCGAGGCGCGGCTTGAGACCGGCTCCATTCAGGAAGCGGTCGAGAAAGCTATGTACAAAATAAAGGGCGCTTATTCACTAGTTGTGATGTCGCCCAAGAAGCTCATCGCAGCAAGAGATCCACAGGGATTCCGCCCGCTGTGCATGGGCAGGCTCCCGGACGGCGCGGGTTACGTGTTCGCTTCGGAGAGCTGCGCACTCGACAGCATCGGCGCTGAGTTCGTCAGAGACGTTGAACCCGGCGAGATAGTTGTCGCGGACGAAAACGGCATACAGACCATCAGAACGCACTGCGGTCAGAAAAACTCAATGTGCGTGTTTGAATTCATATATTTCGCACGTCCCGATTCGGTCATTGAGGGAGCAAGCGTACATCGTGCAAGGCTTCGCGCAGGTCATTACCTTGCGCTTGAGCACCCCGTTCAGGCTGACGTTGTTATCGGCTGTCCGGACAGCGGACTTGACGCTGCGCTCGGGTTCGCTCAGCAGAGCGGTATCCCCTACGGCGTCGGCTTCGTCAAGAACCGCTACATAGGCAGAACGTTCATTCAGCCGACCCAGGGAATGCGCGAAAACTCCGTTAAAATCAAGCTGAATGCAATTTCGGAGACCGTCAAGGGCAAGCGCGTCGTCCTTATTGACGACAGTATCGTGCGTGGAACTACCTCGGCTAAGGTCGTGAAGTTACTTCGCCACGCCGGGGCTACTGAGATCCACATGCGTATCTCCTCCCCGCCGTTCATAAGCGAGTGCTTCTTCGGAACCGACATCGACAGCAAGGAGAACCTCATTGCAAACAAGCATTCAGTTGAGGAAATTGCAAAGATCATCGGCGTTGATTCTCTTGGATTCCTCAGTACTGACAGCGTTGTTAAAATTGCCGAGAACGCGGGCTGCGGCTTCTGCTCAGGCTGCTTTACCGGTAAGTACCCCATCGACGTACCGAAGGATATCCCCAAAGACAAATTTGAAATGAAGTTCGAGGAATGACCCGGACTTGACAAAACATTAAATTAAGGTGCTCCGTATCCTGCGGCGCGTCCTTAGAGAAAGGGCAGTAAAATGAAAAGTTTCAGCGAAAGCTATAAGGCAGCAGGCGTAGACGTAACCGCCGGATACGAGTCCGTCAGACTCATGAAGGAGCATGTTGCAAGAACCAACACCCCCGGCTGCATTTCCGGCATCGGAGGTTTCGGAGGTCTGTTCATGCCTGACCTTACCGGCATGAAGGAACCCGTACTGGTAAGCGGCACCGACGGCGTAGGCACCAAGCTCAAGCTCGCAATGCTCATGAACAAGCACGATACGATTGGTATCGACGCAGTTGCAATGTGCGTCAACGACATCATCTGCTGCGGCGCAAAGCCTCTGTTCTTCCTTGACTACATCGCTATCGGCAAGGTAGTTCCCGAAAAGGTTGCCGCTATCGTCAAGGGCGTGGCTGACGGCTGCGTAATGGCTGGCTGCGCACTGATAGGCGGCGAGACCGCTGAGCACCCCGGCATGATGGCAGAGGACGAATACGACATCGCAGGCTACAGCACCGGTATCGTGGACAAGTCCAAGATCCTGGATCCTTCCACAGTTAAGCCCGGCGACGCTATCGTAGGTATCGCTTCCAGCGGCGTACACTCCAACGGCTTCTCACTGGTCAGAAAGGTGTTCAACGTAAACGAACAGAACCTCAAGACCTTCTATCCTGAGCTTGGCACCTCCCTCGGCGAGGCGCTCCTCGCTCCTACAAGGATCTATGTAAAGCCCGTTCTGGACGTTATTTCCAAGATAAGCGTGAAGTCCATCAGCCACATCACCGGCGGCGGATTCTACGAGAACATTCCGCGCGCGCTTCCTGACGGCGTTGCTGCAAAGATCAGCAAGAACAGCTACGAGGTTCCTGCTATCTTCAAGCTCCTCCAGCAGACCGGCAATATTTCCGAGCACGACATGTACAACACCTTCAACATGGGCATCGGCATGGTACTCGCCATCGACCCCGCCCGCAAGGACGAGGCGCTGAAGCTGCTCGCCGACAACAACGAGCCCGCCTACGTGCTCGGCTCCATCACCGCCGACACCACCGGCACGCAAATCGTACTGAAGTAACTCGCTTTCCGCAGGAAAGGAACAACATGGGTCAGAAAGTATTGGTTATCGGCTCCGGCGCGCGCGAGCACACCATTGCCTACACGCTGCTCAAGGCACCGAGCATCGACGAAGTCACCGTGGCTCCCGGCAACCCGGGCATGCTCAAGGACGGCATCCACACCACGCAGCTGAGCCAGTCGAATCACGCCGCACTTATCGAATTCGTGAAGAACAATGGTTATGACTGGGTGTTCGTAGGCCCGGAAGTCCCGCTGATCGAAGGCATCGTGGACGATTTCGCCGCCGCCGGCATCAAGGCGTTCGGCCCGTCCAAGGCCGCCGCCCAGATTGAAGGCTCCAAGGACTTCGCCAAGCAGCTCATGGACCGACACAACATCCCGACCGCCCAATACAAGACCTTCAGCGATCTCGAGATGGCGCAGGACTACGTACACGAGCACGGTGCCCCGATTGTCATCAAGGCCGACGGTCTGGCGGCAGGCAAGGGCGTGACCGTGGCCATGGACGAGCACACCGCCCAGCGTGCGCTTGAAGACATCTTCATCGACCATCGCTTCGGCTCCGCCGGTGCCAAGGTCGTTATCGAGGACTTCCTGGACGGCCAGGAATTCTCCCTGATGAGCTTTGTCAACGGCACCGATTTCTGGCCGATGCCCATCTCCCAGGATCACAAGCGCGCCCACGATGGCGACGAGGGTCCGAACACCGGTGGCATGGGTGCCTACAGCCCGGTGCCGCAGATTCCGCAGTCCGTGGTCGACGAGGCCATTGAGAAAATCGTGCGCCCCACCGTCGAAGGCATGGCCGAGGAAGGTACGCCATTCACCGGCATCCTGTACGCCGGTCTGATCGCCACCGCCGACGGCCCGAAGGTCATCGAATTCAACGCCCGCTTCGGCGACCCGGAAACCGAAGTCGTGCTCCCGAAGCTCACCTCCGACCTCGGTGCCGGCATCTCCGCCATTCTCGACGGCGAAACCCCCGAATTCACCTGGGATGAGTCCAACGCCACCCTCGGCGTGGTCATCGCCTCCAACGGCTACCCGGAGAACGTCATCAAGGGTGCCCGTGTGCCCGAAATCGAAGTCGACGAGGATTCGCACGTCTACTACGCCGGTGTCGCCTCTGACGAGCACGGTAACCTTGTGGCCAACTCTGGCCGCGTGCTGCTCGTCGAAACCTCCGCTCCGGACATCAAGTCCGCCCAGGACAAGGTCTACGCAATCATCGACAAGCTCGAGCTGCGCGGACTGTTTTACCGCCACGACATCGGCTTCAAAGCCCTGAAGTAACAGAAGCGGCGCATCTGCTGCATATTTTTGGCCTGGCAGACATGTCAATCGATTGACGTGG
>OGRQ01002729.1_pt1 | contig 12231 bp, 11 predicted proteins | sample 1553521 | NCBI WGS metagenome assembly OGRQ01 (sample SAMEA2580088, study PRJEB22360) | human gut metagenome | biome: human gut; feature: human-associated habitat; material: faeces | place: Denmark | collected 2008/2010
TCGTTAATAATATTATATCATTAGTGTATATAAAAGTCAATGAAAAAATGGATAAATAAGGTTCTTATTGACGCCTATTTAACTCTTCATTATGGGTTACTGGCAGTTTGGGTTCAGGTAACCAGAGTAATCAGATGGCTATGTTATGCGGGTTACCTGATACAAAGCAAGATTACATGACTAAAAACAGGTTTTCAGAAGGAAATATTTGTCTTATTTAATAATTATTCTTCTCGCCAGAAACCTTATTTATATGCCATGCGGTGAAGTTTTCAATTTGGTGTTCGTTGGTAACTGAGACATATGGTTACTCGGAAGCCAAATTAATTGGCAATAAAATTTTAAAATCATAGGGCATTTGTTAACCAGTATGACGGAAAATTAAAAATTACAAATCAAATTACATGGAAATAATCTAGGAACCCGACGAGCAGATTCTGTGTTATTCGGCGTTTCCCAATGAAAAGGAGAGATTTCCATGGCGAGAAAATCAAACGAAATAAAGATCATCTGGCACGAGCCTGCTGAAAAGCAGACGAGTGAGAATGTTCAACAGGCGGTTGACGACTTGTATATTAAGATCATAATAGATAAGCTCAGCGCCAGCGGGCTTACATATGATGAGCAGAAAGTTGCACTGAAAAAGGTGCTTTTCTCTGTAAGTAAATAAATATAACGCCCACAACTAATTATTGAACTCTGTCAGAGGAAAAATTAATTTCATTGGAGGATTATAAAATGAACAGCAATCAGAATAATCAATACAGGATTTTCCCTTTTGTAATACTTAATAGCTCAAGAAAAATAGCTGACCCAATTAATCAAGTTGATGTCTCTACAAAAGTAGTAACATATCCTGGGAATGTTTCCCTGCCAAATAACTCCACTGAAGTATATCCGGAAGCTATAAAATGTCCCCAGACAAGCAAAGATTACAAACCTACCCCATTTGACTACGCATGTTATATATCGCGTGTTACAAAACTGAAGAAATACAACGGAGCCTTATATAATTATTGGGATGGATGTTATCATCAGATAAATGAAGACAGGATTATTAATATTATTATGTCTTACTGCGGAAATGAACTGATGGAAAGAGGCAGTAACTTTTTGGTGGTTCAGGTTGCTAAAGCAATTGAAATGCTCCCTGAGATTTACTGTGAGACTCTGCCCGGTTACCCTGATCTGATACCGTTTCCCAACGGGTTACTGAGTATAAGCACGATGCAGTTTCTTCCACCAAGTCCTGAAATATTCGTAAGATATGCTGTTTCTGTGCCATTCGCTGGTAGGTCACAAGATTGCCCGGTATTTTGCCATTTCCTTGATGTGGTTACCGATGGTAATTCCTTGTTGAAACAAAGGCTGCTCGAAATAATCGGGTATCTGTTGTCAGCACACAACGATGCCAAAAAGTTTTTTGTGTTCGCTGGCGTAAGTAACTCGGGAAAATCTGTTATGATACAGTTGATACAATCTTTGTTGAACAAGGAATGTATTTTTTGTGCTGACATGAATGCCCTGGGGGATAGATTTACCACAGGGTACATGAATGGTTCACATCTGTGTGTATTTGCGGATATGCCCGGCGCACGGATTTCGGACCAGGCTGTAGGAATAATTAAGGCGCTTACGGGTGGAGATACAGTAATTGGTGAGAGAAAGTATCAGGCTCCGGAGATAATTGCTAATGAGACCAAACTATTGTTTTCGACAAATCATATGATTCAGACCGCAAGCGTAGACCAGGCGTTTATGAACAGATGCTGCATAGTTCCTTTCATGGTTGGTATACCCGTGGAACAGCAGGACCCTATGCTTCTTCAAAAGCTGTTTGCTGAACGTCAGGCGATTGTCTACATGTCAATTAATGCTTATCGTGAGATGAGGATGAGGTGTGGAAATATGGCTGCAGTTTTTACTGGCGAGGAGGAAGCTCAGAGGAAATATCAGCAGTATTGCAACAGTTTGCATGCTATCATGGGTGACTGTGACTGGATGTATGCTCAGTTTGTTTCAGAATGTTGTATTCTGGCTGAAGGGGTTAAAACTTCTACAATAGATTTGTATAGGGCTTTCTGTGAGTTTTGCCAGATACGGAACTATATTGTGATTCCATATGAATCGTTTTCTATTAAGATTTCCGAGTGCTTTAAGACACTTGAAAGATGTAAGATTCGCACTCCTGATGGACAAGTTAATGGGTATTCAGGTGTCAGAATTAAGTCTTTAATCTGAGTATTTTTGGAGTTGATAAATATGTTTACATCTGGTATGGGCAGCCAATAAATTAAATTGAGAGCTGCTTCAGGTTTAATGGGTTTGTCAGTTCGACCTGGATAATATCAGATGTAATCATTCGGTCATTTTGAGTGGATTATTTAGTTTTGTTCCATGTTCCGGGTAGGTAAAATAAAGTTTTTTAACTTTATATCTATCTGCTGTTTTGGATATTATTTAATTTATCACTTTTAATTGATAACCCGGAACATGGAACAAATAATCTGGTTTGTTGACTGTGATATTATGGTAATATTACTGTCATATTGTCGAGTGTTAATTACATATTATCTTCATAAAGGAGATGATATTTAGATGCGAAAACAACAAAATATAAATGTTATTGTTCACTGGCCTGAGGATCAAAAATCGAAGGATGTTATACAAGATGCTACAAATCAACTGTTTGTAAAGATAATTGAAAACAGGCTTAGCAGGACAAATCTTTCCACAACCGAAAAGGAGTGTGTGGTCAGGCGTGTAATTTCGGGACTGGAAATATAGATTACATAACTGAAAGATTTTAAAGATCAATTATGCATTTCAGCTTTTTGTTGTTATAGATCGGCAGATTTAGCTTTTGTGAATCTGCTGATTTATTTTTTATAAATTACCTGCTTCCGCAAAACTGGCATGAGTCACATCTTCCCTAAACCGCATAAATATGCTATAATAGAATCGAAAAAAGTGCTGAAAAAACAGCACCTGAAAGGTGAAGAGAAATGCAGAAAATCGAAATAGTAGCAAGCGATGAAAGGTTAATCACACCCAGCGGGTTGTCCCTGGTAGGACAGGTTCTCGGAAAATCAGATATGATCAGAAAAGCCAACAGAATGCGAACCGAAAAACGTTCCCAGCCACAGATCGGGACTGGGGATATTCTGCTCACAATGATTGGACTTCTGACACTCGGAAAATCAGATTTTGAAAACGTCAACGAATTTCATTCCGATGAGGAATTTTACACTCTATCCCTCGGACTCAGAAGCGGTATACCCAGTGAATCTTCTTTGAGAAATAGGCTGGACGCCATTGGAACTTCAATGAATACGCAGATCCTTGAGGGAAATATCAACATGTTCCGGGAGTGCGGGTTCAAGCGGACTGCGCTGAATTGCGGCTGTGTTCCGGTTGATATTGATGTTTCACCGTTCGATAATTCCGGTAGTCATAAGAAGGGCGTTTCCAGGACTTACAAAAATGTTGACGGGTATGCGCCGATATTTGCATATATCGGAACCGAAGGATATCTGTGCAACGCTGAACTTCGCGAGGGCAGTCAGCATTGCCAGTGTGGAACACCAGAATTTCTCGTTGAAACAATATCTGCGGTAAAACAGATGACCGATAAACAACTTCTTTTTCGCATGGATTCAGGAAATGACGCTCTTGAGAATATGCTGATTCTGCATTGGTCAGATCCGCAGCTGAAATTCCTGATAAAGCATAATTTCAGGCGGGAAAACCGTTTTGAGATCGCTGAAAAACTGAAATCTGTCTGCCAGAACATAACTCACCCGCGTGAAGGAAAAACAGTTTACATCGGAAGCACATGGCGCGAAGTCGCAGCGAGAAAAGGCGATAAAATCACGGTCCGAATGGTTTATGAAATCACCGAAAGAACCATGTCAGCGGATGGTCAGCTGTTCGTGATTCCGGATGTAGAAATCAATATGTACTGGACCTCGCTGGATGTTTCGGATGAAGATGTTATCGAACTTTACCATAACCATGCGGTTTGTGAGCAATTCCACAGCGAAATAAAAACCGATATGGGAATTGAAAGATTGCCAAGCAGCAAATTTGAAACGAACGCTCTGATTCTGAAACTCGCGATGATTGCATACAACGTTCTCCGTATCATCGGCACGGAAGCGATGAAGAAACAAGATATGCCTGTTCGGCATGATTCAATTAACAGGCGGAGAATACGAACTATTATTGATAATCTGATTCTGATCGCCGGTCACCTCACTGTTCACGCCCGCAAACTAAGGCTTGCTCTGGGGAGAAGTAATGTATGGATTACAACTTTTCTCAGATTCGATGCTGCTTTTTGAATTTTGCGGAATCAGGTAATTCGTGGTATAATATAGTCAAGAAGATGGCTTATAATACACCATGAAAGGACGATGCCATATGGGACGAGATGTTGTATCCGCTAAGCTTGATGTAATATTCAAGAAACTCTTTACTGAAAACGAAGACCTGCTTCACTCGTTTGTTGCCAGCATGCTGGATATCCCGACTGAATCATCAAAACGATAAAGATTTCTAATCCGGAGCTCCCGCCAGAAACTGTAGAAAGCAAGTTCAGCAGACTTGATCTGAGTCTAAATGTGGACGACAAGCTCGTTAACGTTGAAATTCAGGTAAAGATGGAGCCTGATTATCGCGATAGAACGCTGTTCTACTGGGCAAAGCTGTACACCTCGGAGCTGAAAAGCGGCGAGGAATACGGCAATCTGAAGCAGACAATTACGATCAATATAATCAATTTCAATATGTTCGAGTGTCAGAACTACCACACCGAGGTAGCAGCGATGATAAAGGGCACCAACGAGGTATTCTCTGACAAATTCAGTATTCACTTCTTTGAGTTGAAGAAAATCAGCAAGCATCCGAAAACTAGCCGTGAGCAATGGCTGCAATTTATTAACGCTGACAGCATGGAGGATTTTGAGATAGTACAAGCTACAACAAATACAGTCCATGTCATCCAGATAGGAATTGATTCGTATAGGATAGCACCGATCACCAGCAGCTGATTACCAAGCGCAGTTGCACCTAGCCATCCTCCCTGCATGATACCCTGGTATTTCGGAGGAGCTACTTTAGACACAAATGAAATTCCCAACGGAGAAATATACAACTCAGCTACCGTCAAAATCAGATAAGTCAGCATCAACAGGAACGGAGTCACTTTCACCGGTGAAGTACCTACAGCAATAATATCCTTGTGCAAAGGTAGATTGGCAAAATAAGAGCCGACAGCCATTACGATAAAGGCTAATGCCGCAATACCCATACCAATCGCAATCTTTTTAGGAGTAGAAGGTTCTTTTCCACGTCTGCGCTGACTGGCAAAGATTGCCATGATCACAGGAGTCAGGAAGACAACGAAGAATGGATTCAGTGATTGGAACAACTCTGCAGAAATAGGCATGCCAAACAAATTGAGGTCAGTGTATTCTTTTGCAAAGTAAGTCAATGTCAAACCGTTCTGGTGGAAAGAGAACCAGAAGAAGATAACGACTCCGAATACTGCAAAGAGAGCGTACATACGTTGTTTTACTTCCTGAATACTCATTTCTACAGTAGCAGACGAAGAGGAGGAAGAAGCAGCTGCCTTCTTGCTGGGATCCGGGAAGTTTCTCTTATTCAGCAAATAGATCGTCAAAGAAATGACCATCGCGATGATAGCCACTCCAAACGCATAATGGAAACCTGTGGTAAAGACATTCAAATAATCAGATGAAAATGCTGTATAATCCTGTACCGGAACACTGGAGGCTTTCTCTACCAATGTATGATATGTTTCGGTAGCTTCGGGTGACAGCGTACCAGCCAAATGACCATGACATAATGCAGGAAGATCGGCATCATAATTGTAACCGAAAGTAGATAACCACCAGTTACGTACACCTACCGCTGCAAACGGAGCAAAAATGGCACCGATATTAATGAACATATAGAATAAGGAGAAACCGGAATCACGCATACTTGCATATTGGGGATTATCATACATCTGCCCTACCAGAGCCTGCAGATTTCCTTTAAATAATCCGTTACCAAATGCAATCACAAACAAACTGGCACAGGTGATCACCAGATAAAAGGTCTGATTGTCTACCGGAGTCTTAGATGGAATAGCCAGCAACAGGTACCCCACTGCCATCAGCACGATTCCCGTGAAAATAGTTCCTTTGTAGTTTCGTGTCTTATCGGCAATAATACCTCCGACCAAAGCAAGAATGTAAATGGAGAAATAAAAAGTTGAATAAATAAATCCTGCTTCTTTTCCATTCATTCCAAACTTAGCTTGCAGGAAAAGCACGAGGATTGCCATCATTGTATAGAAGCCGAAGCGTTCACCTAGATTGGCTAAAGCGGCTGCTATCAGTCCTTTAGGGTGTTTGTCAAACATAGATATAAATTTATTAATTAATGATTGATAATTTTTCTAATGACATATATTCTGCAAATATATACTTTTTTGGATTTATTCCTCAAATAAACGGCAAATTTCTGCCCTCGATTCACGGATTAAATCATCCGGTGCAAGCTTTATCTGAAGCCCCCGTACACCGGCACTTACATAAATATACGGAAAATGCAGGCAAGTGTCATGAATATAAGTAGGAAAATGCTTCTTCATTCCAATGGGCGAACAACCTCCCCGGATATATCCCGTCAGCGGAAGAAGTTCCTTCACGGGTATGAGATCGCACTTTTTATTGCCGGAAGCCTTTGCCGCCAGTTTCAAATCAACTTCGTGTTCACCCGGGATGACGCAAACAAAATAGCCGCTTTTGTCACCGTGAAGAACAAGTGTCTTAAATACCTGCTCTATATTTTCGCCTAAATTGGCTGCTACATGAATAGCACTCAGATCATTTTCGTCCACCTCATAAGGAATCAATTCATAAGCTATTTTAGCTTTATCCAGCAAACGCGCCGCATTCGTCTTATTGATCTTCATTTTGTTGTTTCTTTTATTAATCTTGTATGCAATATATACTAAAGAATATGATAAATGCCGACTTATCGGACAAAAGCCCATAAGCCGGCACTCATACTTCAATATCAAAGTCCTAACTCCTCGCGAAGAAACTTCGGAGTATAACCTTTCTGGCTCTTCGCAACCTCTTCCGGTGTTCCGTAGCTAAGGAGTACTCCCCCGCCCTTACCACCTTCAGGCCCCATGTCTATGATATAATCCGCCATCTTGATAACGTCCAAGTTATGTTCGATTACAATAACGGTATTGCCCTTATCCACCAATTTATTAAGTACCCCCATCAACACACGGATATCTTCGAAATGGAGGCCGGTAGTCGGTTCGTCAAGAATGTAAAGTGTTTTACCGGTATCTCGTTTGGACAATTCTGTCGCTAGTTTCACACGCTGGCTCTCTCCACCGGAAAGGGTGGTAGATGACTGTCCTAATTTAATATAGCCCAAACCGACATCCTGCAAGACTTTTATCTTATTCAGAATCTGCGGAACATTCTCAAAAAATTCGACAGCACGGTTGATAGTCATATCAAGCACATCAGCAATGGACTTTCCTTTGAAACGTACTTCCAGCGTTTCACGATTATAGCGTTTGCCATGGCAAACTTCACAAGGTACATACACATCCGGCAAGAAGTTCATTTCAATCGTCTTGTATCCGTTACCCGTACAGGCTTCACAACGACCGCCCGATACATTGAAAGAGAAACGACCGGGTTTATAACCGCGGATCTTGGCTTCCGGAAGACTTACAAACAAATTACGGATATCTGAAAATACACCCGTATAGGTAGCCGGATTGGAGCGAGGAGTACGTCCTATCGGAGACTGATCCACATCGACTACCTTATCTATATTTTCCAGTCCTTCAATAGACTCGTATTCCAAGGGGTCCTGCAAGGAACGATAGAATTTCTGTGAAAGAATCGGCTGCAAAGTCTCATTAATCAAAGTCGACTTACCGCTTCCGGATACTCCTGTCACACAAATCAACTTACCTAACGGAAATTCAACATCTACATTCTTCAGATTATTTCCTTTCGCTCCTTTCAGCCAGATAGACTTCCCATTCCCTTTTCTCCGCTTGACCGGAATTTCTATTTTCATCTTTCCGTTCAGATATTGCGAAGTCATCGTTTCGGTTTTAAGCATTTCCGACGGAGTTCCGGAGAAAACGACTTCTCCGCCCAGACGTCCCGCTTTCGGTCCCATATCGATGACATAGTCGGCAGCCAGCATCATATCTTTATCATGTTCAACTACTATAACAGAGTTCCCCATATCACGGAGCTCCTTCAACGAACGGATCAGTCGCAGATTGTCACGCTGGTGCAATCCGATACTGGGTTCATCCAGAATATAAAGTACATTCACCAATTGGGAACCAATCTGTGTAGCGAGACGAATACGCTGGCTTTCACCACCGGACAGACTGACTGAACTACGATTCAGCGCCAGATAATCCAGCCCTACATCCAGCAGGAATCTCAAACGCGTACGAATCTCTTTCAGAATCTCGGCAGCGATTTTCTTCTGTTTGTCAGACAGGAACTGGTCCACATTCATCAGCCAGTCATATAGCTCATTAATGTCCATATTTGCCAGCTCATTGATGTTCTTGTCGTGAATACGGAAGTGTAATGCTTCTTTATTCAACCGGGCACCTTTACATTCCGGACAAACAGTGGTCCGTGCAAACTGTTCCGCCCACTTCTGCGCTGTAGCAGATGCATCTTTTTCCTGAAGCATCTGGATATATTTTACGACTCCCTCGTAGGTCACAAAGTAATCGGAAGAAGTCCCTATCAACGAACTTTTGATCTTAATCCGATCGTCAGAACCATACAGGATTTCTTCAACCGCATCGTCTGACAATTCCTTCATCGGAGTTTTTAAAGTAGCCTCATACTTCTCCAGCAAAGCACCAATCTGCCAGAAAATCATCGCATTCTTGTATTTTCCCAAAGGCGCTATGGCTCCTTCATAGATGGAAAGTTCACGGTCGGGAATCACCTTATCGACATCGATCTGATTAACGGCTCCCAATCCTTTACACTTCGGACATGCTCCCTGCGGAGAGTTGAACGAGAAGTTGTGAGGAGCCGGTTCCCGATAAGACAATCCTGTGACCGGACACATCAGGCGCTTGCTGTAATGGCGGATATTTTCTGTTTGTGCATCGAGAATCATCAATAAACCATCACCTTGACGCATCGCAGTTGCCACGCTCTGTTTCAGTCGTTTATCATCTTTATCAGCTACAATCAGCTTATCTATTACAACCTCAATATCATGATTTTTGTAACGGTCGAGCTTCATACCATGTGTCACTTCACGCAGTTCGCCATCTACCCGTACATAGAGATATCCTTTCTTGCGTACCTGTTCGAAAAGTTCTTTGTAATGTCCTTTACGCGAACGGACCAATGGTGCGAGCAAGTATATCTTCTTTCCTTTATAATCTTTCAGAATCAGATCCAGAATCTGTTCCTCCGTATATTTCACCATCTCCTCACCCGACAAGTACGAATAGGCAATACCTGCACGGGCATAAAGCAGACGAAGATAATCGTATATCTCCGTTGTTGTTCCTACAGTGGAACGGGGATTTTTATTCGTCGTCTTTTGTTCAATGGAAATAACCGGACTCAAACCGGTTATTTTATCGACATCCGGACGTTCCAGATTCCCCAGGAAGTTGCGGGCATAGGCTGAAAAAGTCTCGATATAACGGCGTTGTCCCTCGGCAAATATCGTATCGAAAGCCAAAGAAGATTTACCACTACCACTCAATCCGGTAATCACTGTCAAACTGTTACGGGGAATTTCAGCATCAATATCTTTCAAGTTGTGCACACGAGCACCATACACATTAATATATTCTGTTTCTTGCATATTCATATCCTTCATAAATGGTACAAAATTAATGTTTCCGCCCGAAATATGCTCCTAAAAAAGCACAATATTATTTTCTTAACTCAAATCTTATGAAGATATAGGGCATTATTCGTACCTTTGTTCCTTGATTTCAAGAACCAATAGTTATAAATTGATGAAACCGATAAGCCGAATATTCTTATGTTTGTTTTTTATAAGCGCCTCATACGCTATTAGTTATGCACAAGAGAACCAATCTTACTTCTTGCATACCATCGAAAAAGGACAGAGTTTATACTCAATCGCCAAGATGTATAATGTCACAACAAACGACATCATACGTTTGAATCCCGGATGTGATGAGAAAATTTATGCCGGACAGGCCATAAAAATCCCTAAAGGAAAAGAAAGCCAGAAAGGAGAAACATTTCATACGATTCAATCCGGAGAAACTTTATATAAACTGACTACAATCTATAATGTATCTGCGAAAGCCATTTGTGAAGCAAATCCGGGATTAAGCGCTGAAAACTTCCGTATCGGTCAGGTGATTCTCATCCCATTGGAGCAAGAACCGGAAACAGCAACGGCACAAACACCGGTTGATAAACCTGCTATCCAAGGTCCTGTACAATCCAGATGCAAAGATATGCATAAGGTGAAACGCAAAGAAACTGTATTCAGCGTAAGCCGCGAATACGGAATCAGCGAGCAAGAACTGCTTGCCGCCAATCCCGAACTGAAAAACGGAATGAAAAAAGGACAATATCTTTGCATCCCCTATCCTGGCGCAATAACGATGCAGCCGACAACTCCCAAAGAGGACCCGTACGCTATTCCACCCAGCAACAACGAACTTTTCCGCAAGAGTAAAGAAACTCCTCAGGAAATTTCCACTATCAAAGCCGCTTTGCTATTGCCTTTCCAGGAAGACAAACGGATGGTGGAATATTATGAAGGTTTCCTGATGGCAGTAGACAGCCTGAAACGTACAGGCACTTCCATTGATTTATATGTATATGACTGTGGGAAAGATGTTTCTACATTAAATTCTATTCTGGCTAAGAATGAGATGAAGAGTATGAATGTCATTTTCGGCCCGATGCACCAGCAGCAAATCAAACCTTTATCTACTTTTGCAAAAAAGAATGATATACGGTTAGTCATCCCTTTCTCTTCGAAAGGTGAAGAGGTGTTTAATAATCCCGCCATCTATCAGATTAATACTCCACAATCCTATTTGTATTCAGAAGTATACGAACACTTTACCCGCCAATTTCCGAATGCAAACGTCATTTTCATTGAGCCAACCAGCGCAGACAAAGAAAAGGCTGAGTTTATAAGTGGCATGAAACAAGAGCTGAAAAACAAGGGAATATCGATGAAAACCGTCAATGAAAACGCTACCAAAGATATGCTGAAGGAAGCTCTTCGCACTGACAAGGAAAATGTTTTCATCCCGGCTTCAGGCAATAATGTTATGCTGATCAAGATTCTTCCTCAGCTGATTCTATTGGTCAGAGACACTCCGGAGCAGAATATCCGCCTGTTCGGTTATCCTGAATGGCAAACGTACACCCGGGATCATCTGGAAAGTTTCTTTGAACTGGATACCTATTTCTATTCATCATTCTACACCAATACATTGTTTCCGGCTGCTATACAGTTCATCAACAATTACCACAAATGGTATAGTAAAGATTTAGTCAGCAAATATCCCAGCTACGGAATGCTCGGTTTTGATACAGGTTTCTTCTTTCTGAAAGGATTGTCACGCTATGGCTCGGAGCTGGAAAACAACTTGCCAAAAATGAATCTGACTCCCATACAGACAGGATTCAAATTTGAACGCGTCAACAACTGGGGAGGATTCATCAACAAGAAAGTATTCTTCATCCATTTCACGAAGAATTTTGAATTAGTAAAACTTGACTTCGAATAATACAAAAAATGATAAAGATAAAATCTGTTCTGATCGCTGCTTCCCTGATAATGGGACTTGCACTTCCGGCCACCGCACAGATTGGCGAACCACGCCAGAATTTTTCTGTCGGGTTTAATGGGGGTGTCAACTTAAACAGTGCTTCATTTACTCCTAAAATCAAGCAAAACTCATTAATGGGTATCACCGGAGGGTTGACAGCACGTTATATTTCCGAAAAATATTTTGCGATGATCTGTGGCGCGCAAGTGGAGTTAAACATCTCACAACGTGGCTGGGATGAGCTATTCGAAATTATGGATGCAAACGGACAGACAGTGGAAGATCCTACCCGCTCATACACACGGAAAATGACTTAGTGGACAACCTCCGCACAAAACTTGAGGAACTTA
>OGRQ01002735.1_pt1 | contig 12199 bp, 10 predicted proteins | sample 1553521 | NCBI WGS metagenome assembly OGRQ01 (sample SAMEA2580088, study PRJEB22360) | human gut metagenome | biome: human gut; feature: human-associated habitat; material: faeces | place: Denmark | collected 2008/2010
CCGCCGATGGCCCGCAGCGTTACTCCACTGTGTTCTATGATGTGTTCGACACCGTGACGCAGGTCATCGCCTACTGCGACAGCGAGGAAGAGTTCACCGCCCAGATGGACGCACTCCACGCCGGCCTTGTAGAGTACAACCAGCTCTATGATATTTATAATGATTACGATGGCGTGACCAACATCAAGACCATCAACGACAATGCGGGCACTGCCCCGGTGACAGTGGATGACAAGATCCTCGGAATGCTGGAGCTGGCCCAGACCATGTACGACACCACCGGCGGCAAGCTGAACATTGCGCTGGGCAGTGTGCTGAACATCTGGCACAACTACCGCGAGGCCGCACTGGCCGATGACAACGACAGCAACAACCAGCTGCCCACGCAGGAAGAGCTGGATGCCGCCGCACAGCACTGCGATATCGCCAACCTCATTATTGATGAAGATGCCAAAACGGTCTATCTGGCCGACCCGGCCATGTCGCTGGACGTGGGCAGCGTGGGCAAGGGCTACGCCGTGGAGCAGGCCGCACAGGCCGCCGAAGCCCGGGGCCTGACCAGTGCCCTCATCAGCGTGGGCGGCAACCTGCGGGCCATCGGCACCAAGCCGGACGGCTCCCAGTGGGTAGGCGGCGTGGAAAACCCGTGGAGCTCTTCGGATGTATACACTTCGGATTCCATGCTGGACGGTGCCATCAACATGAGCGATATGGCCCTTGTGACCAGCGGCGACTACCAGCGCTACTACGTGGTGGACGGCAAGCGCTACCACCACCTGATCGATCCGGACACCCTGTTCCCCGCCGCCTACTTTAACGGCGTGACCGTGCTGTGCAGCGACTCCGGCCTTGCCGACTGCCTGACCACCGGCCTGTTCTGCCAGCCGCTGGAGGACGGGATGAAGATCGTGGAAAGTCTGGACGGCGTGGAAGCCATGTGGTGCACACCGGATCAGCAGGTCATCACCTCTTCCGGCTGGGATTCCCATTTGAAAAAGTAACCCTTAAAACGGCAAAAGGCCGACGCAGTGCTGCGTCGGCCTTTTGCTGTTTTATCAGATGGTGAACTGCACCACACAGAATGCCGCGTAGATGCACAGCAGCGCAATGCCCTGCGGGCGGCTCAGCTTGCCCTTGAAGAGGGCGGGCAGGGTGAGCAGCAGCATCACGGCGAACATGACCGGGAACTCCAGCACCAGCGATGCATTGTGGCCGAAGAGCAGGGAGTTCTGCGGGATGGTGAAGGGTGCCACCGCGGCGGAAACACCGCTCACCAGCACCAGATTGAACACGTTTGCACCAATGACATTGCCCAGCGAAAGTGCACCGTGGCCCTTTGCCAGCGAGGTGATGGCCGTTACCAGCTCCGGCAGCGAGGTGCCCAGTGCCACGAAGGTGAGCGCGATCACCGACTCCGGCACGCCCAGTGCCTGTGCGATCAGGGTGCCGTTGTCCACCAGCAGGTTGGCACCCACGGCAATGAGCACCGCGCCCACGGCCAGCAGGCCCAGCTCCTTGGCAAAGGACGCATTTTCTTCCGGTTCTTCCTCTTCTTCCGGGGCGGGGGCGTTCTTCATGGCCATCACGTTGCAGATGATATACGCTGCGAACATGGCCAGAAGGATCAGGCCCACCGGGCGGGAGAAGTAGCCGGTGGTGTAGGCCACACCGGCATAGAAGGCCGCTGCCACAAAGAAAAACAGCACCGGCGTGCGCAGGCTCTTGGGGTCTACCTTGCCCGGCTTCACCGCAATGGTGAGGGCCGCAATGAGCGATGCATTGCAGATGATCGAACCGATGGCGTTGCCGTAGGCGATCTCGCCGTGGCCGGTGAGAGCCGAGGTGGTGGAGACCATCACCTCCGGCAGGGTGGTGCCGATGGACACCACGGTGGCACCGATGAGCAGCTCCGGCACATGGAAGCGGCGGGCAATGCCCGTGGCACCATCCACGAACCAGTCACCGCCCTTGATGAGGCACAGCAGGCCCACGATGAACAGCAAAACAGGAATGAGCATAGTTTTCTCCTTTTGTTTTTGGCAGAGCAGCAATAAAAAAGAGGCCTTTATTACATCCTGCCCAGAAACGGGAAAGTGTAATAAAAGTCTCAAGCTTCCGGTGACACAGCGGGCATTTCTGCCGGGATGTCGCTGCGCCACAGCGCACCGTTTTTGCAAAACGAGCGCCCTTTACTCCCTTTTATCCGGAAAATATTATACCGGTTTTTGCACCAAAGTGCAAGAGGAGCGTTGAAATTTCATCCGGCCTTGGTCACTTTCTTCGCGTTGGGATAAATACGCTCCATGCGGGCATCGTCAAAATGCGCATCCAGCAGCATATCGATGCTGCTTTTGGGCGCTTCACCGCTGGTGCGGGCATCGTAGCGGGCAAGGGCCAGCGCACTGGTGAGCATGTTCACCGCCATGAATACGGCCAGCAGGACGGTCATCCATGGGCGGACGCGGCTGCGCACCTTCTTCATGCCTCTGAGCACCAGTGGATAGCCGTAGCGCATCCATATCACCGCCGCAATGCCCCAGAAAAAGCAGTACAGCAGGTTGATGCGCCCGCCCAGATTGAACCTGAACTTGCTGTAGTCCCAGAACACGGTGCCGAACAGCAGCTCGGTGACGGCGCTGCACACGTATTCGTACACACCGCCCATGACGGTGCCGAAGGCGAACAGATAGCGGTCGCTCCGGTCCTTTTCCTGACGCAGCAGCACCGTTGCCAGCACCAGCGCCAGACCCCACACCACGCTGAACGGCCCCCAGACCAGACTGGAGCGGCTCATCCAGACCCCGGCGGTCACGCGGCAGAACACCGTCTCCACCATGTCGCCCAGAAACGCGCCGATCACGAACAGCCACAGCAGGTCGGACACGCTGAGGAAGTTCTTTTCCCCCTTCCGGAGCGCAGTCTGCTCCTGCCGGGCCGCAGCCGGGTAAGCATACTGGATGCGTTTTTCAATGTAAAGCGCGATCCTGCGGCGCAGCGTATCCGACCGCTCCCCCAGTCTCTGGTTGAGCTGCTCCAGCATCGGGTGCCGGGCCGCATACTGCTGCACCAGCACCGCCGAACCGATCTGGTCCAGCACCGCCACCGTCAGCGAGACCCATACTGCCGGACGCAGCAGCCAGACCGGGATATGCGCACACAGCCGCAGCAGCACATTATTGCCCCACAGCACACTTGCCGTGCCCAGTGCACCCCACAGCAGCGAATACTGCAGGCACACATAGCCGTTCAGATTGAATTTTTTTCCGGAATAGTCCCACCACTTGCGGCGGTGCAGGCGTTCCAGCAGCTTGGCAGTAATCCATTCCATCACCGTTGCCGCCATCATACAGGCAAAGAACAGGTAGACCGGCTCGGTGCGCAGGTCGCCGAAACTCACGGCCAGCAGCACGCCGGTGGTACCGTAGATAAAGCAGAACGGGCCTGCCGCCGCACCGCGGTTGGCAAACCTTCCGCCCCGGATGGTCGCGACTACCGTCTCAGCCACCCAGCCCAGAAAGGAATATACTAGATAAATAACACCCAGAGTATAGAAGTTCAGCGTCATAAGGTTCCTTTCGCTTCCAGTTTTTTCTTACTGCATTGATTGTACCCGTTTTGGGCGCTGTGTACAAGAGCCGTGCAGAAATTTTGTCACTCTGCGACGCGGCAGGCTCTCCGGGCATCTCTGAAAAGACGAAGATCCAGCCTGTTGCTTTGTTTTCAGATACATCTTAGAAAAAGGCCCTGCCATCCCGAAGGACAGCAGGGCTCAAAATTACAGCTTGAATTTACAGAGCGGAATCACAGCTGGCTCTTATACAGCTCCACGATCTCCTCCACGCTGGTGTCGCGGGGGTTGCCGGGACGGCAGGCGTCAGCATATGCGGACTCGGCGAGGAACTGGATGTCCTCTTCCTTCAGGATGCCGTTCAGGTTTGCGGGGATGCCCACGTCAGCGCTCAGCTGCTTGACAGCGGCGATGGTGGCATCTGCGGCCTGTGCGTCGTTCATCTCGTCGATGCCCTTCACGCCCATAGCCTTGCCGACGGCACGATAGCGCTCACCGGCGACGGTCTTGTTGTACTCCAGACCCACCGGCAGCAGGATCGCGCAGGCCACGCCGTGGGGAGTGTCATACAGAGCGGACAGGCCGTGTGCCATGGAGTGGACGATGCCCAGACCCACGTTGGAGAAGCCCATGCCGGCGATGTACTGGCCCAGAGCCATGCCCTCGCGGCCTTCCGGGGTGTTCTGCACAGCGCCGCGCAGGCTCTGGCTGATGAGCTTGATGGCTTCCAGATGGAACATATCGGAGATGACGCAGTGGCCCTTGGTGATGTAACCCTCGATGGCGTGGGTCAGAGCGTCCATGCCGGTGGCGGCGGTCAGGCCCTTGGGCATGGAGGACATCATATCGGGATCGACCACGGCGATCTCGGGGATATCGTTGGTATCCACGCAGACGAACTTGCGCTTCTTCTCCACATCGGTGATGACGTAGTTGATGGTGACCTCGGCAGCAGTGCCGGCGGTGGTGGGAACAGCGATGGTGAACACAGCGTGCTTCTTGGTGGGAGCAACGCCTTCCAGAGAGCGGACATCCGCAAACTCGGGGTTATTGATGATGATGCCGATGGCCTTTGCGGTATCCATGGAGGAGCCGCCGCCGATGGTCACGATGCAGTCAGCTTCAGCAGCCTTGAAAGCGGCCACGCCGTCCTGCACGTTGGCGATGGTGGGGTTGGGCTTGATCTCGCTGTAAACAGCATAGGCAAAGTTTGCAGCATCCAGCAGATCGGTGACCTTCTTGGTGACGCCGAACTTGATCAGGTCGGGGTCGGAGCAGACGAATGCCTTCTTGTAGCCGCGGGCGGTCAGTTCGGGAACGATGTTCTCAATGGCACCGTGGCCATGGTAGGAGATGGTATTCAGAACGATGCGGTCAGCCATAGTTATTTTTCCTCCAAATCTCTTTTCCGCCGCTTTCCGGGCGGAACTCTCTGTTTTTCAGCATAGCACATTGTCAAAAACTTTGCAATGTGAAATTGTTTGAATTTATTGTAATTTTTTATCAATGTTCAGTGTTTTATGGGCACTTTTTTCAAATTTCCCACAGTTTTATGGTGTTTTTTCTTTTTCCCCTTGACAAACAGAGCAAATCGTGTATTATTGTATCAAGCGCTTAATACAGCAAGACAAGGAGATGATACCATGGGCGAACAGTTTGATGCCAGCCGCCCGATCTATGCACAGCTTGTGGAACGGCTGAAGGCCCGGATCCTGGCCGGCACCTACCCGCCGGGCGGGCATCTGGATTCGGTACGTGATCTGGCCGCAGCCGCCGGGGTGAACCCAAACACGATGCAGCGGGCCCTTGCCCAGCTGGAGACGGAAGGTCTGGTGCGCACCGAACGCACCGCAGGCCGCTACGTTACGGAGGATACTGCATTGATCGAACAGCTTCGCGCCGACACCGCCCGGACGCTGGCGTCGGATTTTCTGGAAAAGATGCGCGGCATCGGCTACAGTCCCGCACAGGCAGCCGCGCTTTTGGAGCACTGGGACGCAAAGGAGGATCGCAATGAATGAACTTTTGAGCTGTGAAGCACTGACCAAGTGCTACCAGAAGGATAAGACCGCACTGGAAAATGTAGACCTGCACATCGGCTTTGGCCGCATCGTGGGGCTGCTTGGCCCCAACGGCAGCGGCAAGACCACCCTCATCAAGCTGGCGAACGGTCTGCTGCAGCCCAGTGCAGGCAGCATCCGGATCGCCGGCATGACCCCCGGGCCGGACACCAAAGCCATCGTGTCCTATCTGCCGGACGCCGACTGGCTGCCGGACTGGATGCGTGTGGAGCAGCTGGTGGAAATGTTCCACGAATTTTATGCCGATTTTGACCCCGCTAAGGCAAACGAAATGCTGGCCCGGCTGGAACTGGAACCGAAGGCGCGGCTCAAGACCCTCTCCAAGGGCAGCAAGGAAAAGGTGCAGCTGATCCTGGCCATGAGCCGCGCCGCAAAGCTCTACCTGCTGGATGAGCCCATTGGCGGCGTGGACCCTGCCGCCCGGGACTATATCCTGAGCACCATCCTGAACAACTACAGCCGGGATGCGACCGTCATTCTTTCCACCCACCTCATCGGCGATATCGAGCCCATTCTGGACGAAGCCGTCTTTTTGAAGGATGGCCGGGTGTTCGCCCACCGCAATGCCGAAGAGCTGCGCGAGACCGAGGGCATGAGCGTGGATGCATATTTCCGGGAGGTATTCAAATGCTGAAACAACTGTTAAAATATGAATTCAAGGCCACCGGCCGCACCTACGGCGGGCTGTATCTGGCCCTTGTTGCGCTGGCAGTGCTGAGCGGCTTTTCCCTGCGCAGCTCTTCCAAGGACAACTTTGCATCTCTGCTGCTGTTCGCCTACATGGTCGTAGCCGTTGCGGTGGCAGTGGTGTCCGTGATGACCATTGTCACCCGCTTCACCCGCAATCTGCTGGGCCGCGAAGGCTACCTGATGCACACCCTGCCGGTGACGGAAAGCCAGCTCATCCTTTCCAAGCTGATCTCCAGCGTAGTTTGGATGCTTTGCAGCAGCATCGTGGGTATTTTCTCCTTTGCGGTGATGCTGCTGGCTCTGTCTCTGAACAGCGCGGCCCTGCAGCAGCTGCCGGAGCTGTGGCAGAAAGTGGTAGAGATCTTCCGAGAGATCTTCCGCATGACCGGCAGCTCCGGGTGGCTCTGGCTGGCCTTTGAAACGCTGAATGGGCTGGTGGCACTGGTGTCCAGCATCCTGTGCATCTATGCCGCATGCATGATCGGCCACCAGTTCAAAAAGCACATGGTCCCGGCCGGTATTCTGGCATTTTTCCTGCTGTCCTTCCTGCAGAACTGGCTGAGCTCCGGTGTCAGCAGTGCCGACATGCTGCAGGCTGTTTCCGATCCCACCCTTGGCGGTGTAGATGTTTCCATCGCTGCGCCCAGTGCGTTCACCACCCTGTTCGGGCTGGCGGTCAGCATTGCCTTTGCCGCAGGATACTTTCTGCTGACCCGCTGGCTGATGGAGCATAAGCTGGATCTGGAATGATCTTAATTTCCTCCGCTTTCGCTCTGGGCATTTTCAGCGAAACTACTTCTTAATTACAATTTGTAAAAGGCCGAACCATAAACTTCATCTGATACAAAAAACATCTGCAAGCTGCCCCATTCCGGGCAAAGTTTGCAGATGTTTTTCTTGTTATAGAGTGTTCAGCACTCGTCGTACTGCTTTTTCAGGTAGTTCAGGCATTCCACCGCGTTTTCCGGGGTGGTATTCTCCAGCGTTGCAAAGATATAGGGCTTTTCCTGCTTTGCAAAGCGCAGGATGGTGCGGTAGTCCTCCATGCCTCCCTGCCCTGCACCCGTAGCAGCCAGCTGGCCGCCCGCATCCTTGCGCAGGAAATCCTTAAAGTGGATCATGGCGATATCCTTACCCAGAAGCTCGATGGCCTCGGCGAACACTTCCTCGCGGCGGTCCACATTTTCCATGTTCAGCAGGTTGACGGGGTCGAACAGGATCTGCAGGTTCGGGCTGCCGATCTCGTCCAGCACGGTGCGGGCGCGTCTGGCATCGTACACGATGTGCTTGACCACCGGCTCAATGGCAATGGTCACGCCGTACTGCTCGGCACAGCGCACCACTGGCTTGAAGTTCCGGATAAAAGTAGCAAGGGCTTCGTCGCTGCGGCACTCCGGACAGAATTTGTACTCCGCGTTGGGCGCACCGGTCTCGGTGCCCACCATGCCGCAGCCCAGCAGGCTTGCAAAGCGGATGTGCGCATAGTATTTTTCCTGAATGGCGTGCAGGGCATCCGCATCCGGGTGGGCAAGGTTCAGGTAGTTGCCCAGCACGGCAATGTCGATGCCGTTTTTCTCAAACAGATGCCGCAGGTACAGCGCATAGCCGGGGGTCAGGGCGCTGGGGGTGCAGGGCAGTTCCCTGAAGGATTTGCTCAGAGCCACATGGGCGCAGGTAAAGCCTTTCTGGCGCACCAGCGGCAGCACCTGTTCAACGGGCAGCTTTTCCGCGTCATGCAGACGCAGGCCGAATTGGATCATGGAAAACCTCCTCCTTTCCCGCACAACACGCGGGGTTGCATTGACCTTATTATACACGAAAGCTGCGTTCCATGGAACCGCCTGAAACAAAAAAGAGCATCACTTTGCATCCTCAACGGATACAAATGATGCTCTTTTTTCAGATCTGGTCCTGGCAGATGCGGCTCATTCTCAGCGCCGGTACTTTGCAGCGGCCTGCAGGCGCTGCATCGCACGGTCGAGCGCGATCTTGCTCTGATAATATTCATGCATGCTCTGCTGATGCTGCAAACGCTCCTCGGCACGGATGCGGGCAGCCTCGGCACGGTTCTTGTCGATATCCTCCGGACGCTCGGCGCTGTCCACCAGCACCATCACGTAGGCAGGCGTCACCTCGGCAATGCCATCGCCTACCAGGATGTCCTGGCTTTCACCGTTCACCTCAAAGTGCAGGATGCCCATGTGGATGGCCACCAGCACCGGGCTGTGTCCGGCCTGTATGCCGTACACGCCATCGCTGATGGGCAGCACAAGGTCTTCGCAATCGCCCTGATAGTACTCACCGCTGGACGCAGTGATGTTCAGCATGAACTTGTTCATCAGACGGCACCGCCCTTTTCCTCAGCCAGCTTTTCCGCTGCCTTCTGGCGGGCATCTTCCAGCGTACCAACGTTGAAGAAAGCCCACTCCGGCAGATCGTCGGCCTCGCCGTCCACAATGGCGGCAAAGCCGCGCACGGTATCCTGCAGCGGCACATACTTGCCCTTCAGGCCGGTAAAGTTCTCGGCCACGGCAAAGGGCTGGGAGAGGAACTTCTGCAGCTTGCGGGCGCGGGCGACGGTGAGCTTGTCGTTCTCGTCCAGCTCGTCCATGCCCAGAATGGCGATGATGTCCTGCAGCTCCTGATAGCGCTGCAGAATGGACTGCACCTTGCGGGCCACGCGATAGTGCTCCTCGCCCACAATATCCGCTTCCAGAATGCGGGAGGTGGATGCCAGCGGGTCCACGGCCGGGTAAATGCCCTGCTCCACGATCTTACGGGACAGCACGGTAGTGGCATCCAGATGTGCAAAGGTGGTGGCGGGGGCCGGGTCGGTCAGGTCGTCGGCGGGGACGTAGACGGCCTGCACCGAGGTGATGGAGCCGTCGCGGGTGGAGGTGATACGCTCCTGCAGAGCGCCCAGCTCGTTGGCCAGCGTGGGCTGATAGCCGACAGCCGAGGGCATACGGCCCATCAGAGCGGAGACCTCAGAGCCGGCCTGCACGAAACGGAAGATGTTGTCGATGAAAAGCAGCACGTCCTTGTGGGTCTCCTCGCGGAAATACTCGGCCATGGTCAGGCCGGTCTCCGCCACCCGCATACGGGCTCCTGGGGGCTCGTTCATCTGGCCGAAGACCAGCGCGGTCTTGTTCAGGACGCCGGAGGCGTTCATCTCGCCCCAGAGGTCGCAGCCCTCACGGGAGCGCTCGCCGACGCCGGTGAAGATGGAGTAGCCGCCGTGCTCGGTGGCCACGTTGTGGATCAGCTCCTGGATCAGGACGGTCTTGCCGACGCCTGCGCCGCCGAACAGACCGATCTTGCCGCCCTTGGCGTAGGGGGCCAGCAGGTCGATGACCTTGATGCCCGTTTCCAAAATCTCAGTAGCGGGCTTCTGCTCTGCAAAGCTAGGGGCCTTGCGGTGGATGGGCCAGTGCGGCACATCGTCCACAGAGCCCTTGCCGTCGATGGGGCGGCCCAGCGGGTCGAACATACGGCCCAGCGTGGCCTCGCCCACCGGGGCAGTCAGGCCGTGGCCGGTGGCGGTGACTTCCATACCCTTGCCCAGACCTTCGCTGGCCGAGAGCATGATGCAGCGCACCGTCGATTCGTTGACGTGCTGCGCCACCTCCATCGTGCGCTCGGTGCCTTCTGCGGTCACGGTCAGCGCTTCCTGCAGGGCAGGCAGTCGGCCTGCGGTGAACTGCACGTCCACCACAGGGCCGGCCACGCGAATAATTTTTCCCTGTATCATAGATTTGCCTCGTATATTTAGATGTGTCAACCTCTCAGTCTCGCATTCGCTCGACAGCTCCCCTACCGAGGGGAGCCTCTGGCGAAGAGATGAAGCTTTGCGGAATGCCAAAGCCTCTCCTCGATAGGAGAGGTGGCAGCGCGCAAGCGCTGACGGAGAGGTTATTCTTGTGATTTCACCGCAGACGCGCCGCCGATGATCTCGGTGATCTCCTGAGTGATAGAGCCCTGGCGGGTGCGGTTATATTCCAGCTGCAAGTCGCGTATCATATCGTTGGCGCTCTTGGTGGCCGAATCCATGGCGGTCATGCGGGCGCTCTGCTCAGCGCAGAAGCTCTCGGTCATTGCACCGAAGATCATGCCGTGCATATAGATAGGAGCGGTCTGCTCGAACACGGTCCATGCGTCCGGCACCAGCTCGACTTCGCCGCGGGGGTCGCCCAGACCCTTGGGGGCGGGCTGCAGATGCTCGCGGTCCAGCGGCAGCAGACGCACCATGACCGGCTCACTGGTGAGCGCGTTCTGGATCTTGGTGTAGATAAGATAGATCTCATCCAGTTTGCCCGACTTGAAGTCGTCGATGGCGTCCACCGTGATGTCACGGGCGCGCTGCAGCGACGGGGCAGTCGCGCCGTACTGGAACTCCTGCACCAGGCGGGGGTCTTTGCGGAGGGCGCGGTAGCCCACCTGACCGATGACATAGAAACGGTCGTTCCTGTCAGCCTTTTCCAGCAGGAGTTTCAGCACGTTCTGGTTGAAAGAACCTGCCATGCCCTTGTCTGCCGTCAGCACCAGATAGGCGCGGCGGGGATCGCCGTCCTCTCTCTGCCGCTCGTGGAAGAACGGATGCACCGGCTCGTCAGGCAGATGGGGAACGACACGAGAGATGGTGTCTCTCATGCGGGTGAAGTAGGGCAGGACGTTCTGGTAGTTCTTGCGTGCCTTGCGCAGCTTGGAGGAAGAGATCAGATACATCGCGTTCGTGATCTTGCGGGTATCCTGAATGCTCTCGATGCGCTCTTTCAGCAGCTTACTGGACGCCATGACTTTCGCCTCCCTCGTAGGCCTTCCATGCGTTCAGGATGGTGTCGGTCTGCTCGGGAGTGAGCTTGCCGGTGGCCGTGATGGCATCCATCGTGCCGGACACATCTGCATGGAACTGGCGAACAAAGGCAGCGGTGCGCGCCCGCTGCTCAGCGAGAGGCACTTCGTCCAGCATCCCGTGGGAAGCCAGCACAAGGATGACCACCTGCTCGGCGTCGGTCTTGGGCTGATAGAGCGGCTGCTTGAGCATCTCGGTCAGAGCCTTGCCGTGCTCGAGCTGATGGCGGGTCTCGGCGTCCAGATCGGAGCTGAACTGCGCGAAGGACTCCATGTCCTTGTACTGAGCCAGCTCGATACGCAGGTTGGCGTTGGCCTTCTTCATGGCCTTGGTCTGGGCTGCGCCGCCGACACGGGAGACGGACAGGCCCACGTTGACAGCCGGGCGGTTGCCGGCGTTGAACAGAGCGCTCTCGAGGAAGATCTGACCGTCGGTGATGGAGATGACGTTGGTGGGGATGTAAGCGGACACGTCGCCTGCCTGAGTCTCAACGATGGGCAGGGCAGTGATGGAGCCGCCGCCCAGTGCGTCGCTCATGCGGCAGGAGCGCTCCAGCAGACGGGAGTGCAGATAGAAGACGTCGCCGGGGTAAGCCTCACGGCCCGGAGAGCGGCGGAGCAGCAGAGAGATGGCACGGTAGGCCACCGCGTGCTTGGAGAGGTCATCGTAGACGATGAGGACGCTCTTGCCCTGCGCCATGAAATACTCAGCCAGTGCCGTACCGGCGTAGGGTGCGATGTACTGCAGCGGAGCGCTGTCGGAAGCGGTAGCCGCCACGATGGTGGTGTAGCTCATGGCACCGTGCTTCTTCAGATCTTCGGCCACGCGGGCGATGGAAGAAGCCTTCTGGCCGATGGCGACGTAGATGCAGAGCACGCCGGTGTCCTTCTGGTTCAGGATGGCATCGGTGGCGATCGAGGTCTTGCCGGTCTGGCGGTCGCCGATGATCAGCTCACGCTGACCGCGGCCAATGGGGAACATGGAGTCGATGGCGAGGATGCCGGTGTG
>OGRQ01002749.1_pt1 | contig 12134 bp, 11 predicted proteins | sample 1553521 | NCBI WGS metagenome assembly OGRQ01 (sample SAMEA2580088, study PRJEB22360) | human gut metagenome | biome: human gut; feature: human-associated habitat; material: faeces | place: Denmark | collected 2008/2010
GGCCCGATGCGCCCAGACTACCCTGCTCTGCCATGTGGAGCTGATGGGTATGACCAACTCCTTTACCTCCATGGTCGGCCTGGTGGACACCCTGGCTATGCTCTATACCTTTACCAGTGGCGCTCCCACCCAGGAGGAGAAGACCTGCCGTGACACACTGCACCGAAAGTTTGACAGTTGTTTTTCCGACCCAAACACTTCAATATGAATTTAATCCTGCACAAAGTCCCCTCTTTTTATGGAAAGAGGGGATTTTTCTATCAATTTGCCTGGCGATCCGTCGCGAAAAACAGTTGCAATTGACAAAAGCATTTGCTATAATTTAGTTTATCTTACTACAGTAAACGCTGTAGTAGAAAACATTAGTAAGGAGGAGTATGCATGAATCCTACCGCACGGAAACTGACGGCCCTGTCTCTTGCCGCGGTGATGGGCCTGGGCCTGGCCGCCTGCTCTGGCGGCAGCGGAAATGGGGACGCCACCGGCACCGCGTCCCCTACCCCCGGCACCACCGCAGAGCCGACATCCTACGCCGACCAGATCGTGGTCGGCATTACCGCCGAGCCCAAGTACATTGAGCCCAATGCCCCCGGTATGGGCCCTGCCGAGGTTCAGGTGTCCCAGCAGATTTTCGAGGGCCTGGTCCGCACCGGCGACGACGGCTCTATCGAGCCCGTCCTGGCCACCGACTGGACCATCAGCGACGACGGCCTGACCTATACCTTCAATCTGGTGCAGGGCGTCAAGTTCTCCAACGGCGAGGATGTGGAGCCCAGCGACTGGGTCTGGTCCTTCTACCGCGCCCGCGACTACGAAACCTCCAACTACCGCTATATCGCCGAGGCCATCGACACCGTGGAGGCCACCGACGAGCAGGTGGTCATCACCCTCACCGAACCCAACGCCGCCTTTCTGGCCGAGCTGGGCTGCTTCAACATGGTGCTGGGCGACCAGTCCTATGCCGAGAGCATGAGCGACGAGGAGTACCTGAAGAACCCCATCGGCACCGGCCCCTACATGCTGAAGGACTGGACCCAGGGCAGCAGCCTGACTCTGGAGGCCAACCCCTACTACCGCGTGGAGGGCATGCCCAAGACCAAGGAGATCAAGTACGTCCTGATCGCCGACGACAACACCCGCCTGATGCAGCTCCAGTCCGGCCAGATCGACGTGGCCCCCACCTTCCCCTTCTCTCTCGCCCAGGGCGTGGAGAGCAACGAGGCCCTGGCGCTGGACATCTTCCCCTCCACCCAGATCTACTATCTGACCGTCAACACCACGAAGCCTCCCTTTGACGATGTCAAGGTGCGCCAGGCCCTGTATTACGCGCTGAACAAGTCCGAGCTGGCCAGCGCCATCGCCGGCGAGTACGGCACCCCTGTGGCCGCCATTGTCTCCGAGACCCAGGGCGACTGGTGCAACACCGATCTGCAGGTGACCGAGTACGCTCCCGACACCGCCAAGCAGATGCTGGCCGATGCCGGCTACACCGAGCCCGTGGAGTTTACCCTGTCCATCCGCACCGGCTCCACCTTCTATGAGCAGATTGCCACCCTCATCAAGTCCGAGGTGGACCAGGCCGGCTTCTCCTGCAACATCGAGCTTCTGGAGTCCGCCACCCTGACCGACAAGTACAGCTCTCAGAGCCACCAGGCCACCATTCTCCAGTGGGTGGACGACTACCAGGATCCCTCCGGCGTGGTGGGCTGGACCGTGGACTACGATCAGGCCCAGTGCTTCTACACCGGCCTGAACGACGAGGAGCTGGACGCCCTCTACATGGCCGCCCAGACGGAGATGGACCACGATAAGCGCGTGGAGATGTACCGCGACATTCAGCAGCAGGTGTATGACAACGCCAACGTCATCCCCCTGTACCGGAATGACTTCGCCTTCGCCCGCTCCGCCAAGGTAGACGGCCTGCAGGTCAACCCCTTCTACGTGTACCAGGCCATGTACTGGACCAAGGCCAACTGAGCCGCGCCCTCCCGTTCGCCCGGACGGCGGGGCCCCAGCCGCGGGGGGTGGAGCATACGGCTCCATCCCCCGGCTCTTTTTGCGGGACGCTCTGTCCATGGGGAAGGGGCGGCTTCGCCGGGGGCGCAGCGCTCTACCCGGGCGTAATCCAGCGCCAGCCGGGGCAGGTGTTCTGCCTCGCAGTCGTCCAGCTCCTCTTCCAGATAAGCGCGGTAATTGAACAGGTTATCGCTGGTCTTGAAGCGGTGGTAAGCGGCGGCCACCACCTTTTCCTCGTACTGGTCGAAGAGCTCCAGCACCTCCTGCGGGGTGCGGTTGCGGGTGAGCCGGTCGATATAATGCCCGATGGACGCATTCAGCGCCCGCAGGGACTTGTTCAGTGCTTCCAGATCGGAGGCCACCTCCCGCAGAACATTCTCATAGGGGCTCTTTTCCTCCCCGATGTTCTGCAGCAGCTGCCAGGCCTTGTACAGCTTGCCGGTGTAGGTGACAACGCGCGGGTTCAGGATCTCTTCCAGCGCTTCCAGCAGAGGGGCCACCTCGGGCACAAAGGCAAGGGCAGGCTCTTCCTCATAGCTGCCGGGCTGTTCTTCCAGCCAGCCGGTGCGGCGCAGGCGGAGCAGAAAGCCCAGCGCAAGGGTATGGGGATCCCGGGTGGGCTGTTCGGCTTCATCGCCCGCGTCATCGGCATCCAGTGCCAGCGGCTTTGCCAGTGCCGCAAAGTAATCCTCGGCCCGGCTCACCGCTTCTGCCCGGGAGATGGAGTAATCCGCCGTGTGGCGGCACTCCTCCCACAGCAGGAGCAGCAGCTCCGCATAAAACGCCCGGTTGGGCCCCGCCAGCGGGCGGAACAGCCGCGGGCTGACCAGTTCAAACAGCTGCATCCAAAGGTTCCTTTCTTTCGATAAAATCTATCTTTTATTGTACCACAATCAGAAGGATTTTGCCACAAATACAAAAAGCCCCGGAGGGCGGCAGGGGTTCCGCGCTCCGGGGTATGCTCAAGAAAATTTTGCTTGTATTCTAATCGTTACAATCAGGCGTTAAAGTTTGCCTTTACAGTCATTCTGTATGCAACGCCAACATAGGTCTTGCCATTCTTCACGATGCTTGCAGCGCCGACAGCTTCCGGCTTCTGAGAGGAAATCTTATTCACGTTGTTTGCATTTGCCTGGCTCAACAGTTCCTCAGTCACTTCGATAGCCTTATACTTGGTCTTGTCAGCATTGATGCCCTGAGCAATAACATACACAGTGAAGGTGCCCGTGCCGTCCTTGTTATCAACAACATCGCAAGGCAGGCCATAAATCTTAGACTTTTTCAGAGAAGCAATATCGATTTCGCCGTTCTCATCAATCTGGTTCAGCATTGCACCAACTTTATTCTTCAGGTCTGCGTCATTCTGATAGGTAGTATCGTAAGCCTTATTGAAGCTTTCGATCATCAGGTTTTCTGCACGCTGGCCCAAAGACTGCGGCGCTTCCTCGCCGCAAGCGGTCAGCATCACCAGAGCCAGCACGCTGGCCAGCAGGATTGCAACAAGACGTTTCATTTTTTTCATAAAACAATTCCTCCATAATAAAATTCAGGCCCCTGTATAACCCCAAATCATACAGTGTACCTAAATTTATTTTACTCTTTACCCCCCCCCCCTATGTCAATTCGCAGACTAGCCAAAATTTTCATTTCTTTTTTGTGTAAATAAAAAAGCCCCGGAGGGCGGCCTTTCAGCCACGCTCCGGGGAAAAATCATATAATTTGTTTTGCTCAGGCATTTGTATCAATAGCCACCGAGATAGCCATGTAGGTCTGACCATTCACAGCTTTGACAACAACGCCAACCTGTGTCCATTTCGTGCTCTGTGCAATATTCACGTTTCCAAGATTGCCGCCTTCGGCAATTTTCTGAACGAACTTATTCAGCTTTGTGCCATCATAGTCAAATGTCGTCACAAATGTAGCTGCACACTTACCATCTTTGGGGCCATCAATTTTGAACCAAACCTTAGACGAATAGCCAAACAGATTCAGCGAGAAATTCAAATCTCCATTTGCTACCTCATCAATATGTTGGTTTGCAATCGCTCTGCACTGTGCGTTATTTTCCAGTTTCTTTCCCTCTGGGCGATTTGCATTGATCGTGCTCATCATCTGAGCTTCCGCCTGAGCCTCGGGGCTCTGGGCGGTATCACCGCCGCAGGCGGTGAACAGAACAAGTACCATGGTCGCCGCCAGAATCAAAGCGGCCAGTTTTTTCAGCATTTTCATGTCGGGACCTCCAGTCGTTTTGTTGTGTTTTTCATAATATGCAGGGTGCCTTTCCATTTTGAAACAGGGCCCCTTCTGGTTTTATTTTATCCAACGACTGTCGCTTTTGTCAATTGCCAGCTTCACCAAACATTTTCTCCTGCTTTTGTCATTTTTTCCAGAACGAATCTTCGCAAAGATCCTTTGCCATGCCCGGGGCAAAAACCGGAAAATATTTCCGGCGTTTACACAATTCTACCACGATTTGGTGCTAAACTTAAAGCAATGGGAACCGCCGGGTGCCGTTCCTGAACAAGGAAAAGGAGTTTGCCCCATGCAGCATGGTTCCCTGCGCGCTCCGGTGCGCGTTTTCATGGCAGCAGTTCTGCTGTGCCTGAGCTTTCTGGCCGCGCCAAAGGCTGCGGCGGCACAATTGCAGAATGTGAACGGCATCACGCTGCTGTCCTTCGACAGCCAGCAGATCGTCTCCATCGGCAACCAGACCTCGGGCCGGTGCAGCTGGTACGCCCTGCGCTACGCCCGCACCATTCTGGATGGCAAGCCCTGCTCAGGCAGCGGGATGTGGTCGAACGGCGCGGTATGGTCTGCCGCCGGGTACTACGCTTACAGCGGCTCCCTTTCCAGCTGCCTTTCCCGCCTGTATGAAGAACTGCAGGCCGGGCGGCCCGTCATTGTACATCTGAAAAACACCGCTGTCAGCGGCGTGTCCAAGCACACCAACCGCGTGACGAGCTATGAATACCACCTCTCCGGCTCCGGCTGGAAAAAGGTCAATTACCCCCACATCGCCACCAGCAGCACCTACGGACACTGGGTGTGCGTGGTGGGCATCTCCCCCACGGCAGACCCCGAAAACCTGCGGGAGAGCGATTTCTACGCGCTGGACCCCGCGCGGGTCAGCGTGAACGGCACACTGGCCGTAACAAAGCTTTTGGATGGCACCATCTGGACTGATAACTCTCCCTTAAAAGTCGCAGCCTGACGCTCCCTTACAAAACACAACAGCCCCCGGAACATGCAGGGTTCCGGGGGCTTCGTGTTTTGTATCGGGGGGTTACAGCTCCTGATAGGCGCTCATCATGGCGGGGGGGAAATGGTTTTTTCGGCCGGCCACGCCGTGCCGCAGGTTTATGACCTGCTTTTTGCGGCTGACCACGCCGGGCAGCGTCCAGCTGCCGTCGGCGGCGGGCCGGCTCTCAAAGCCGTTGCTCAACACCTCGGCGGCGTAGCGGCCGGTGCAGATGACCACACTCTCCTCCTTGGGCACATCGGTCAGCAGCATGTAGAGGTCCTCCACGTTCTGCTTGTTGCGGGCCTCCTCCAGATAGGGCTGGAGCAGCGCCTGGGCGGCCTGCAGGTTTTTGCGGGTCATGTAGCTGCCCTGCGCCACGCCAAAGCGGATATCGCCGCACATGAACACCTTGAAGTCCTGCAAAAAGACCTCTTCGGGGGTCTTGCCGTCCAGTTTTTCACCGGCCTCGAACATTTCGGTGGAAAACTCTTCAATGTCCACGCCTGCAATCTTGGCCAGACGCTTGGCGGCGTTTTCATCCACGGGGGTGCAGGTGGGGCTGCGGAAGGCCAGCGTATCCGAAAGGATAGCCGCCAGCAGCAGGCCCGCGATCTGGGGCGGGATGTCCACACCGTTTTCATCGTACATCTGGGTGATGATGGTGGCGGTGCAGCCCACGGGCTGGTTGCGGAAGTAGACCGGGCCACTGGTCTCCAGACTGCCGATGCGGTGGTGGTCGATGATCTCCAGGATCTCGGCCTGATCAAAGCCCTCCACGGCCTGGGTGGCCTCGTTGTGGTCCACCAGAATGATGCGCCGCTTGCGCAGGGCAATGACGTTGCGGCGGCTGACCATGCCGCAGTATTTGCCTTCCTCATCGAGGATGGGGAAATAGCGGTGGCGCACCTTTGCCATCACCCGCAGCACATCGGCCACGGGGGTGACGAGGGTGAATTTGAGGATGTTGTCCCGGGTCATATAATAGGAGATGGGCGCGCACTGGCTGATGAGCTTGCCCGCCGCGTAGGTATCCACGGGGGTGGTCATAATGGCAACGCCGGTCTCATCGGCAATGCGCTGGATGGTGCGGCCCACCTTGGCCCCATTGCAGATGATGAGCAGGGAGGCTTCCTTTTCAATGGCGCAGAGCTGGCTTTCGTACCGGTTGCTCAGAATGACGATATCCCCCTTTTCCACGCTGCTTTCCAGCATCTCGGGGGTGGCGGTGCCGATCTTGATGTGACCGGTGGTGCAGACCGCGTCGGCATTGCCCACCACCATGGTGCCGTTCAGCGTTTCAAGGATATTCTTATAAGAGGTACGGCTCTTGGCCAGCACTGCGGTATCGAACACGTCCATGTTGGCGGTGGCAAGATCCTTCACGGTGATGATGCCCTCCAGCTCGTTGTCCGCGCTGGTGATGGACAGGGTGTCGATCTGCTGGTCGCGCATGATCTTCCATGCGCGGCGCAGGCTGGTGGAGCCCGGGATGCCCGGCATCTCGCGGTAATCCACGTCCCGGATCTTGGGGTTCACATCGGTGCACATCCGGGGCGGCGTGACACCGAATTTTTTCAGGACGAACTCGGTCTCCTGATTCATTTTACCGGCACGGCGCGGCTCGCAGACCAGCGTGCTGGTGCGGTTTTTGAGCTCCGCATAGGCAATGGCGGAGCAGATGGAATCGGTATCGGGGTTGCGGTGCCCGATGACCACGACCTTGTGTGCTTCTTTTGGCATAGGTTGTTCCCCTCTCTGGGTCAGATTCATTTACCTTCCGATCGGCCCCATGCCCCAAACCACCGGGCACGGCTGCCAGCTTCATTTTAACACAACCGGCCCCGGGGGTAAAGGCGGCAGATATCTTTTTCTTGACAGCACCCCAAAAATCGTCTATCCTTGACCTGAATTTTTTCTCTTTGGAGGTCACCCCATGAAAAAGCTGTTCCGCGCCCTTTCCCTCTGCCTGACACTGGCCCTGTGCGTGTCCGGCAGCACCGCCGCGCTGGCCGAGGCTCCCGCCGCAACGCCCGCCCCTCAGGACGAACGTGTCATCACCGATGTAAGCCCCCTTGAGGATCAGATCCGCAACATCGTCGGTTTCACCACCAGCACCGGCGGCCCCTATGATTTTGAACAGGCCGACCATAAATCTGCCGTGCAGGCCTACGGTGCAGAACCCGCCGAGGGTGCCGTGGCCCTGCTGCGCGTCTACGCCCGGGCCGAGGACCGGGGCGATGCCTCCATCAATTCCAGCGGCCACTCCTTCCTCTCGGTGCGGAACGTTTCGGACCACGACATCGAGGTGGGCGGCCTGCGGATTGCGCCTGACACCGAGATGACATTCTGGCCAAGTACGGCGATCTGGCTGCATACAACCCCCAGATTCCCTACGACTACATCGTTTATTACGGCACCAGCCTGACCCCCAGCAAAGAGTTTGCCTGATTTTCAGGTTTGTTGGATACAACATCTTGATTTTCACGTCATTCCGCGCTATCATGGGTGTGTTTGAATCCACGCGCCAAGGGAGGACACCATGACAGACGCATCGACCACATCAAGACCGCTGTTCAACCGTCAACAGCTCATCTCACTTTTCCTGCCGCTGGTGGCAGAGCAGGCCCTCAGCATCTCCATCGGTCTGGCGGACACCCTGATGGTCTCCTCGGTGGGCGAAGCCGCCGTTTCGGGCGTGAGCCTGGTGGACTCCTTCAACGTGCTGATGATCCAGCTGCTCAGCGCACTGGCCACCGGCGGCGCGGTGGTCGCCAGCCAGTACATCGGCCATCGGGAGGAGAAGAGCGCCCGGGCTGCCGCCGCACAGATCATGTTCATCATGTCCAGCTTCAGCATTCTTGTGGCAGCGGTGGTCGTGGTGGGGCGCCACGCCATCCTGCGGGGCATCTTCGGCTCCATCGACGCCGACGTGATGAAGTACGCCGAGACATATTTCCTGCTGTCGGCCCTGAGCTACCCGTTCATCGGCCTGTATAACGCAGGCGCGGCCCTCTTCCGGGCGCAGGGCAACAGTAAGATCAGCATGATGTCCAGCCTCGTGATGAATGTCGTCAACATCGGCGGCAATGCCATCCTCATCTTTGGCTTCAAGATGGGCGTCATGGGCGCGGCGCTGGCCAGCCTCGTCTCCCGCGCGGTGGCCTGCTGTGCCGTCCTCTTCCTGCTCCAGAAGCCGGGTTGTATGCTCCGCGTCACCGGCCTGTCGGCCCTGAAGCCGGACGGAAAGCTCATCCGGCGCATCCTGCGGGTGGGCATCCCGGCGGGCATCGAGAACGGGATGTTCCAAATCGGCAAACTGTCGGTGGCCAGCCTCACCAGCACCCTCGGCACCGCCGCCATCGCGGCCAATGCCGTGGCCAACACCACCAGCACCTTTCTGAACATCCCGGCCAGCGCCGTCGGCATGGCGGTGCTCACGGTGGTGGGCCAGTGCCTCGGTGCAGGCGAGAAAGAGCAGGCTGTCTGGTATGCCCGCCGTCTGCTGCTGGTGGCCTACTGCGGTGCCTGGGTCATGAACCTGTCGGCCTTCTTCTTCGCCGACCGCTGGGCGCTGTCCTGGTTCAGCCTCTCGCCGGAGGCTTCGGCCATGGCGCTGGAAGTCATGATGTGGTTCAACATCGTCTCCCTCTTCTTCTGGCCCTCCAGCTTCACCCTGCCCAACATCCTCCGTTCCGCCGGCGACGCCAGCTTCACCATGACCGTCAGCATCGTGTCCATGTGGGTGTTCCGCGTGGGCTTCTGCTACCTGTGGGTCCTGAAGATGGGCGGCGGACTGCTCAGCATCTGGATGGGGATGTATCTCGACTGGGCGTTCCGCTCCATCTGCTTTATGGTGCGCTTTGTCCGGGGAAAATGGCTCGAGCAGAAGGTCATCTGAAACTGCCTCTTGCTTTTTTCGGCTCAGAGTGGCAGAATGAGGGAAAGAAATGGAAGAAGGGGATTCTCTATGCTGTTTCATCCTGCACAACTGGGCCTCGCCCATCTGGACAAAGCAACGCTGGAAGCCGATAAGAAAGCCTGCAAAAAGATCGGCCCCTGCGGCGTGGGCAAAAAGGCCCTCTACCTCAACAGCTTCTACATCGACCGCCGGTATTATCTGCCCTATGGCAGCATCAGCCGTGTGTTCAAGCGGGTGGCCATGAGTCAGGGAGGCTTCTCCGGCAAGGGGATGTTTGCCTCGATGGCTTACCTCGTGGTGGAGTACGACGGCGGCAAGCAGAAGCAGTGCAACTTCAAGGACGAGCGGGACGTGGACGCCCTGCTGGAAGTTCTGGCGAAAGAACAGCCCAACATCCCGCGTCTGAGCGCCGCAGGCGAGGCGGAAATTGCCCGCCAGAAAGCCGAGAAAGCCGCCCGGAGGCTGCCCCAGCTCTCGAAAGAGGCAGAGCAGAGCGTGGGCCAGCTCAAGCGCGCATCGGACTACCTCGCCAAGAAACCGGAGCTTGCCAAAGAGCTCAGCGCTGCCGAGCGCCGCAAGCGCGCCCAGCTGCAGAGCAAGCCGGTGTATAAATATGTGGCCCTCATCATCAGTCTGTTCGGCGTGGTGTCTGCGGCCTATGGCATCCAGAGCATCATCAACCACACCGGAAACTACGGCATCTACTTTGCGCTGTTCGGCTTTGCGGCCATCTTCCTCTTCTCCAGCTACAACATGATGCCTACGGCCCACAACAACCATAACGCCATCATGAAGCGTGCCGACAGGGCCGAAGCGGCCATGGCCGAGTACATCAAAGCTTATCCCGGCGGGAACTTCCCGGTGCCGGACATCTACGCTCACCCTGTGGTGCTCAAGCAGATGACCGATGCTCTTCAGGAGGGCCGGGCCGTCACCCTGCCCGAAGCCCTCGAGGCTGTGAAGAACCGCCTCAAAGAGGTCAACGCCGACGTTCAGGTGGAGCAGGAAGAGTACGACGAGATCGTCCAGATCAAGGCGATGTTCCTCAACCACGATTATCAGTAACGAAATAAAGAAATGCCATCGCCGCGAGGCGATGGCATTTTTGTGTCTTATCAGACTTCTGCGGGCTGGGGCTGAGTGAATATCTTCATGCTGTCCTTGTAGGCGTGGATGAAGTAGACGATCTCTGCGATGGCGGTCAGCGTCCAGGAGCAGGGGTAGAGCAGGTAGAGCGAGGGGATGGTATGGAAGTGGGCGAAGATGGTGTAGACCCAGATGACCCGGAACACGCAGGAGCCGAGGACGACGATGACGGTCGGCACTACCGTCTTGCCCAGGCCGCGGGAGGCCGCGATGGTGCAGTCCATGAAGGCCGAGATGCAGTAGGCAAAGCCCATGACGCCCACACGCTTCATGCCGGCGTCGATGACGGTGCCCTCGGTGGTGAAGAGGGCGAGGAACTGCCGCCCGAAGATGAACAGCGAACCGCCCAGCACGAGGCCGACGCCGAAGGAGTAGGCGAGGGCGATGAAGTAGCTCTTCTTCACGCGGTCAGGCTTGCCCGCGCCGTAATTCTGGCTCATGAAGCTGGCGCAGGCCATATAGAACGCGGCCATTGCGTCGTATATCATGTTGTCGGCGTTGGCGGCGGCGGAGTTGCCCTTGACCATGAGGGAGTCAAAGGAGTTGACACCGGCCTGAATGAAGAGGTTTGCAATGGCGAAGACGGCGTTCTGGAACCCGGCGGGCAGGCCCAGCGCGAGGATGCGCTGGGTGGTGGCAGGGTCGAGGGCGACCTTGTGGAAGTCCAGGGCGTAGCAGTCCTGCACGCGGGTCAGCGCCCGCAGAACGAGGAAGGCCGAGACGCACTGGGAGATGGCACTTGCCAGCGCCACGCCCACCACGTCCAGATGGCAGACGATGACGAAGAAGAGGTTGAGCAGGATGTTCAGCACGCCCGCGATGCACAGGTAGTACAGCGGCTTTTTCGTCTCGCCAATGGCGCTGAAGATGGCGTTGCCGTAGTTATAAAGAGCCAGCGCCGGCATACCGAGGAAGTACACCCGCAGGTAGAGCACGGCGCCGGGGTAGAGGTCTTCTTTGGTGTTGAGCAGATGGAGCAGGGCCGGTGAGCCCAGCAGGCCGATGAGCAGGAGCAGTACGCCGGCGGCGATGCTGACCAGCAGAGCCGAGTGGACGGTCTTCTCCACATCGTCGGCATGGCGCGCACCGTAGAACCGGGCCACCAGCACATTGATGCCGTTGCTCAGACCGATGAGGAAACCGGTGAACAGGGTGACGAAGATGCTGGTGGAACCTACTGAGCCGAGGGCCGTGGAGCCTGCGAACCGGCCCACCACAGCCACGTCCGACATATTAAAGAGCACCTGCAGCAGATTGGACAGGGCCAGCGGCAGGCTGACCAGGAGGATCTGTTTGGCCAGAGGCCCTTCGGTCAGAGACTTTGCGGATGAACTCATAGTTTCTTTTTTCCTTTTCTTATCCCAAAACAGTACCCGCGCACACCGGGGTACAAGCTCTATTATAAAGATGTTTTTGCTTTTTGCAATATAAAAAGATGGCCCCCTGACAATAGAAAAGGGGCTGCTGCAAAATAGCTCCAACAAAAATGAGATAGACTTCTCCAACGACCCGGCCATCCTTGCCTGCTGGAACAGCGAGGAAGGACAGCGGGAGTTTGCCGCATGGCAGGCGGAGCAGGCGCATCTTCCAGGAAAAGAAAAACAGGAAGCTCCCATCGGAGAACTCCCTGTTGTACATATCGCTATCGTCCGTGGCCTTTGGCAGGGTGCGTCTGGATGGATGCACCCTGCTTTTGTTTTATCGTGGTTGGGTGTACGTCAAAACGCATCACCGCAACTCCTTATAGGTTTCTTCCGGCACCGGCTCGCACCACTCGTTAGAGGTGCCTTCGCCGGGTACTTCCACTGCCAG
>OGRQ01002757.1_pt1 | contig 12099 bp, 13 predicted proteins | sample 1553521 | NCBI WGS metagenome assembly OGRQ01 (sample SAMEA2580088, study PRJEB22360) | human gut metagenome | biome: human gut; feature: human-associated habitat; material: faeces | place: Denmark | collected 2008/2010
TTTCATGATAAAATAAAGAAAAAGGGGTGTTCACTATGTTGAGACGATATGAGTTAACAGATGAAGAATGGAACCGTATTGTACCATTACTCCCTCCTGAAAATACAGGAAAGCAGGGACGTCCACGAAAAGATAACCGCATCATTCTTAATGGGATGGTCTGGTTAGCACGCAGTGGTGCACCCTGGCGAGATCTTCCAGAACGTTATGGTTCCTGGCAAACTGTATATAGTCGTTTTCGTAAATGGATTGATGACGGGATTCTGGATAATATTTTTCGCATTCTAAGCCTGGAGGCTGAACTGGAAGAATTATCTATAGACGCTTCCATTGTTCAGGCTCACCAACATAGCGCAGGTGCTAAAAAAGGGGGCCTCGAATGAAATCGGACACAGCCGTGGAGGAGCCAGTACCAAAATCCATGCAATAGTAGATTCTTATGGCTATCCAGTGTACTTTATGATCAGTGAAGGGCAGCGTAATGATATCAATTATGCAATTCCTTTACTGGATCATATCGAAATAGATGGAAGCAAAGTTCTGGCAGACCGTGGATACGACAGTAATCAATTGATAGATTACATTTACGATCATGGCGGTGAACCAACCATTCCATCCCGCCGAGGAGCTAAATTTGAACGTCGCTGCGATTGGTGGTTTTATAAGGAAAGACATCTGGTCGAAAATTACTTTCTGAAATTGAAAGCATTTCGCCGAATAGCAACACGTTATGATAAATTAGCATTCACCTACTTAGGCTTCTTATGTATTGTCTCGATATTAATTTGGTTAAAATGAACAACTTAAAATGTTTTTCAAACACGCTCTAGTCTCTTTTACTGACAAAAAGAAAACTACCAGAAGAAAACTATTTATGCTCATAAGAATCATCAATTTCCCCATCTCTATTTCTCCGCTTATAATCGGGAATATGTATAATACATTTTCTTCTGTTAAAATATCGAATTGACAGAAAGACCAATATCCTAGCGAAGCTAGATAACCTATAATGACATTATTTCCTAATTGTGAAAAAAGAAGTCCTAAAATCCCCAGAAAAACAGCATACAGAATTGTCACGGTTACATATTTTAAAAATGGAAAACTGCAGTTTTGAAGCCGCATAATACTTGCGAATATAGTAATCATAACTGTAATCATCCAGAAACTGCATATCAGCCGAATGCTTACGCTCTTTCTATATGACCATACTTTCGTATAAACAATCTCTTTTACGGAAACTTCCAATTCTTGCCTTATTATAGGAATGAAAAGAAATACCCCTATCAGAGCTAACGATTGTCCGAATACATCTGCGGAATGAATGTTGTCTAAATTAGAAATTCCTCTTATAACCGGGATAATGAATGTATAGACAGCCGCCAGTAATAAACTATTTTTGAATGTGAGCGGTAAATCGATCCTTAAAAAATCCAAAATGCTTTTGCAAAAAGAAATCATAATTTAACTTTCCACCTCTTTTCTTGTTATATACTACAACAGATAATGCTATCAATATCAAAGACAAGATCACAAACAGTCCTCTATTCAAACAGATCAAATTAAAATCTTGCTTTATAAGTTCAGAGCCTCGTAATAAATTATGCCGTATCATCAGCGTAAATATTTTTGTATCTCCCGATAACGCTGTCAAAGAGGTGTCAATAAACCACCATACAAACTGTACCAAAATAGCTATCGGCATAGATGTTAAAATTGTCAAGAACATTCCTGAAGAAGTAACAATCATTGCTGTCGGTAATAACCACCAAACAATATATTTCAGAAAAGCAAACACATCTATTGCAATACCGGTTTCAGCAGAAAATTCAATCAATGGAATTAACGACTCAAAACTCAAAATAGTTATCGGCAATAACACTGCCGCAAGCATTGCTAAGAAACGAATCGTAATAAGCTTTGTTGTTCCGATCTGTTTACAGTCAATCAGCTCATTCATACGGTTTCGTCTATCCTTCAGCCAAAAGATAACTACTAAGAACACAGGATATAAACCTAAATCTCTTGTCATATAATCGCAAAACAATCTTGCAAAAGCAGCAGAAACTTTATCATCATAAATCGTTTTCTCATATTCATTCATTGCTTCTTCATAAGTCATTTCTGCCAGACCATAATATTGCAATAAATTTTCCATAGAATAATTAGAACCTGTTCCAATGATACTTTCTGCTTTTTTCATAAGCTCTTGAAATTCCTCGTAAGAAACTTGAGCTACAAATTGTTTTGTATAATCAGTATTTTCAGTTGGTTGTTCTTCATTTCCCATTTCAAATGTAAAAGCTCCATTTTCACTTTGTGTTCCGTTACTGCCAAAGTGAATAACATTTCCATTTACAGCAGGGAAATAATCATCTGGAAGATGATTGATCTGCTGTTCATTTAAGCCTGTTATTTCTTTGATTATATTTAAAATCTCTTTTTGCTCGTTCTCATTTAAAACTACTTCCTTATAATAGCTAAAAGGATATGTTGCATAGGAATTTGCAAGATATTCCATAATTAGCTTGTCAGTACCACCGCACATAATTTTATCTGGTACTTCTTTATTTTTCATTCCATAGCTTTCTTTATTTTTTTCTGGTTTTTCTAAAATCGAACCACCAGTCAGCCCGGAAGAAATAGATACCTCATTTCCTTGCGAACCAGTTATTTCTTTTGTTGTTACACCGTAAAAATTTTCATGCCAGCTAAAAAGCAGCAATCCAATAAACAATACATATATAAAGCTAAAACAAATTTTTTTCAATTCTTTAATAAACAGCATCTATTCCACCTCCTGCTTGAAACTTGATAAGAGATACATATAACTGTCCTCTATCGTAGGCTGACATGAAACCCATTCTTTTTTTGGTGCAGCGTTTGATAAAAAGCGACAAGATACATTTATTCCATTTTGATAAATACTGATAACACGGTATTTCTGTTTAAACTGATTTAATTCATTTTGCAGAATCGTGGTAGTATAGACTTTTCCGTTTCCAAGCTGTAACAACTTTTCTATTTGTCCTTCAAAAACAACAGTTCCGGAAGATAAAACAGCTGCTTTAGAACAAGTGGCTTCTATATCACTTGCTATATGCGTAGATAATAAAATAATTCTTTCCACTGCCAATTCAGAAAGAAGATTGTAAAAGCGTAATCTTTCTTCTGGGTCAAGTCCTGCCGTCGGCTCATCAATAATCAAAATTTTCGGATCATTTAATAATGCCTGTGCAATACCGAAACGACGTTTCATACCACCGGATAAATTTTTAAATCTTTTATTCTTCTCGTGTTCCAAATTCACTTGTTTTAAAAGTTCGTTGATACGCCTCTTACGAATATTGTTTGGAAGTTCAGTCAAAATCCCAAGATAATCTAAAGCAGAATAAACCGTCATATTTGGATATATCGAAAATTCCTGTGGAAGATAACCGATTATTTTTCTGATTTCTTTTTTCCTTTTTATATCAATCCCATTGATTTCTACCATTCCCGTTGTCGGCTCTGACAATGTAGCCAATATACGCATAAGCGTTGTCTTACCGGCTCCGTTTTCGCCTAACATTCCATACATTCCGATCGGTATATGTAAAGAAATATCTTTCAACACATTTTGTTTCCCGTAGTTTTTATTCAAATGTTCAATACTAATTTCCATAAAAAAACCTCCTTACGTTTTTTGTAAGGAGATTATTTCATATAAAAGTCAAATTTCAGAAAAGTTTCCGCCTATTTTTTAATCTTGATTGTAATAATTGCTCCACGATCCGGAAGATTGTCTAAAAATATATTCCCTCCGAATTTTTCACTAAGTATTTTACAGATAGATAATCCTATGCCAAAATTTCCACCGTTTGAAGCGGAACTGAAGAAGAAAGAAGCTGCGGATTTTAATTCTTCAGATGTAAAACCTACTCCATCATCTTGCATTGAAAAATACAAATAATCCTCTTTTTCTTTGATTGAAAATATAATTTCTTCATGTGAAAAGCGGAGTGCATTGTCAAAAATATTCTCTAAAACTTTTGATAACATCGCTTTATCTGTCGATATAAAATCAGAGTTTGAAAAATCCCGTATAACAAGTTTTTTATTCTCTCGTGCCGCTAAAATAGAAAATTCTTTTGTTATGTCGGCAATCAACTCTTTCAAATTATAATTATCTTTTTTGATCTCAATATCTTCCATTTTTTGTATATCTTTCACACACTCTACATATCGTTTTAATCTATCGACAGCTTCTGTCATATTTTTAATCGTTGTCTGTAAGGTTTCATTTGTAAGAGTTTTTCTTTCGATTGATTTTTCCAAATAATCAAGATAGCCATTGAGCACCGTGATCGGCGTTCTTAAATCGTGTGAAACAGAAGCCGTCAGCGCTTTTCTCTCTTGAAGCATATTCCACATTTTACTATTGCTTTTGTAAATCTCATTTTTCATATGTTCAAATGTATCACATAACTGCCCCAGCTCATCATCAGATGTGTATTGTATCTGAAAATCTAAATCCTGCTGTGAAATGTGGTACATACCATTTTTCAGATTTTCAAGCGGTATCTTCAATTTCCATTTGTAATATAATTTTGCCACCATAAAAGAAGCGATTATAATATAGGCAATGGGTAAGGACACCATAAGAATCGTAATGCACCAATAATATAATTGATTTTCTTTTGAAAGTTCTCCATGTGTATATTTCTGCGGTACGGCAGTAACCCCGTTATTATTTTCGGTGTCATTACTATCTGCGTCTCTAATTACATAGTCTGTGATGATAATAGGTCTTGTATCAAGTATTTTTTTCTGGATAGATGAACATGTCAATATTGTAATTACTGAAAGAGCGCTGACCAGACTAAGACAAAATACCGCCAGCAATACTAATGATCGTTTTAGCGACATCTTTTGAAATACTTCTCTTATTTTTCCCATTTATATCCGACTCCCCAAACTGTAGTAATATAACCTTTATCCGTAAACTCATTAAATTTCAGACGTATTTTTCGTATATGCTCTTTGATAACAACGCTGTCTCCATTGCCGTCAATGCCCCAAATATTTTCATAAATTTTTTCTCTGTCAAAAACCTGACCTGCATTAGAAGACAAGAGTTGTATAATTTCAAATTCTTTATTTGATTTAAGATAAGGTTGTATAAATTCCAAAACTTTTTCCTTATTCAGAATAATCAATAATAAGATCTTCTGAAAATTTACTTTTTGTCTTGTTATGACTTCTTTGTTCGCGTCGTAAATGCGCCGAAATTCTTGCCAGCAATTCATTTACAGAAAATGGCTTCGTAATATAATCATCTCCGCCTGCCATTAACCCGTTGATCTTATCCTGCTCAGATACTCTGGCAGTGAGAAAAATAATCGGACAAGAGATAAAATCACGAATAGAGACACATAAATCCAAACCGTTCATGCCATCCATATTGATGTCTAATAAAACTATGTCCGGCGAGTAAGATAATTTATCCAAAGCCTCTGCCGCATTGCCGGCAGTATAAACAGAATACCCTTCAAATTCAAGCTGTAATTTCAACATATCTAAAATAGACTGTTCGTCATCTACGATTAGGATCTTATATTTTTCTTCCACAAACTTTCACTCCTTATCAATGAGATTAAAAATCTTATAACAGAAAAAAGTCAATTTTTCGCCAATTTTTAATTTCCCTATTAAAATTAATTTTATCACAAAATAAAAAAAGTTACTGTACATCAAAATACAGTAACTTTCAGTTACAAAATAACATTTTGTTTATTTTTCCAACAGCCCTCTTCTATACAGATTTAAAATTTTAACAGGCGGATCAAAAGCGGATTTGTTTCATATAAGAAACGCAGAATACTACTCTTTTCAACCATTTCAAAGCATGCGCTTCCCGCCTCTGTCGTATAGGCAAGCGTCATGATGAGAAATCCGATCCACACAATGACAAGCGCAAGCAAAAGACCGAGCGCTCCTCCGGCAATATGATTTGCCAGTCCAAGCACCGGAAGTTCCCCAATAATATTCACAGCAAACATCAGCGCCTTCACAAGAATGATCGCCAGCAAAAATGTCACAAGAAACGACAACAGATTCAATACAAGATGCGATGCATATGCCGCCACATATCTCGGAAAACTTTTCACTCCCAGCTCTCCGTAAATCGTGCTGTTGTTATTTTCTATAAGCTGATCTTTCAAAAACCGGGGAAGAGGGGCTTCCTCAATCAAGTTGATCTGCACATCTTTCGGAATATCTCCGATCACACTTAAAATATCATCCGCCGTAATGCCGAGCACATCCCAGTCCATCTCGTTTAACTTGGAGATGTCTTCCGCCGTAAGATTTTCCAATGGCGTTCCTGTCAGATCGATCGACTGAAGCTGCTCAGACGTTATCTCCGGCATAAATTTCTCAGTAACTTTACTTTCTAAGAAATCATCTACAGGCGTATACTCCTTAAGCGCTCGTGTAACATGCGGCGAAAGGAACAGCACAAGAACAAGAGTCAATATTGTTGACAAAAGGGAAAGTCCGAGTTTTAAAAATCCTCTAACATACCCAAAAGCAATACAGATAAGAAAAATCGTTCCTACAATGATCAAAAGCCAATTATCCATAATCTCTCCTATTTCGTCAGATAAATTACCCGTAATTCATCTGCGCTCATCACATAGTATCTGTTCAATCCCGAAGCTTTGAAAATCTCCAGCGCCTCTGTTTTTATGTCTCCTTCAAATTTTACGATTCCGTTTGCGGTCACGATACAGCACTTACTTCCTTCATACATAATAACTTCGCTGCCTTCTATCTTTGCATTTTCGTATCGTCCCGAAATCTCTTTATTAAGTATCCTCTCCCCAAACCGATCATACAGCCGCAGCTCGTATCCTGATTTTTCACTGTTAAGCAATATAAGCCCTATATATTGGTCTGAGTGAAATACGCTCTGTATCTCCTGTCCGATCGATATCTCTTTTTCTTTTTTCGGTTCGGCTTTCCCTTTATAGATGACGATCGAGTTATCTCCTACTACAACAGAGCGGTCGCTTCCCATAAAGAAAATGTCTGCCATGATCGTGTCTGAATATTCATCCGATGCAACGATCTTATCCGGCTTGTCCTTTCCACTCTCTCCGAAATTATAATAGATCACTTTTGACTTCAGCACGGCGTCGTCTGTATGAAAATAAGTTACCGCCAGCATCTTTCCGTCGTCAGACATATCCATCGCAACAGGATAACCCATTACAGGAACAGTTACCTGCTGCTCCACTAAAACATTGCCCATTGCATCATAAGAAATGATCTTCGGCGCAGTTTCATTTTTCAGCAGAACTGTCACAATTCCCTGATCCGAAATCGCCATATTTTCAATCGGAAGACTTGTCTCAATCTCGCCTTTCAAACCTTCTTCGGAAAATACAAGAATGCTGTTTCCTCCGATATCTCCTACCGCAAACGCTTTTTCTTTCACCTCAATGATCGGATTTTTCAGTTGTGTCGACTGAATCCACTTTTCTTCGTTTTTCTTATTTAAAAAAACAACGCCATCCCGATTGTATCGCACGATTCCATTTGCAAAATGGGCATAATTACTTGTATCCGAACTATCTGTCGAGTACCTGACCGCCGTTCCGGCTTCACTATACGCCTTATTCGTGAGCATCAGATATGTTCCGCTTACCGCAAGAGCAATAAGAATAACCGGCACAACAATCTTTTTTAATTTTTCCCTGTGTATTTTCTTCGTTTTAGCACGAACTTCACTTAGATCATCGGGGGGTGTTACTATTTTAAAATCCGTTTTTTTCTTTTGTGTCATATAACTCCCCTTCTTTATATTTCTGTTTTATGTCCTTTTTATTTCCGCTAAATCTATTCGCCAACATCTTACCATACTTTCATGGCAATAGCAATTTCTGTCCGATATAAATAAGATTGCCGTCCGTAATCCCGTTCATTTTGCAAATCGTGTCTACATGGTCAAGATCGCCGTATATCTTACGGCTGATAATCGCCAGCGTGTCTCCTTTCTCTACAATATAAACCCCGTCCTGACCGTTCGCGCTTCCAATAGTCTGTTCATCTGCCCCCTGCGCAGAATCGCTTCCCTCCGGTTCTTTTTTATCATTGCTCTCAGACAGGCTGTTTTCCGGATTTTCATTTTTCTCATCTTTTCCGTCTTCCTTTTGACCTGACACACTTTCCTCCTTTGTTTTGTTTTCATCTGCGGAATCTGCATCTGTCTGTCCTTTTACTGCTTCAATTTCTGCAGATGTGGGAACAGATCCGTCATCTGTTGTTTCTTCTGACGTTTTCCCATCTGACGCAACTGTCTCTTTATCTAAAAATCCAAGCGTGTTTTGTACCGATTTCATCCTGTCGAAACTGTTAAACAACGATACCCCCATAATTACAAGTATCAAAATCACACAAGCTCCCGCAGCATACATCAGACTCCCCGGCCGTCTGCCTTTTTGATGCTCGCTCCGTTTTCTAGCCAAAGAACGAAAGTCCTTTGCAGCTCTATCCTCAACAGTTTCCGAGGCACACACCCCATTTTTCTTTCTTGCAGAAATCATATAATTCTGCATGCAGGGGTTTTTCTCGTAATATGTGTAATGCCCTCCGATCTCCAGCAAGTCATTCATTTTATGTACATAATATGTCTCTTCTTTTTCTACCGGATCTTTCATAATAAAAACGGTATTTTTCTTCGGAAATGATTTTTTATGAAGCTTTACGGTTTCCGGTTCCGGAATGAGCGGCGCTCCGGGATGTACTACAAACCATCCTAGCATTTCCCCGTCTTCAAAATACTGTTTGCAGTCTTCATATGCGTTTTTCCATGCAGCCTCATCAATCACATATTCTTTATCCGACATTTTCAGATCATGCATCTGAATCGCACCATAAATATAAACATAATCTTCATCCTCGCCGTTTTGAATATCTCCGACAAGAAAAGCCCCCATAGGGTCTGTGCCTGCTTTCTCACATTTCTCACACAATCCGGCAAAAAATGTATCTACATAATCTTCCACATAAATTTTAGGACTGTCGCTTACATTTCCTATTTGACGCACGTTTTTCGGTAACTGTCTTTCCATTTATACTCATCCTCCTAAATCAACTGAATATTTTAAAAATCAACAATGTTTCTATCGGCGTTGATATGAGGATAGCACAATAAAAAAAATGATTTTATCAGTTATTGTCAGAAGAATTCGACATATTATAAAAGATGCCGCTCAAAATGAACAGCATCTCCTTTTGTAATATTATGATACGAACGCTTTTACTTTTTCATAAATACCGTTTATGCCAAGTCCGTATTTTTCGATCAGTTCAAGCGCCGGACCTGATTCTCCATACACATCGTTAATTCCGATCTTAAGCACTTTTGTCGGAACATTTGCGGAAAGCACATCACATACTGCGCTTCCAAGTCCTCCGATAACCGAATGCTCTTCGACTGTAACGACTTTGCCTGTTTCCTGTGCGGCCGCAATGATAAGTTCTTCGTCAAGCGGCTTGATCGTATGAATATTGATCACTTTTGCATCAATACCTTCCGCTGCCAGCTTCTCCGCTGCCTGCAGACAGTTGTTGACAGGAAGTCCTGTCGCAATGATCGTTACGTCTTTTCCTTCTCGAAGCACAACGCCTTTCCCAAGTTCAAACTTATAATCCGGTCTGTCATTGATCACCGGAACAGCCAGACGTCCGAACCGCATATACACCGGCCCTACATATTCGTAAGCCGCGCGCACCGCCGCTCTTGCCTCTATGTCATCAGACGGATTGATCACAACCATTCCCGGAATCGTACGCATCAAAGCAATATCTTCATTACACTGATGTGTCGCTCCGTCTTCACCTACGGAAATTCCGGCATGTGTTGCTCCGATTTTTACGTTCAGATGCGGATAACCGACTGAATTTCTTACCTGCTCATAAGCCCGTCCCGCCGCAAACATTGCGAAGGAACTTGCAAACGGAACTTTACCCGCAGCCGCCAATCCTGCTGCCACGCCGATCATATTACTTTCCGCGATACCGCAGTTGATGAAACGTTCGGGATATGCAGCCTGAAATAAACCTGTTTTTGTCGCAGCCGCAAGATCCGCGTCAAGCACAACGATCTCTTCATGTTCCGCCCCAAGCTCTACCAGCGTTTCTCCGTAACTTTCCCTCGTCGCAATCTTCTTTACTTCTGACATAACGCTTCACCTGCCTTTTCCAAATCTGCCATCGCGATTTTAAATTCCTCGTCGTTCGGCGCTTTTCCATGCCATCCCGCCTGATTTTCCATAAAAGAAACTCCTTTTCCTTTCACAGTCTTGGCTATGATCACCGTCGGACGTCCTTTTACTGATTTTGCCTCTTTAAATGCAGCGTCAATCTGATCAAAATCATTTCCGTCAATATTGATCACGTGAAAATTAAACGCTTCAAACTTTTTATCTATCGGATACGGAGAGTTCACTTTTGTAATCTCACCGTCGATCTGAAGATTATTATTATCCACGATCACAAGAAGGTTATCCAGTTTGTGGTGAGACGCAAGCATCGCCGCTTCCCACACCTGACCTTCCTGGATCTCTCCGTCACCGAGAAGTGTATATACGCGGTAATCATCACCCGATATCTTTGCCGCAATCGCCATTCCTACAGCCGCAGAAACTCCCTGTCCGAGAGAACCTGAAGACATATCAACACCCGGAATGCACTTCATATCCGGATGACCCTGAAGATAAGAACCTGTATGTCTCAGTGTGATCAGATCTTCTTTCGGGAAAAATCCTTTCTCTGCCAACGCGGCATAAAGCCCCGGCGCTGTATGTCCCTTTGAGAGGACGAAACGATCTCTGTCCGCTTTTTTCGGGTCTTTCGGATCTACATTCAATTCCTCAAAATACAGATAAGTGAATAGATCCGCCGCGGAAAGTGATCCGCCCGGATGTCCTGCTTTCGCACTGTGAACCGATGTCACAATTCCCTTGCGGACTTCATTTGCAGTTTTCATCAACTTTAACTTGTCCATAATGTCTCCTCTTTAATGTCTCCTCTTTCTTACTTCTGTTTATTACTTCTGTTTATTATTTCTGCTCTATCTTACAGTTCTGTCCTGCCTTCAAGCGCTCTTAAAAGCGTCACCTCGTCAATATATTCCAAATCTCCTCCGACCGGAACGCCGCTGGCAATCCTGCTCACCTTTATTCCCGCCGGTTTTATGAGTTTGCTTATATACATTGCCGTTGTCTCGCCTTCCAGACTTGAATTCGTTGCAATGATCACTTCATTCACGTCTCCCTGAAGCCGTTCCATCAGTTCTTTCAGACGGATATCTCCCGGGCCGATTCCCAGCATCGGAGAGATTGCCCCGTGGAGCACATGATATACTCCGTTATATTTTCCTGTCTTTTCATACGCTGCCAGATCCCGCGGTGTCTCAACGACCATGATCGTTTTCTTGTCGCGATCCGGATTTCCGCAAATCGGACAGGTTTCCCGATCTGTAAGTGTACAGCACACTTTACAATACCGCACATTTTTCCTTGCGTCAATAATTGATTTTGCCAAACCTTCCACTTGATCCAGCGGCATGTTGATCACATGAAACGCCAACCTTTGCGCCGACTTGCTGCCAATCCCCGGCAAACGGGAAAATTCTTCGATCAGACGGCTGATCTGATTACTGTAATATTCCATTTATCTACTTCCTTACTAGCTGCTTCTTTTGTCCGTGTGCCGCGGGTTTAGAACATACCGCCGCCCAGACCGCCAAGTCCTCCCGTCAGTTTAGACATTGCCGCTCCGGATTCTTCTTCTACTTTACGCAAAGCCTCGTTTGTTGCAGCTACGATCAGATCTTCCAGCATCTCCACATCGTCCGGATCCACAACCTCTTCCTGCAGTTTCACTTTCAGAACTTCGCGCTTTCCGGAAACAGTCACTTCCACAGCTCCGCCGCCTGCGGTCGCCGTAAATTCTTTCGTCTCCAGCTCTTTTGCCTGCTCTTCCATCTGACGCTGCATCTTCTGCGCCTGCTTCATCAAATTCGCCATATTTCCCGGCATTCCGCCGCCC
>OGRQ01002765.1_pt1 | contig 12055 bp, 9 predicted proteins | sample 1553521 | NCBI WGS metagenome assembly OGRQ01 (sample SAMEA2580088, study PRJEB22360) | human gut metagenome | biome: human gut; feature: human-associated habitat; material: faeces | place: Denmark | collected 2008/2010
GAGATATCATCATCCTTCTTGGAGGACGTACCGGCCGTGACGGTATCGGTGGTGCAACAGGTTCCTCCAAGGTACACACAGAGGCTTCCATCGAAGTCTGCGGTGCAGAAGTACAGAAAGGTAACGCACCTACAGAGCGTAAGATCCAGCGTATGTTCCGTCGTGAGGAAGTCAGCTATATTATTAAGAAATGCAACGACTTCGGTGCAGGCGGTGTATCCGTAGCAATCGGAGAGCTGGCACCTGGTCTTCAGATCGACCTGGACAAAGTTCCGAAGAAATATGCAGGTCTTGACGGTACTGAGATCGCAATTTCCGAGTCCCAGGAGCGTATGGCAGTTGTTGTTGCTCCGGAAGACGTAGAGAAATTCCTTGGTTTTGCAAACGAAGAGAACCTGGAAGCAGTTCCGGTTGCTGTTGTAACAAAAGAGCCAAGACTGGTGCTTTCCTGGAGAGGAAAGGAGATTGTAAATATTTCCCGTGCATTCCTTGATACCAACGGTGCACATCAGGAGACAACTGTAGAAGTTGAAATTCCGAATAAAGAGGGCAACCTTTTTGAAGAGCGTCCGGACGTAGCCGATGTGAGAGAAAAATGGCTCTCCACACTGGCAGACTTAAATGTATGCTCCCAGAAGGGCCTTGTAGAGATGTTTGACAGCTCCATTGGTGCAGGAAGCGTTCTGATGCCTTATGGAGGTAAAAATCAGCTTACAGAGACTCAGGCAATGGTTGCCAAGGTACCGGTACAGAATGGAACTACCAATACAGTAACCATGATGAGCTATGGCTTTGATCCATACTTATCTTCCTGGAGCCCATATCACGGAGCTGCTTATGCAGTGACAGAATCTGTTGCAAGAATCGTGGCAGCAGGCGGTGATTATAAGAAGATCCGTTTCACCTTCCAGGAATACTTCCGTCGTATGACAGAGGATCCAAAGAGATGGAGCCAGCCATTTGCAGCACTTCTTGGTGCTTATGCAGCACAGATGGGATTCGGTCTTCCGTCTATCGGTGGTAAGGACAGTATGTCCGGAACCTTCAATGACATTGATGTTCCGCCAACACTGGTTTCCTTTGCAGTGGATGTTGCCAAGCTTCAGGATGTGATCACACCAGAGCTGAAAAAGGCTGGAAATAAACTGGTATGGCTTCGTGCACCCAAGGATCAGTACGATTTACCAGACTATACAGGCATTATGGAGCAGTATGAGAAGCTTCACAATGATATGCAGGCTGGAAAAGTGGTTTCCGCTTATGCACTTGACCGTCACGGTATTGCTGCAGCTGTCAGCAAGATGGCATTTGGAAATGCAATGGGCGTGAAGATTGAGCATAGCCTGGATACAAGAGACTTCTTTGCACCAGGCTTCGGCGATCTGGTTCTGGAAGTTCCGGCTGAAAAGGTTGGTCAGCTTTCCATCACATACACCGTGATCGGTGAAGTAACAGCTGATGGTAAATTCTCCTACGGAAACGCTGAGATCACTCTGGATGAGGCTTACAAGGCATGGACAGGCACTCTGGAGAAAGTATTCAAGACAACCTCCGGCGAAGAAAATGACGGACCAGTTGCCATGGCTGTAAAGACAGCAGATCCAGAAGCAACCTATGAGAATGGTGTTTACAATACTAAGAACATTTATGTTTGCAAGCATAAAGTAGCAAAACCACGTGTATTCATTCCTGTATTCCCGGGAACAAACTGTGAGTACGACAGTACAAAGGCATTCGAGAGAGCCGGAGCTGAGGTAGACGTTAAGGTATTTAAGAACTTAAGTGCAGAGGATATCCGTGATTCTGTGGAAATATTTGAGAAATCCATTGATCAGGCACAGATGATCATGTTCCCAGGCGGTTTCTCCGCTGGTGATGAGCCAGACGGTTCTGCGAAATTCTTTGCAACTGCCTTCCAGAATGCAAAGATCAAAGAGGCAGTTATGAAGCTGTTAAATGAGAGAGATGGTCTTGCACTTGGTATCTGTAACGGATTCCAGGCGCTGATCAAGCTGGGACTTGTTCCATACGGTGAGATCTGCGGACAGAAAGAGGATTCTCCTACACTGACCTATAACACCATCGGACGTCATATCTCCAAGATGGTTTATACCAAGGTAGTGAGCAACAAGTCTCCATGGCTGCAGAAAGCGGCTCTTGGCGGCGTATACTGTAACCCGGCTTCTCACGGTGAAGGACGTTTTGTAGCAAACGATGAGTGGCTTACAAAGCTCCTTGCAAACGGACAGGTGGCTACCCAGTACGTAAATCCAAACGGAGAACTGGATCAGTCCGAAGAATCCAATATCAACGGATCTACCTATAACATTGAGGGTATCACAAGCCCGGATGGACGTGTTCTCGGTAAGATGGCACATAGCGAGCGCCGCGACAATGGCGTTGCAATCAACATCTATGGACAGCAGGATATTCAGATCTTTGAGTCCGGTGTTGAGTACTTCAAATAAAACGTTGCAAATAAAACGTTAAAAAAGAAATATCCTGGTAAGTACAAAGCTTTTTCCGCATTGTAACTTATCCAGGATATTTTTTGTATCTTCATTACTTTGATTTTCGTCATCGCAGATGCATTGCCATCAATATAGTTCTTGCGCTATATTTAATAATTTTAATGAAATATTTTCCAGGCTATTTCCATCTAATGTATGTAAAAGGAAATACAGCAATTAATTTCGTGTACTGCAGAACACAAAAAGGAGCGAAAAACCTTATGGAAAATTTGGTGAAAAAGGCAAAATCCGGAGATTCCGGTGCATTTGCACAGCTCATCCGGATGAATACCCAGAGCATGTATAAAGTAGCCTGGGCCTATCTGAAGAATGACGAAGATGTGGCAGATGCCATACAGGAAACGATTTTAAAGTGTTATGAGAAGCTTTCCACTTTAAAAAAGGATTCTTACTTCAAAACCTGGATGATTCGGATTCTGATCAATAACTGCAATGAAATGCTTCGGCATAAAGGCCGTGTTTTTCCTACGATGGAAATGGAAGAGGGAATCTTCGAGGAATCAGGCTATGTAGATTGTGAGTGGAAGGAAATCCTGGCATCCCTGGAAGAGAAGTACCAGGTGGTGATGCTTTTGTATTACAGCAAATCCCTTAGTGTAAAGGAAATTGCCGCTCTTCTGGAAATCAGCCAGAATACAGTGCTTACAAGGCTCTCCAGAGCCAGAAAACAGCTTCGTGCAGAGTATGAAGGAGGATATATTCATGGATGATAAATTGTTTGATGTTTTTTCAGAAGAAACAGAAGTGCCGGAATGTGTGCGCAGGCGTGTAGATGAGACATTGGAAATGATAGAGAATTCGGCAGAGTCCGATAGAGGGTATCAGAAAGAAGAAAAAACGGGAAAAGTAATAAATGGCACTGACAGAATGGGAAAAATTGGTACACGGAAAAACTGGAAGCGCAGTTTAATCCTGACATTTGCGGCAGTGATGGCATTTGGTGCCACTGTTTTTGCAGCAGAGAAGTATATAGGAATTTCCGGATTTTTCCAGGAAGTTGGAAATAAGTTGCCGGAAGAAGCCAAGGGGATGATTGAAAAAGATCCGGTGCAGCAGGAAGATGGCGATTCCATTCTCACTTACACCGTGAAGGAAGCCCTATGTGATAAGAACAGCGTCCAGGTGGTGATGGAAGTCACAGCGAAAGAAAGAGGCAAGTATCTTCTGGCAGGACAAGATACCATGAATGAGGATCCTGTAAGAAATCTTGGAATTGAAAGTGACAAGACAATAGGAGAATATGCCGCAGAAAAAGGGCTGATCATAGTAAAGGTTGGAGCCAGCTTTGATTTTGATTCAGATCTTGGCATTGAAACAGCAGTGGGAGATTATCGAAATCTGGAAGATGATGTAGTAGATTTCTATTCTTCCGCGGTAAAGACAAATGAGAGTAAGAATCTTACCGTTTCCTGCATTGGAACTGCCACGCTTCCTGATGCTAAGTGCGTTGATGATGTGATGCGTACAAATATTACTTTTCAGCTGGAAGATAAGAGCCAGGGGAAAAACATGACCTATGTGCCTGTGGATGGTGAAGGGATAACTGCAGATGGAAAAGTAAAGATCCTGTCCGCAGATATAGAAGAAACAGAAGTGGGCGATTACGTCACAATCCATTGCATCTTCTTAGAAGAGTGCGACAGTATTTCCCTTGACGTAATGGATCTGAATGGAAATCTGTGGCAGCTTTCTGACCTTGGCGGTGGTTCAGAGGTGGCAGAGGTTGGAAAAGAAGCCACCTTCCAGAGAAGCTATCAGAAAACGGACCTTGCCGACGAAATCGGAATACGGGGATATGACTATGAAACGAATACTACGTATGAGCCGGTAAAAATGAAGCTTAAGAAATAGAATAATCGAAAAAAGTCCCCATTCACTGTTTTTTGCAATTAAAACAGTGGGATGGGGACTTATTTGATTTGTTAAATTAAGATTATCCGAACTTTCGCATATTACTCAGATCGGAAAAATCAATCATTTTGATTTCTTCAACGTTGCCGGTTGAAGCCATTGGGCAAACGGCGTAGTTTCGCGTCTCATTTCCTATAGTAAGCTTTACCACATAATGCCATATGGACCATGATGGAGAGCCAACCGGATAATCATTAAAGCAATAATGAATATCATCAAATCCACCGACTAATTCAGCGAACTTACCGAGAATTGCCGGTGATGTGCTAGAGTCCCAACGGTAAGTTACAAAAAATGGAACATTGGGATCTGCTGCCAGATTGACTGTATCATCGTTATATTGTGTTAAATATTTAAAGCGGCCTGGTTCTCTGAGGTAGGCACTTATAGCGTCCATCTTTTCAAAAGGAGTCATATCAGCAGTTGTAGTTTTGTTAATAATGTCAATCATCCATGCGTTTTTTGCCTGATCATAATCCAGAACATTTAATGTCACTGTATTTGCAACCGTATAACCTGATGATGAATATTCCCTGAATTCTACAGTGTTGGTTCCTGCTTCCCAAAATATCGCGTATTTGATATAACCGCCTTTTACTTTCTCTAATGAAGTAGTTTCTGAGTCATTGTTTTCTAAAGGAATATCATCAAAGAAACGAGATGAACCACTTCTGTATGCGCTGGTCCGCGAGTCATTTCCATTAAAAATCAAGGAAAAAGAGTTCGGATCCGGATTGTCTGTCTTTATAAAAAAAGGTTTGGGACAACGGGTGTAAATATCTGCCTTCTGTTTGTCCAGACCATAAATTTCATATGTATATTTAGCTGGTGCAGTTCCTTCTTTATCGTGTGCAGGCAGATCAGTTTTGGGAATCGGTGTGGGTGTAGGAACCGGTGTGGATGTAGGCGTTGGTGTAGGTGTAGGGGTTGCACTTTGGTGGGTACTGTTTGTCTCTCTGTTTGTTGTGCAATGGCCTGTAGAAGACCATTTGGAATAGTATTTTTTTCCTTTAACGGTCATGTAAGTGCGGGTTTGCATATAATATGTAGTCCCGGCACGGAGGCCATTGAGAAAAATTGTGTTGTTTTTGTTACCTTTGACTGTTATAGTTTTTGCATTTTTTAGTTTTGAATTAGTGGCATAGCGCAGCTGGTAACCACTGGTCTGGGAGGTTTGTCTTTTTACTACTACAGTTGCAGCTGCTGTTTTTGCATAGATATTCATTATCTGGGCTTTCGGCGGTAAAATGACAAACTGTTTTTTAGCAGTGCCGGTATAAGTGCCTTTTCCAATAATCTGAACCGTGTAAGTTCCTACTTTTTTGCAGCCTTTAGAGTACTTTACAATATAGTTTTTCTTTTCCTTCAAGACTTTTCCTTTATAAGTTACTCTTACTTTTGGACGCTGTACCTTTTTATTATAAGTAAGCTTTGTGGCTGATAATTTAATCCTGGTATTTTTCACATTTACCCTTGCTGCGGCAAATACCTGGCTTGAACTGCAAAATAGAAGCAAAATTGAAACACTTAAAAATGAAGGTCAACTGCCTGATTCAATCTCATCAGCATCTTATCCTCCTGAAATCTCCGACAACACTCAAAATGAACGGCCGCCTTCTCCTCTATCTGACAATACACCTGCCTCTAAACTTTACCGTGTTCAAGTCGGTGCATTTAAAAACAGAAATTATGCCTACGAATTAAACTCCCAGCTCACAGAAGAAGGTTTTCCAGCTTTTATTTTAATGGACGGCGACTTGTATAAGGTTCAAGTTGGCGCATTCTCTCGCCTCGAAAATGCAATCCGCATGGAATATCGTCTGCGTGCTGCTGGGTATGACACCTATATTACAACATGACAGTCATTGCAAGAAAGCAAAAAATGGCCCGCCAAACAGCGGGCCTTAATAATTCTAGCTATTCGTCAAATAAATATATGCATCTTCCAAAGTGATATCATTATCCGGGACACAATTTTCATTTGGCTTTTCTTTGCTTAATACTTTCGTATATATTCCATTTTTTACATACTGCTTAGATGAAATAGAATAATTGTTTTCTAACAAACGAGCTTCTTCTGCATTTTGTAGCCGGGGAAGACCACGGCTTCGCGGTGGCCGCGTCCCGGCTTGCGCTTGAAGCGTCCCTGTGCGTCTTTTTCGAACTCCATGCCCCATGAGTCGAGCATCAGGATCAGCTCGTGTACGTTCTTGCCGTACCATTCCAGCCATTCGGGATCGAACATGCTGTCTCCGGCCTTATTCCACCGTTCCAGCCATTCGTGCATGTCGTCCTGCTCAGGGTCGTAGTAGAGGATATCGCCGGCGGCGAAAGTACTCTCGCCGCTGCTGCCGACCCACGCCTTATCGGCAAGGATGACGGTACATCCCTTCTTGATCGCTGCCACGGCGCCCATGCACCCGGCCAGGCCTCCTCCGAGAATCAGGACGTCCGCGCTCAGTCTTTCCGTTTTGGGAATCATAAAGCCTCCTCAAGAGTTTGTGCGAAAAAGGACTTTATGTTCCCTGTAGCAAGTAGCGTGCTAACTTTATAACATGGCAATATTCCATAAAAAGAGGAATGGCAAAGAATCCACGGGCATCATTTTTGTTGCATGAAGAGACGAAATGTTTCACAATTGATGAAACATTTTGGAACGGATGCCCGCTTTGCCGCCCGGAGGGATCATGAAAGACATTCTCGTGCTTGTCACACTCCAGCCTTTACTGCGCGCTATTCAAAAGTATATTTTGGAAGAGGACAGAGCCCGCGTCGATATCCAGTACTGCAAGAACCTGAACGGCATCATAGACTTTATTGACAAAAAACTCCCAAGCTCCGTCGAAGTCATAATCAGCACGCCCGGCCCGTCTTTCTTCATCGCGCAGCTCATCAAGAAGAAAATACCTATTCTTCCGCTGGAATATAACAATATAGACATCATCAAATCGCTGCATATGGCCCTCTCCGTGTGCCCCGGCGGCGTTGCCTACGGGCACTATCTCCAGGAAACCCAGTGGCTCGACGATATCCGGAAAATGGTAGGGCAGGATTTCGGCAACTTCCTCTTCGGCAACGACGACGCCACCAACGCGGATATTCTCAAAAAATTGCAGGGCAGGGGCGTGCGCGCCATCGTGGGTGGCGGCTACATCTGCAACATAGCCCAGGAAATGGGTTTTCTCGTCTTCCCGGTCGAGGTCAACAGGTTCACCGTGAAGGAGACCATCCACAAAGCGCTCTCCATCGCCGATACCCAGAAATATGCGCGGTATTCCCAGAAAAACATTGATACCATCCTGAGCAATCAGGCGGAGGCCGTCATCACGGTCGATCAGGACAACGAGATAACCTTCTTCAACAAGAGCGCCGAAAAGCTTTTTGCCGTGTCGGGAGCGGACGTTATCGGCAGAAAATCGTGGAATATATTCCCCCAGAATACGTTCGAGGCCGTGCTGAAAGGAGGGGAACCCCAGGAAACCCACCCCCATACGGTGCACGGCGTCGACATCGTGGGAAACTACAGGCCCGTTTTCGACAACGGCAGCGTTATCGGGGCCGTCGGCACGTTCAGCACGATGACGGACATCCAGAAAAAGGATGAGTTCATCCGGAAATACTACGCGCCCAAAACGGCTCAGGCCAAACATTCTTTTGACGATTTCTACGGCGGGGGGCTCCTGTTTCAAGAATTGCTGGAACGCGCCCGTTGTTTTGCCCGGACCGATGAGACGATTCTGATCACGGGCGAAAGCGGTACAGGCAAGGAAGTGATGGCCGGGAGCATACACAATGCGAGCCGGAGGAGTTCCAAACCGTTCCTGTCCATCAACAGCGCCGCTATTCCCGCAACGCTTATGGAAAGCGAGCTGTTCGGCTACGAGCCCGGCGCATTCACAGGCGGCAAGAAAAACGGCTCGCCCGGCATGTTTGAATTTGCCCACGGCGGGACGCTCTTTCTCGACGAGATAGGGGAAATGCCCCTTGATCTGCAATCCAAGCTGCTGCGCGTCATTCAGGAAAAGGAGGTCCGGCGCATCGGCGCTTCGCGGGTCATCCCCGTTGATGTGCGCATCATAGCCGCGACCAACAAGGATCTGAACGGCGAAGTGGCCGCCAACCGCTTCCGGGCGGATCTGTACTACAGACTGAATATCCTGCACCTGCACCTGCCGCCGCTGCGGGCGTACACGGAAAGCGCCGGAGAGATAGCGGAAAAGATCCTGCGGAAGCTGGCCCCCGGCTCGGAGTCAGACCGTGCCGCGCCGCTTCGAGCGCTGTTGGCAAAGACGGGGCAGTACCGCTGGCCCGGGAACCTGCGCGAACTGGAAAACATCGTCCGGCGTTATCTCGCGCTCAGCCCCTATCTTTCCAGAAGCATCAAACTCAGCGATATCTTTGAGCCCTCCGAGTTGGCGGAAGGGCCGCGCGAGTCTGGAGGCTGGGAAAACAGCGGCGAATTGCAAAAAGTCCTTGCCACGTATTACCGCATGGGGTGCAGCAAGACGCTGACAGCGCAGGAACTGGGCATTTCCCGTTCCACGCTCTGGAGAAAGCTGAAGCAGATACGGAACCCGGACAGCTGATCTGGCTGGGTGCCCGTACCGCTGCCACAGCCATTGGGTTGGCCCGGGCGCGGGCGGGGAGGGTACCGCCGCTTGGAAAGCAGGGTGTGCTATGTGCCCGGCATCGTGTGGCTCTCATCGGAGAAGCGGGAATGCGGGCAGAAGTCCTCGGCTGAAAAGAAGGGGATGGGGAGCGAACGAAAAGGCACGCCGGATAAAGCCGGGATGTCTAAGGCGGTAACCCGCCAGCCTGAAAGGGAAAAGGCGGGGTCCTGTAGATGCCTTGACGGTATGGCAGGTAGGCGTGTAAGAGAAGGAATTATTTTTATTTAAACGGATGTTGGATGCTGGATACCGTAATCACTGGATAAGTAAGTTCCGCTGACCGTAAGGCCGGTGGAGCGCGACTCTGGCTAGCCGCCCTTGTGCGGCGTCTTGTCGATTATCCTTTGTAAGGGGTATTCTCGTGAACATTTCCCGTTTTGAGCAAAGAACTCTCCATGCCCTCGCCAAGGGTGGCAGAATCCTGATAATTCGCGACGATTCCGGCAAAGTGGCCGATGTGGAATGCTATACCCGCGAGGGCTGGCTGCTCTGCGATTGTACTGTGGAGATATTCAAGAAACTGAAAAGCAAAAAGCTTATCTGTTCGAAAAACAGCCTTCCTTATCGCATTACCCCGGAAGGCCTGCTTGCCGTGCGCTCCCAGAGTGATAACCGCTGATTGCCGGACATGACGGTGTTGGCTCGTCCCCTGCGCCGGAACCACGGCAAAAGATGCGATTGGGCTGATTGCCCGTAACCGTGAATCTCGTCAGAATCCCCCGCTCTCCTTGCTGAGGAGCGGGGGATTTTTTTATGCCCGGGAGGCTGCGTTGGATTCCGGCTTTTCCTCCGATTCCGGTATGCGGATTCTTTACCTATAAAGGCATACAGGCCTCCACGTGAGAAGGGCAGCCCGAATGTGGCGCGGTCGACGTTCAAACAGGCATTCAAACACCATAGCAAGGGAGGCCGCGTAAAGGCGTCGTCACGCGTTGACAATCAGTTTTTTCTCTTCGGTTTCCGCCAATTCTGAAAGAGGTTTTCTTTATCAAAAGAAGCCTTTTTCATACACAATATATGAGTACATTCGGCCAGATCTTTGCGTGCCGCCAAAGGCTGGAGCGATTCCTTTGCCACACGGCATTCCGTGATGACGTCATTCAGGGCGGAGCGGAGTTTGCGGGCATTGTGAGGGACAATGACCTGCGTTTCCGCGAGAATCCGCTGCACGTTGCCGAGAGCGGCCCCGGCGCGGACTACGGAGGTCAATACCTCGGTCCTGTTTTGGGCGGGAGGGACGGCGTTTTCCTCCGCTTCGACTTGCGCTTCCAGCCAGCGCAAAAGGATATTGTTGCCCAGTGTTGAACAGAGGCGCGGTATCATTTCCAGGCTGGGGAGATAGTTGTCCCCTGCATTGAGATAGCGTTTGATTACAGAAGGAGAAACGGTAAGCCGTTCAGCGATTTCTTCGATAGTAAGGGCGCTTTCATCCTTTGCGAGTTGGAATGCTTCCGTTCCGGTCATATTCTTCAGATCCGCCATGTGGTCTTTTCCTTAAAATGGATACAGTGATTCTTATTCTTATACCTTATAATTCTTTCCAAATAACGATATATTCACAGGGAGGCAAATGATGAGCTTACGCAAGGAAGAACTCGTATTGGCAGCATGTCTTTTGGAAACCACGGATGCGTCGCTTTCGGCTGAGGACGCTATGGGTGATGTGAAGCAGATTATGATGAACCTCCCTGAATCGCTTGATCCGGCGTATCGCGGCCTTCTCGCAAAGGCCGCGTGTATTCTGCTTTCGTCAAACAGGTTTTCGCCGGGAGCGGCAATAGCTGAAGCCCGGAAAGTCATGACGCTCGCCGGGTTTTGATATATTCTTCTCCATGCCTTTCTTCCGTATCGGGGAGGGGTGGTAGCCTTGAAGCCTCCATCAGCCTGGATCCTACAGCCATAAGGGAAAGGCGCTGATACCAGTGGGAAAAGCTTGGCATAAGAGGGGCTCAAGAGCATTGGGCGCTGAGGGCATAAGAGAAGGCCGAGGATCGGAAACGTCCCCGGCCTTCTTTATTGTCTTGGCTCAATGGAGCGGAAGGAGTGGCGCCGCTCCAAGCAACCTATCGTGGTAACGGGGATAGGCCGCTTCCTTTTCAGGGGCGCCTAAAAGCGGAACCCGTATGAAACGCCATAGGTATTGAAGCCGGAGTTGTGGTTGTTGAGGCCGGCGTTGGAAAAATGGGCCACGTCAACCTGAACATCATGGCGATAGGATTCTCCAAAGCGGATACCGGCACTTCCTTTGGTGCGGAACTGGAAGTTGCAGCCAAGTGCATGCGAGGCGATTTTATTGTCGGAAAGCATGAAGCCGCCGAAACTCCCCGACACATAAGGCCGCCAAGAGCCTTCCCGCCAGAAATCCACAACGGCTCCGCCCGCAATGCCGCCTCCCCAGATAGTATCGTGATCCCGTTTCCAATAGACGCCGGCACATTCGATTAAGGGGCGTATTTCCAACATGTCGTTTCCATAAAACGGATTCAATGTATACCGCAGGCTGAGATCGCCGGTTATCGTATCCGCGTCACCTCCGTTCATGCCTAACGAAACGGACCATTCTCCGGCAAAGCAAGGGATACAAAACAAACAGAGTACTGCCGCCGTGAGCAGAAGCCGGCGTAAGGAAACAAGCACATCATACTGCCTATTTTGAAAAAAACGCTTCATGGCTTCCAATACCTCATGCTGCAACGGATTATGGGGTAAAACGATATCGTAATCGGGAACTTTTTTCAATTGCCTTTGGACATTCTTGAGCAATGTGCGGCTTGTCCACCGCTTTTTCCTTTTGATACACAGGGAAAGAGGCTTCCCCTCTGTCTGAGGCCGTGTTTTCCGGAAAACGGATGCGCTCTCGCGGGAGGATATCTTTGTGTTAAGGGAAACGGCGGTAAAGGAAGCCGATGACCGGCGCAGCGCACCGCCCCGCTTGTGCAGGTG
>OGRQ01002768.1_pt1 | contig 12037 bp, 9 predicted proteins | sample 1553521 | NCBI WGS metagenome assembly OGRQ01 (sample SAMEA2580088, study PRJEB22360) | human gut metagenome | biome: human gut; feature: human-associated habitat; material: faeces | place: Denmark | collected 2008/2010
GGCGTGCGGGGCGAGAGCCTTCGGTTCTTTCAAAAGCCATTGCTTATTACCTCCTGTTGGATTTTTACGGTTAAAACACCGGTTCGGGAATCAGAACGGCAGGTCGTCGCTGTCGTCGATGACGGCGAAGTCATCTGCATTGCCGGCGGAATAGCTGGGAGCTGCCTCCACAGCAGCCGGACGGGCAGGGGCTGCGTTCTGGTAGGACGGAGCAGCATTCTGATAGCTGCCGCTGCCCTGATTGCTGCCATTCGATTTGGAGCCAGCAAAGTTGACGTTGTTTGCCACGACCTCCACAGCGGTGCGGTTGTTTCCGTTCTTGTCCTGATACTGGCGGGTCTGGAGGCTGCCTTCGATGGCGATCAGACTGCCCTTCTGGAAATACTTGGAGACGAACTCTGCCTGCTGGCGCCATGCGACGATGTCGATGAAATCGGCCTGACGCTGCTCGCCCTGACGGGCAAAGTTGCGGTCACACGCAATGCGGAAGCTGCACACATTGGTGCCGCTCTGGGTGGTGCGAAGCTCGGGATCCGCCACGAGACGGCCCATGATCGCTACAACATTCAACATAATACGGACTCCTTTTTCGTCACGAAAAGATTACTCCTCGTGGGCAACGATCAGGCTGCGCATAACGCCCTCAGTGATCTTGTACACACGGTCGAGCTCAGCGGGGAAGCTGGGGTCAGCAGTGAAGTTGATCACGGTGTAGACGCCTTCCTCCTCATCGTTGATGGGGTAGGCCAGACGGCGCTTGCCCCACTCATCGATGGAATCGATGGTACCGTTAGCCTCGATCAGGGACTTGAACTTACCGATGAGAGCGGAAGAAGCCTCCTCGTCGAGAGCAGCGCTGGTAATCAGCATGGTTTCGTACTTTGCCATTTTGTAGCACCTCCTTTTGGACTTAAGGGCCTCAAGAATATGAGGCCAAGGGTACACAGCCAGCGCGGCGTCGCGCGGGCTGTGCGGCGTGTCTGTTCAGACAGCAATTTATTATAGCAAGCCCCGCAAAAATTGTCAAGCCCTCCCGCAGGATTTTTTTCGCATTTTTGAGCGCATGACAGCAAAATCCCCCTCATCATTCTTTTTATGCTTTTCCAGTATATCCGTCATATCTCTTTTATATGGCATTCTTCGTCATTTCCAAGCCAGTTTTCCTTTGCATTTCGCCGAAAGATGGACTATAATAGAAGATGTCCTTCTCCCCTTCTGTCTTCGTGCGCGGCGCATGGCAGGGCTTACGGGGGAGCAGGACGATTGCTAACGTTAAAGGAAGGATCGCCTATGTATTCCATCTTTCGGAATCTCGCCCTCATCCTCATCAGCGCCAAGTTCTTCGCGCTGCTCGCCCGCAAATGCCGGGCGCCGCAGGTGGTGGGTGAGATCATCGCAGGTCTTGTCATCGGTCCCTGTCTGCTGAACTTCGTCCAGCCCAGCGACTCCATCGCCATTTTTGCTGAGATTGGCGTCGTGCTGCTGATGTTCACCACCGGCCTCGGCACCAACCTTCAGGAGCTGATGCGGGCCGGCCCCATCGCTACCCTCATCGCCTGCGTGGGCGTGGCGGTGCCTCTGGCGGGCGGCACCCTGCTCTACAGCCTGTTCTACGGCTTTTCGGCGCTGGGCAGCCCGGAGTTTTATCGGGCGCTCTTCATCGGCACCATCATGACGGCCACCAGCGTCTCCATCACCGTCGCCACCCTGCAGGAGCTGGGCAAGCTCAAGAGCTTCCTCGGCACCACCATCGTCAGCGCAGCCGTCATTGATGATGTCATCGGCATCGTGGTGCTCACCTGTGTGCTGGGTGCCAGCGGCGGCGCAGACACCAGCCTCGTCGATGTGCTGATGGACACCGTCCTCTTCTTCATCGCAGCCATCGTCATCGGCCTCATCATCCACAAGGCCATGCTCTGGCTGGACCGCCGCAACCCCCACACCCAGCGCATCACCATCGTCAGCCTCGCCTTCTGCTTTGCCATGGCCTACATCGCGGAGCAGTACTTCGGCATCGCGGACATCACGGGTGCTTACATTGCCGGCATCGTGCTCTGCTCCCTCGAAGATGCGCCCTACATCGAGCGCCGTGTGGACATCAGCGGCTATATGCTGTTCTCCCCCGTCTTCTTCGTCAGTATCGGCCTGAAGACCGACATCAGCGGCCTGACACCCACCATTCTGCTGTTCAGCGCCTGCTTCGTGGCCGTCGCCCTGCTCACCAAGATCATCGGCTGCGGTCTGGCTGCGAAGCTCTGTCGGTTCAACTGGGGCGACTCCCTCAAAGTGGGCGTCGGCATGATGACCCGCGGCGAGGTGGCCCTCATCGTGGCCCAGAAGGGCCTCGGGGCCGGTGTGGTGGACCCCGTCTACTTCACCGCCGTCATCCTGCTCATCGTCGTGTCCTCTATCGTGACGCCGCTGGCGCTGAAGGGGCTGTTTGCGAAGGGTTAAGCCTTGAGCAAAAGCCTCTCCCTTTGGGAGAGGTGTCACCGAAGGTGACGGAGAGGGCAAGCTCGTCTCCCAAGAGCATCCACACAGCGATACGCACCGGCTTTTGTCAGAGCGATGCTATCGCTGTGTTTTTGTTTTTCAGTAGCATCCTTGCCCTCTCAGGCGCTTCGCGCCAGCTCCCCCAAAGGGGGAGCCCTTGGCAGACCGGGCCACTTTCGCCTGACCGCTGGAAGCTCAATATAACGTAAAAGATAGTGCCCTGCTACAGAGATTCACAGCAGCTTGACAAGGGATATTGTTCCGAAGCTGCTGCCCTCTATAGCAGGGCACTACTGTTTACGATAAGATCAAACTTTGCTTGTCCTGCGTGGGCCTGACCGGCACGCCAGTGCCTCTCCCTTTGGGAGAGGTGGCATTGCGAAGCAATGACGGAGAGGGCAAGGCCGCTGCCGGGAGAGCTGTCACCGAAGGTGACTGAGAGGGTTACGCGCTAAATCCCTCAAACGACCTGAATGCGGCCTGCGCCATACGGATTCTCGTAGTTCAGCAGATAGCCCGGATAGCTTGCCAGCGGGCTGTTGGCGCTGCTCAGGACAGGCACATCGTTCGCAGCGTCGAAGATCATGGCGTAGGTGGACATGACGAGGTAGTCCTCAGAGACATAGTCCTTGATGAGCTCTGCGCCGTCGAACATGGCGAAGCCATCGCCCAGATTGCGCAGGGTGTAGTTCATGCCGGCCAGCGCATAGGTGCGGTTCGGGTCCAGCGGCTCGTAAGCGCCGGTCTTCTTGTTGTAGATGCGCACGTTCTGGACGCGGGGCGTGCCGGTGGCGCTGCCCATCCAGACATTCTTGTCGTCGGTGAGGACGGTGTTGGGGATGTCGGTGTGGATCTCGTAGGTCGCACCGGCAACATGGAGGAAACCGCCGTTCTCCTTGCCCTCCGGGCCGACGAAGCGGGCGCCGAACTCCAGAGCATCCTGGATCTGCTTGCCGGTAACAGACATCAGGCAGGCCACGTTGCCGAAGGGGCTGACCTGCTTGCAGGTCTTGAAGGTCCACTTGCCGGCGTCCACATCGGTGCGGATGCCGCCGCCGTTCATCATAGCGATGTCGCAGTCCAGCTGCTCGACCTCATTGAAGTAAGTATAGATGCCGTCGGCCACGAAGTCGCCGAGGTTGGTCTCGCCCATACGGATGCGGCGCTTGCTGGTAGCGGGGTCGTTGATGTAGAATTTGATGTCCGTGGTGGCGATCTGCTCGCCCAGCATAGCGTCCACATCGTTGATCCAGGCTTCTGCGGTAGCGGCCACAGCGGCGTCGGAGACATCAGCGGTGGAGATGAGCTCGGTGGTGATGGCGCCGTCCTCGGCGATGGTCATCTTACCGACGTTTGCCAGATAAGAGCCGGTCTGGGTCAGGGTGACAGCCTTGCCGGCTGCATCGTAGACCTGCTTGTTCTCCATGACGGTGTGAGAGTGGCCGTCAATGAAGGCGTCAAAGCCGGTGGTGTTGGCAATGACTTCCTCACTGGTCCAGGGAGAGGAGGACGGGTCAACGCCCAGATGGCCCAGACCGATGATGATGTCTGCGCCCAGAGCCTTGGCCTTGTCGATGGCCTTCTGCACGGCGTCGTACAGCTTCCTGCCGTCGTCACCGCCCAGGATGTCGTAGATGTACTTGGTCTGCTTGGCGTTCATGAAGTAGGCAGGAGTGGACTTTGTGAAGGACTCGGGGGTCGTGATGCCCACGAATGCGATCCACTTGCCGCCTGCGGGGAACAGCTTGACAGCGGGCAGGACGCGCAGGCCGGTGCGCAGGTCCACCCAGTTGCAGGAGACATAGGGGAAGTCCGCTTCCTTGATGATGGCCTTTGCGCGGGCCATGCCGTAGTCGAACTCGTGGTTGCCCAGAGTAGCAATGTCGTAGCCAGCCTCATTCATCAGCTCGATGATGGTTGCGCCGTCGTCCATGGAGCCGTAGGCAGTACCCTGAATATGGTCGCCTGCGTCCACCAGCAGGACGGGCTTGCCCTCATCCACGTAGCCCTGCTTCATGGCAGCGATAGCGGCATAGGTCAGTTTGGGAGACTTGTTGTCGATGTAGGTGTGGACATCGTTGGTGTACAGGATGGTGACAGCGGCATCCTTGCCCGTCAGGAAACAGGCCGAAGCCTGCGGGACGGCAGCGGCCATGGCGGAGGCAGCGGCGGTGACACCGGCAGCCTTCAGGAAATTGCGGCGAGAAATAAAGTGTTTCACGAAAAGGACCTCCTTTATGTTCCAGACCAGTTTTTGCGGCACAGCCTCTCTTCCGCTGTGCCGCATTCTTTGTTTTAAGCTTACCACAGAACCGCCGAAAGAGCAAGCGCAAAGATGGTCATTCTGCATAATAGTTTTCTTTATAAGTACGACTTTTTATGAAATCTCGCGCAAATCAGCACAAAAGACCGGGCCGCTGCTTCCTGCCTCAGGCTTGCAGCGACCCGGTCTTCCGGTTATGGAGGGATCAAAAATGGAGTGTTATTGTCAGATAGCGTGATACTGGCGCAGGAACTTCTCGAGGTCGGTGCCTTCGATCTTCTTCAGCGCCTCCTTCAGGGCGATGCGGCCCATAAGGGGCAGCTCCATGTCCGTGAGCTTCCGGCCGTCCCGCAGCTTCACCGAGGCATCCACCAGCGCCCGGACGTCATAGGTGCTGCCCCAGACCTCCGGCACGCCCCGGTCGATGTTCAGCAGCCGGTACACGGCCTCCATGCCGGTGCGCATGGAGTATTCGGTGGTGAAGATGGTGTCCCGGCCGGTCTCGGCGAATTGGCCGAGGAAGGCAAAGTTCACCGCATCCTTCGGCACGATGTCGGGGCGGTCGCCCTTCGCGCGGGGCATGAAGAAGGCGTCGATATAGGGCATCATGACCGGCACGGTGTTGGCGCTGTGCTCGGCAAGCTCTGCGATGTCCTCCACCGGCACGCCCAGATGGTAGAGCCACTCCATGCAGATCTCCCGGCCGGTGCAGTCCCGCATGGGCTTTTTGACGTAATCGCCGGGCTTATCGCTGAACAGGCCGTACACCCAGACGCAGAGCTGGTCTTTGGGCTGTGCGCGGAACTGCTGCTGGCGGTTCAGGGTCCAGCTCATGAGCCACTTGGAGTCCTTCACCGTGACGATGCCGCCGGTGACGGTGCGGCCGCTGAAGGGGTCGCGCTTGCAGATCTTCTGGATATACTGGGGGATCTTCTCATCCAGCGTCGTGATGGTGGCGCTTTCCCAGTTGGTCAGCTCCGGCTGGCTGCAGAACTTTTCCGGGTGGCCGAAGGAGTCGTCCAGCGCGGCGATGCGCTTCCAGAGGTCCCAGCCGTTGCCCGGCTTGATGGTGGGGTCGAAGCCCGCGGCCTTGTTCTGTGCGCCGACGGTGCAGCTCTCCACGCAGCCGCCGTTGGTGATAAAGAGCAGGTCGTCCTCGGTCAAATCGATGGTCTCCACCGCGCCCTTATGGTCTACCGTGATGCCCGCCGCCTGCTTTTTGCCCGGCTCGAGGCTGAACTGGACGTCCACGACCTTTGTGTCGTAGTAGAACTGGACGCCGTGGTCTTTCAGGTAGGTGACCATGGGCAGGATGATGGACTCGTACTGGTTATACCGGGTGAAGCGGAGGGCCGTGAAGTCGGGCAGACCGCCGATGTGGTGGATATACCGCTTGAGGTAGAGCTTCATCTCGAGGGCGCTGTGCCAGTTCTCAAAGGCGAACATGGTGCGCCAGTAGAGCCAGAAGTTGGAGTTGAGCACCTCATCGTCAAAAAAGTCGGTGATCTTTTTGTCCTCAAGCTGCTCGTCGGGGGTGAAGAACAGCTTCATGATCTCCATGGCTCCCTTATCCGACAGGCCAAACTTGCCGTCGGTGTGGGCGTCCTCGCCCCGGTTCACGGTAGCGCGGCAGAGGGAATAGTTGGGGTCGGCCTTGTTCAGCCAGTAATACTCGTCCAGCACACTGGCTCCCTCCGTTTCCAGCGAAGGGATGGAGCGGAGCAGATCCCACATGACCTCGAAGTGGTTGTCCATCTCACGGCCGCCCCGCATCACATAGCCCACGTCGTACTTGTAGCCGTCGCAGGCACCGCCGGGCAGGGGGTCTTTTTCAAAAACGTGTACCCTCTCCCCCTTCATCTGGCCATCCCGCACCAGATAGTAGGCTGCCGTCAGGGCCGCCAGACCACTGCCGATGATATAAGCCGATTTGCGATCCACGCCTTCGGGCTTGCGGGGCCTCGCAAAGGCTTCGTAATTGCCGCTGGAATAATACATAGACGTGACCTCCATTTTGTTCTGTACCGGCAGCACGTTCGGCCCCGGTTTGTTTGGTTCTGGCATCAGTATACCCCGCCGCTTCCCGCCCTACAACAAACAAAACCGCCCAACTGCCGCAATTTTTGGCAAATGGGCAGGTTTGCATAAAAAATCCGCCCCCGGCGTACCGGAGACGGATAAAAAGTTTTATGATGACTCAGAATGTCAGCCGCATCTGATGCCAGACCACATCGCCGTGGGTGGAGACGGAAACGCCCTCATCCACGAAGCCGAACTGCGCATAAAAGCCGATGAGCCGTTCCTTGCAGGTGAGCACGATGCCCTTGCGCCCGGCGGCTTTCGCGTCGGCGCAGACCTGACGCAGAACACGGGAGGCACAGCCTTCGTGCCGATGGGCCGGGGCGGTGACGACGCTGAATATCATCTGCCACCCACCCTTCGGCGTGTGGAGATGGGGGTCATCGTACATCTCATCGGTGAGGTCGGGCATATCGGTGACGAAGCCGTTGACGAAAGCTTTCACCTCGCCGCCCTCGTCCAGCAGCCAGAAACAGTCCGGGTAGACAGCCACACGCCCGGCGATGCTCTGCCGGGATGCCCCCTCAGCGGGCGGGTAGGACGCAGCTTCGATTTCGGCCAGTGTGTCCACATCAGCGGGCAGTGCATGACGGATGCTCATGCTCTCCCCTCCTCAGGCTTTGGCGGGGGGAGCCACTTCAAAGTCGATCTTGCCCAGATTGACGTCGGCGCGGACGATGGTGATCATCATCTTGTCGCCGAGGCTCCAGGTCTTGCCGGAAGCGGGGTCGGTCAGGCGGACGCCTTCGGTCAGGCTGGTGCCGGAGGGAGTCAGGCTGGAAGCAGGCACGAAGCCCTCCACGCCGTTGTCCAGCTCGATGAAGAGGCCGCGCTGGGTCACGCCGGAGATGGTACCCTCGTAGCACTCGCCCAGATGGCGGCGGGCATACTCGGCCTTGTAGCAGTCCTCGGCCTTCCGCTCGATCTGCATGGCGATGACCTCACGCTCGCTGGACTGCTTGGAGGCGCGCTCTGCGAAATCGGTGTAGCGGAGGATCATGGTCTCCTTCTCGGTACCCTTGAGCAGATCGGTCATGATGCGATGGATGGCCAGATCGGGGTAACGGCGGATGGGGCTGGTGAAGTGGGCGTAGTCCTTCAGCACCAGACCGTAGTGGCCCTTGGGCTTCTCTTCGTAGAGAGCCTTGGACATGCAGCGGAGCATGCCGGTGTTGATGATCTGCTCATAGGGGGTGCCGCGCACACCCTCGAGGATGGCGCTCAGCTCCTTGGGAGTGGGAACGTCCTTGGCGAAGTGGTCGTTGATGCCGCAGGCCTGCAGCAGAGTGTGCAGACGCTCCAGCTTCTCGGCGTTGGGCTCTTCATGGACGCGGTAGACGAAGGGGATCTGCTTGACTCGGGCAAAGTGGGCAGCGCACTGATTGGCCAGAAGCATGAACTCCTCGATCATGCTCTCGCTCTCGCCGGAAGTGCGCTTCTTGACGTCGATACAGCGGCCATTCTCGTCGAGGATGAGCTTGACTTCGCCGCTCTCGATGTCCATGCAGCCGCGCTCCTTGCGCAGGCGGGCGCGGTGGCCGTACAGCTCCTTCATAGCGGGCAGCTGGTCGATGACGTCGGCATACTTTGCCTTGATCTCGGCGTCGGCAGTACCGGCCAGCAGAGCGTTGATCTCAGAGTAGACACCCTTGACGCGGCTGCGGATGATGGACTTGACGAAGCGGTAATCCGTCAGATTACCCTCCTTGTCCAGACGCATCAGGCAGGAGAAAGCCAGACGCAGCTCGTTCTCGTTCAGGCTGCAGATGCCGTTGGACAGGGCCTTGGGCAGCATCGGAACGACCTGATCTGCATAATAGACGCTGGTGGCGCGGCTGAACGCCTCGTTGTCCAGCTCGGTGCCGGGCTTGACGTAGTTGGAGACGTCGGCGATGTGGACGCCCAGCTCAAAGCCACCGTCAGAGGTGCGGGTCAGGCTGATAGCGTCGTCGATGTCCTTGGTCTCGGCGCTGTCGATGGTGAAGATGGGCAGGGCGCGCAGGTCCATGCGGCCCTCGCAGTCCTTCTCGGAGACCTCTGCGCCCTCGAACTTCTTGGCCTCATCCCGCACTTTATCCGGGAAGCGGGTGCGGATGTCCTTTGCGTAAAGCAGAGCCTTGGCGCAGCGCTTGGCCTCGTCGGAGCTGCCGAAGCGCATGGCGACGCCCACGCGGTGGTCTTCCTGACGGTTGCCGCGGTTCAGGATCTCGACGGCTACCTTGTCGCCGTCCTTTGCGCCGCCCTCGCAGTCGCGGGCCAGCGGCATGGTGATGGCCGGGCAGTCGTCTGGCACGAAGCGCAGACGGCCCTCGACCCGGCGCACAGTGCCGACCAGGTCGTTCTTCTCGGTCAGGATGGCGAGGATAGCGCCCTCGTCGCTGCCCTCCACACGGGGATGCTCGAATTTCTCCACCAGCACGTCGTCGCCGGGCATTGCGCCCTTGGTGAAGCGACCGGGGATGAAGATGTCGCTGGTGCCGTCCTCCAGCATGACGAAGGCAAAGTTCTTGCCCAGCTTGACCACCTTGCACAGCAGAGCCTTGTCGGCACGGCCAGAGCGGACGGTAAAGAACACGCCCTGACGCTGGCAGACGACAGCCTCTCGCACCAGTTCGTCCAGAGCTTCCATCACCTTGCGGTCTGCGCCGCGCTCGCCGCCGAACTTCTGCTTCAGCTCTTTGACGGTGCAGGGCTGGTTCTGGATGGCATGTTCGATTTTATCGCGCATTGACATAAATTTTCTTTCTCCTTAACTACCATAGCCCGCCCTCCACCGGGGCGCGGCTTCTTCCCTCTTATCTCTTTTTATAACAACAGATAGACACAAAAACAGCCCCGCTTTCATCACGGGGCTGCGGGCGCATACTCAGGCCAGACGGCTTGCGAACACGCAGGCCAGGATGGCCACCACAAAGAAGATGATACCGGCGATGCGGGTCACCTTTGCCAGCATCTGGTCCGCAGGGGTCAGACGGGCGTTGTTTGCGCCGTAAGCGCTGCCGTTGATGGCACCAGCCAGACCCTGACCGTGGGTGTGCTGCATCAGGGTGAGGGCAAAGATGACCACCGAGACGACGAGCAGAATGACGCCGCCGACGATTTCAATGACTGCCATGGATGAAAACGCTCCTTTTATTGTTAAATTTGGATAACAAACATACAAATACAAGTATATAGTAACATACCTCGGCCAAAAAAGCAAGCAGAAAAGCAAAACCATTCACTCCCCGGCGCTCAGTGCGTCGCACAGGCGGGCAAAGATGGCTGCGCTGGACACCTCCGGCTCTGTCTGGGCATCCTGCATCACCACGATGGTCCAGCGGGGCTTTTCTGCCGGGTAAAAACCGGCGAACCAGTAGTTTTTCAGCTCTTCGCCGTCCCGGAACTGGCCGGTCTGGGCGGTGCCGGTCTTTCCGGCGGCAGTCCCCTCGGAGGGGGCGGCCTGCCGGCCCGTTCCCTCTGCCACGACGCCCGCCAGCAGCTCCTGCAGCTTTTCCGCCGTCTGCTCCGCGAACACCCGCCGGGACGAGCGATGTGCCAGCGGCGTGAGCTCTTCGCCCGTCGTCTCGTCCACGATACACTCCACGAAAAGCGGGGTGTGGTAGACGCCTCCCGCCGCAAGGGTGTTCATCATCCCGGCCACCTGTAAGGGCGTCGCCAGAAGCTCCCCCTGTCCGAAGCAGAAATTCGCAAACTGCCCCTCGTTTTCGAGCGTCTCTGCTTCGGGCAGAACGCCAGAAGCCGACCGGAGGCCGCCTGCAATGTCCTGTCCTTTCCCGAAGCCCAGCGCTGCCGCCATCTGCCGGACACGCTCCGGCCCCAATTCCCGTCCCAGCTCGATAAAGTAGCCGTTGCAGCTCTTTTCCAGAGCGCCGTCCAGCCCCACGAGGCCGTGAGGCACGCTTCCGGCACAGCGGTAGACCTGGCCGTTCAGGGCGTCGTAGCCGGGACACTCCCGGGCGAAGTCCCCTTCTCCGGCTTCCAGCGCCGCTGCGGCCAGCACCGGTTTGAAGACCGAGCCCACCGCATAGGCCGAAAAAGCGCGGTTCAGAAGTGGGCTGTCCGGGGCAGTCAGACTCTCGCCCACATTGGCCGCATCAAAGTCCGGCAGGCTCACGCAGGCCCGCACCTTGCCGCTGGTCACATCTGTAATAAGGATGCACCCGGTGGCCATGCTCTCCGCCGCCACCCCTTCTGCGGCCCTCTGGATGCTGCGGGAGAGGGTCAGCCGCACACCCTGCGGGGCAGAGTCTGCTTTTTCTAAAATCGGCTCACTGCCCCGCCGCAGCCGTCCCTGCGCTGTGACCGCACAGTGCAGGGTATCCCGCTCGCCGGTGTAAAGGACATCGTCCAGCGCAGCCTCAAGGCCCGCTGCGCCGTGGCCCTCGCTGTCCAGGTAACCGATGAGCTGTTCTGCCAGCGGGGCAGCGGCGTACCGCCGGGGAACAGCATAGCACCGCACGCCCAGCCTTCTTACATCCTGCACCACGTCCAGCAGAAAGGGCCGGGAAGTATTCCGCTCCCGGTAAAGCCTGGCCTGCCCGTCGGCGTCCGCATAGGGGTAGAGCCGCGCGTAGCTGCTCTCACCCGGGAAGCAGAGGGCCAGCCAGCGTTGAGAGATGCCCGTCAGCGGCAGACCGCCGCAGTCGTAGAAGTTCCCCCGCGCCGCAGGCAGGCGGAGGACCGCTTCGCTCTGCGCCGCCGCCCGCACGGCGTACTCCGTGTTCGAGCAGAGCCAGTACAACCTGCAGACCACCGCCGCAAACCCCAGCAGCAGCGCCCCGTACAGCGCAAGCACTCTTCGGCCCGACATAAAAAGCCCCCCTTCCCTGCCCGGTAGTATGGGCAGAAAAGAGGGACGGTACACAAAAGAGGCAGAGCCTCCGAAGAAGCTCTGCCCCAGATACCGAAACAGTCTGCGCGTTTTGGGAAAGTCTGCGGCTTAGTACATGCCGCCCATACCGCCCATGTCACCGCCAGCGGCAGCAGGAGCAGCCGGGGGTTCGGGCAGGTCGGCCACGAGGCTCTCGGTGGTCAGAACCATCTCAGCGACGGATGCTGCGTTCTCCAGAGCGGAGCGGGTGACCTTGGTCGGGTCAACGATGCCGGCGGCGATCATATCCTCGACGTAGACTTCATTCTGAGCGTCAAAGCCGTAGTTGGGCTTGTTGGCAGAGATGATCTTGTCGATGATGACGCTGC